>Ga0134125_10003063_pt1 | contig 19569 bp, 15 predicted proteins | sample KB31751_FD_96464 | JGI IMG/M metagenome (GOLD analysis project Ga0134125, IMG submission 96464) | Terrestrial soil microbial communities with excess Nitrogen fertilizer from Kellogg Biological Station, Michigan, USA - KB3-175-1 | ecosystem: Environmental > Terrestrial > Soil > Unclassified ... | reverse complement strand
TGCCGCGCTCTTGGCGCCTCCTGCCAAATGACGCTATGATCTGTCGGTGGCGGACTCCGTCGAAGCCGATCCGCTGATCGGGCGCCTTTTGGCGCAGAAGTTCCGCATTGAGCGGCTGCTCGGTGCCGGCGCCATGGGCCGCGTCTATCTCGCCGAGCAGACCAACCTCGGCAAGCAGGTCGCGCTCAAGGTGCTGCACAACGCCATGGCCGGCGACGCCTCGCTGGCCAAGCGCTTCTATCGCGAGGCCAAGAGCGCCTCGATGTTGTCGCACCCGAACATCCTGCAGATCATCGACTTCGGCGACGACAGCGGGCTGCTCTTCATCGCCATGGAGCTCCTGAGCGGGCGCGATCTGTATCGCGCCATCAAGCAGGACTTCCCGCTCGGCCTCGATCGCGTCGGCCACATCGGCGGCCAGATCCTCGGCGCACTCGACGAGGCGCACGCCAAGGGCGTGGTGCACCGCGATCTCAAGCCCGAGAACGTGATGCTGCTCGACGTGCGCGGCGAGAGCGACTTCGTCAAGGTGTGCGACTTCGGCATCGCCAAGGTCGCCTCCGAGCGCGACGGCGAAGGCTCGGCCATCACCATGGCCGGCATGGTCTGCGGCACGCCCGAGTACATGTCACCCGAGCAGGCGCGCGGCGACGCGCTCGACGGGCGCAGCGATCTCTACGCCGCCGCCGTGATCCTCTATCAGATGGTCGTGGGCGACGTGCCGTTTCGCGCCGAGAGCGCGCTCGGCGTCATCACCAAGCACCTGACCGAGGAGCCGACGCCGCCGTCGAAGCGACGCAACGCGGCCGTGCCCGAGGCGCTCGAGGCGCTGATCCTGCGCGGCCTCAAGAAGAACAAGGACGAGCGCTTCGCCACCGCCGCCGAGATGCGCGCCGCGCTCTTCGAAGCGGTCGGCATGAAGCGGCCCTCGTCGGGGACCAACCAGCGCGCGGTGGCGGGCGCGGGCGGGGCGGCCGATGCGCTGGCGGTGACCGGCGTGGCCACGCCGGTGTCGACGCCGGCGCAGGCGGCGACGCGGCCCGAGCAGTCGTCGCATCCGTCGGTGCACGGCGAGCTCTCGGCGACGACGCAGCAGCCGTCGGCGGGCGGGCGGCGCGTCGGCTTCATCGTCGTCGGCGCCACGCTACTGGCGGCGCTCGCGGGTGGCGCGTGGGTGGTGATGAGCCCCAAGAGCGACATGCCGGTCGGGCCGCCGGTCAACGTCGCGCCGAGCGAGACGAGGCCGGCCCTGACGCCGGCGGCCGCGACGGGGATGCCGTCCGCCGCGACGGGGATGCCGTCCGGCCCGACGGTGACGCCGCCGAAGGTGGAGGCGCCGCCGGCCGAGGCGCCGAAGGTCGAGGCACCCAAGGCTCCGGCCGAGCCGAAGACGGAGGACGCGATCCCGCCGTCACCGACGACGGTGCAGGCGCCGGCGCCGCCGCCGAAGAGCCACAAGCATCACGACGCCGCCAGGCCCGCCGTCGCCAAACCGTCGGCGCCCGTCGCCGCCTCCGCGTCACCGCCGGCGACGCCCGAGCCCGCCGCCGCCAAGCCGCCGACGGCGCCCAAGACGCCGTTCGCCGAGGGCGAGGCCCTCTTCAGGTCGGGCGACGTCGACGGTGCGCTCGCCAAGTATCAAGATGCCGCACGCGCCAACCCGTCCGACGCCAAGGCGCAGAAGATGATCGGCAAGTGCTACAACCGCCTCGGCCTGCACGACCGCGCCGTGCCCTACCTGAAGAAGTACCTCGAGCTCGCCCCCGACGCCCCGGACAAGGCGTTCATCCAGGCGCAGATCGAAAACAACTAGCGCTCACTGCACCTAATACTCACTGCACGTAGTAGGTGACCTTGAGCTGCCCGTACTGCGACTCGATGTAGCCCATCTTCGCGAACTTCTCGCTCGTCTGCGTGTCCACGTACTGCTCGACGATCCCCGCGAACGCGTTGAACAGCGCCTTCTGGTTGTCGGGCGAGTTGAGCATGTTGTGCGTGCCGCTCTTCACCCCGTCGGAGATGCGGCCGCTCAGATCCGTGAGATAGGCGACGCCGGGCGCCAGGATGTGCCAGTCACCGACGGTAGACGCCTCGGTGGCGACGGCGGCCTGCGCCCACGGGAAGGTGAAGCGCAGCTGCACGCCGAAGTTGTCGACGTTGGCGTCGGGCGCGTTGTCGCAGATGACCGCCGGCGAGCCGGTCGTGCCCGGCATGGTCACGTAGAGCGCGTCGGGCGTCGAGTCGACGGTGATGTTGCCGGCCACCTGCAGCGCGATCTGGTTGAGGCGGCAGGTGACGTCGACCTCGGCCGGCCAGATGCCGAACGAGTTGCTGTACTCCGGGATGTTCAGCTCGAGGTTGGCGAGGCTGGGCACCTTCACTGCCGGGTTGCAGGCGGGGCAGGTCGTCGAGGTGCAATACTTCGACGAGCTCTGCAAGCTGGCCGCGATCAGGTTGAAGCCCCAGCGGACGTAATTCATCGCGGTGTGCGAGCCGCAGAAGGTGGAGCAGACGTCATGGCCGGCGCAGTTTGCGCGGCACGTCGCCTTCTGCGCGGGCGTCAGCCCGTCGGCGGAGTTGCACGCGTCTTCGCACTCCTGCTGCTCCGCGGCCGTATTGCCGACGTGGGTGCAGCTCTGCATGAACGACGGGAAGGTGAGCGCCTGGCCCGTCGTGTGCGTGATCTGGATGCGCGTGCCGTCGAGATCGGCGTTGAGTGCCTGCTGCAGATAGGCGATCGACAGATAGGCGGTGCGGTACTTCGCCGGATCGGGCTGCGGTGGCGGCGGCGGCTTCTTCGGCGGCGGATCGCCCGGATCGCCCGGTCCCGGGCAGCCTTCGGGCGGGCAGTTGCGAAGTGCCGAATCGAGCTCACCGACGCTGGAGGCCGCGGGATCACAGCCGGCGAGTGGAACCAACAACGTGAACAGAGCGAGCGTGGTCATTTTCATGACTGCGTCGCACAGCACGTACGGTGCCAGCCGCAACTCCGCGTCCCGTCGGCAAACCGCGCGCGCGAAGAACGAATTGCCTAGGCAACTCGTCGAGGCGTCACTTGCGCGCGATCACTAATAGGGATCTTCGCCCGACGCCGCGCGCTTGAGCAGCTCTTCGAGCCGCGCGCGGTTGCCGTCGTCGATCTCGATGACCTTGACGCCGAACCCCATGGGAAAGCGCTCGGCCTCCGGGCTGCCCGGCTCGACGACGCGCACCACCACCGCCTTGAAGTCGACCGCGCGATCGAAGTCGTAGAGCTCGATCGACAGCGCCGCTCCGACGCGAAACGGATACAAGTGCCCGACGCGCGTGTAGAGGAAGAGGCCGCCGGGCGAGAGATCCCGCGTGCGAAACACATACTCGCGGCCTTCCGGATCCGGCCCGAGGACGCGCACGAACGCGTCGATCGCAACGCGGGGATACGCCCGGTCGGGTCCCCCCCTGGGACGGTCGGCCATGACCCCAACGATATCACGGATGTGCTAGAACCCCCGCCATGGGATTTCTCGACTTCCTCGGCGGCGGCGGCAAAGGCCGGCTCGGCAAACACATCGCCCGCGCCAAGAACAAAGACGCGCAGTCGGCCGATCGCTTCTCCTCGCTCGAGGTGCTGCGCGACGACGGCTCGCCCGAAGCCGTCGAGGGCCTGCTCTCGCGCTTCACCATGCGCTACGACAAGTCGATCGAAGACGAGCAGGAGAAGCAGTTCGTCTTCGACGAGCTCGTCAAGATGGGCGCTCCGATCCTCGGCCCGCTGCAGAAGCACCTGCGCGACGCCGAGTCGATCGCCTTCGGCCTCAAGATCCTCGACGAGGTCGCGAGCAAGGACGAAGCCTGGCCCATCCTCGCCGACCTGTGCGAGCGCAACGACAACACGTACATCCGCGATCCGTCGAAGAAGATCCAGCTGCTCAACCATCTCGGCGAGCACGACGATCCGCGCGCGGCCAAGGCGCTCGTGCCCTATCTCCAGGACATGGACGAGGGCGTTCGCTTCGCCGCCGTCGAGGGGCTCTTGCACCACAAGGATGTCGAGTCGGCGCGCGAGCCGCTGCTCGCGCTCTTGACCAACGAGAAGGAAGATTCGCGCCGCATCAAAAAGCGCATCCTCGACGGGTTCGCCGATCTCGGCTGGGACGTCAAAGGCTTCAGCGGCACCGTCGAGAAGATGCTCGCCGACATGCTGCCCGGCGCGCGCCTCGACAACCACGGCAAGATCAAGCGCAAGCAGATCTGACCATGTGGTCCTGGCTGTTCTTCGCGCCCTGGATCGTGTTCGGCGTCTGGTGGATCGTGCGCGCCTTCTCGACGGCGCGCACCGAAGAGCGCGAGACGGGGCGCCAGCTCTTCACGCACCGTGCGTTCTTCGCCGCCGGCACGCTCTTTTTCGTCTATCCGCCCGAGGCCATGCGCGCGCATTTGTGGCCGAGCTCGCTCGCGCTCATCATCGTCGCCCTCGCGCTCGAGGTGATCGGCGTGGCCTTCGCCATCTGGGCGCGCGAGCACCTCGGCCGGCTGTGGAGCGGCACCGTCACGCTCAAAGAGGGGCACCACATCGTGCAGACCGGGCCCTACCGCTGGGCGCGCCATCCCATCTACACCGGCATTCTCGTCGGGCTCCTCGGGACGCTCCTGGCGCGCGGCAACCTGGCGTCGGTCATCGGCTACGCACTCTTCGTGGTCGGGATCGCGCGCAAGATCGGGGTCGAAGAGCAGATGCTCGGCGAGCGCTTTGGCGCCGAATACGCGGAGTATCGCAAGAAGGTTCGAGCGATCATCCCATTCGTTCTGTGACATAGTTCCCGCCCAGAAATGCCGCGCCGCAACGACATCAAAAAGATCATGTTGATTGGCTCGGGCCCGATCGTCATCGGTCAGGCCTGCGAGTTCGATTACTCGGGCACCCAAGGCGTGCGCGCGCTGCGCGCCGAAGGGTTCGAGGTCGTGCTGGTGAACTCCAACCCGGCGACGATCATGACCGACCCCGAGCTGGCCGAGCGCACCTACGTCGAGCCGATCACGATCGAGGTCTGCGAAAAGATCATCGCCAAGGAGCGGCCCGACGCGCTTCTGCCCACGCTCGGCGGGCAGACCGCGCTCAACACCGCGCTCGGCCTGCACGCGGCCGGCGTGCTCGAGAAGTACGGCGTCAAGCTCATCGGCGCCAGCGTCGACGCCATCGAGAAGGCCGAGGATCGCGAGCTCTTCAAGGCGGCGATGGAGAAGATCGGCCTCGAGGTGCCGCGCTCGGGCTACGCGCGCTCGCTCGACGAGGCGCACCAGATCCACAAGACCTTCGCCGGCACCGGCTACCCGGTGATCCTGCGGCCGTCGTTCACGCTCGGCGGCATGGGCGGCGGCATCGCCTACAACGCCGACGAGTTCGACGAGAAGGTGGCCTGGGCGCTGGCGCAGTCGCCGCGCGGGCAGGTGCTCGTCGAGGAGTCGGTGCTCGGCTGGAAGGAGTACGAGCTCGAGGTGATGCGCGACCGCGCCGACAACGTGGTCATCATCTGCTCGATCGAGAACTTCGATCCGATGGGCGTGCACACCGGCGACTCGATCACCGTCGCGCCGGCGATGACGCTCACCGACAAAGAGTATCAACGCATGCGCGACGCCGCGTGCCGCGTCATTCGCGAGATCGGCGTCGAGACCGGCGGCTCGAACGTGCAGTTCGCGGTCAATCCCGCCGACGGGCGCATGGTCATCGTCGAGATGAACCCGCGCGTCTCGCGGTCGTCGGCGCTGGCGTCGAAGGCGACGGGCTTTCCGATCGCGAAGATCGCGGCCAAGCTCGCCGTCGGCTACACGCTCGACGAGATCAAGAACGACATCACGCGCGAGACGCCGGCGTCGTTCGAGCCGACCATCGACTACGTCGTCGTCAAGGTGCCGCGCTTCGCCTTCGAGAAGTTCCCCGGCGCCGACGCCACGCTGACCACGCAGATGAAGTCGGTCGGCGAGGTCATGTCGATCGGGCGCACCTTCCGCGAGTCGCTCGGCAAGGCGATCCGCTCGCTCGAGACCGGGCGCACCGGCTTCGACCTCGAGCTGCCCGCCGACGCCGACGAGCTCAAGCGGCGCATGGCGGTGCCGACGGCGGAGCGGCTCTTCCAGCTCGCCGAGGCGCTGCGCCTGGGCGTCACCGTCGACGAGATCTTCGCGATCACCAAGATCGACCCGTGGTTCCTGGCGCACATGAAGCGCATCGTCGAGCGCGAGGAGAGCCTGCGCGGCCGCGCGCTCGCATCTATCAGTGTAGAGGAGCTGCGCGAGCTCAAGCGCGACGGGTTGAGCGATCGCCGCATCGGCACGCTCACCGGCGCCAGCTCCGACGACGTGCGCGCGCGCCGCAAGTCGCTCGGCGTCACGCCGGTCTACAAGCGCGTCGACACCTGCGGCGCCGAGTTCGTCGCGCACACGCCGTATTTGTATTCGACGTACGAAGACGTCTGCGAAGCGCGTCCGACCGACAAGAAGAAGATCGCGATCCTCGGCGGCGGACCGAATCGCATCGGCCAGGGCATCGAGTTCGACTACTGCTGCGTCCACGCGGTCCAGGCCCTGCGCGAAGAGGGCTTCGAGACCATCATGATCAACTGCAACCCCGAGACGGTGTCGACCGACTACGACACCGCCGACCGGTTGTACTTCGAGCCGCTCACGCGCGAGGACGTGCTCAACATCTGCGAGGTCGAGAAGCCCGACGGCGTGATCGTGCAGTTCGGCGGCCAGACGCCGCTGCGCCTCGCGGTCGGCCTCGGCCAGGCGGGCGTGAAGCTGCTCGGCACCTCGGCCGACGCCATCGATCGCGCCGAAGACCGCCAGCGCTTCGGGCAGGTCATCGAGAAGCTGGGCCTCGAGGCGCCGCCGTGGGGCACCGCGTCGTCGGTCGAGGAGGCGCTCGCCGTCGCCGACAAGATCGGGCTGCCGCTGGTGGTGCGGCCCTCGTACGTGCTCGGCGGGCGCGCGATGGAGATCGTGCACGATCGCGAGCATCTCGCCGGCTATGTGACGCGCGCGATGGCGGCGCAAGCGGGCGACGAAGAAAAAAATCCGCTGCTCCTCGATCGCTTCCTCAACGACGCCACCGAGGTCGACGTCGACGCGGTCTCGGACGGGCACGAGACGATCATCGGCGCCATCATGGAGCACATCGAGGAGGCCGGCATCCACTCGGGCGACTCGGCGTGCGCGCTGCCGCCGTACTCCCTGTCGTCGAAGATCAAGGCGACCATCGCGTCGCAAGTGAAGGCGCTCGCCAAAGAGCTCGGCGTCATCGGCCTCATGAACGCGCAGTTCGCGGTCAAGGGCGACGACGTCTACCTCCTCGAGGTGAACCCGCGCGCCTCACGCACGGTGCCGTTCGTGTCGAAGGTGACGGGCCAGCCGCTCGCCAAAATCGCCGCGCGCGTGATGGTCGGCCGCACGCTCGCCGAGCTCGGCGTCCGCGAGATCGTGCCGCCGCACGTCGGCGTCAAGGAGGCCGTGTTCCCCTTCGTGAAGTTCCCGGGGACCGACACGCTGCTCGGCCCCGAGATGCGCTCGACCGGCGAGGTCATGGGCATCGACCGCGACTTCCCGCTCGCCTTCGCCAAGGCGCAGATCGGCGCCGGCACGCGCCTGCCGACCGATCCGAAGAAGGGCGCCGCCTTCATCAGCGTGCGCGACGAGGACAAGGAGCCCGCGCTCGACGTCGCCAAGAAGCTCCACGAGATGGGCTTCCGCATCGTCGCCACGCACGGCACCGCGCAGTTCTTCCGCGAGCGCGGCGTGCCCGCCGACGGCGTCAACAAGGTGCAGGAAGGGCGCCCGCACTGCGTCGACGCCATCGTGAACGGCGAGTTCGCGCTGGTGGTCAACACGACCTCGACCGGCCAGGCGATCCGCGACTCGTTCAGCATCCGGCGCACGGCGCTGACCAAGGACGTGCCCTACTTTACGACCATCGCGGCGGCGCGCGCGGCGGCGCTCGCCATCGCCTCGCTCAAGCGTGGCGCATTGGACGTGCGTTCCCTGCAAGAGTACCATTCCTAGCTTTCTCGAACCGGACGACAAATCATGGCTGATCAGAAAATCCCGATGACCCCGCGTGGTGCGCAGCAGCTCAAGGATGAGCTCAAGCGCCGCAAGGAGGTCGACCGCTTCGCCATCGTCAAGGCGATCGAAGAGGCGCGCGGCCACGGCGACCTGTCGGAGAACGCGGACTACTCGGCCGCCAAAGAGGCGCAGGGCTTCAACGAAGGGCGCATCAAGGAGCTCGAGGTGATGCTCGCCCTGTCGGAGATCATCGATCCGGCGAAGCTGTCGGGCGGCAAGATCATGTTCGGCGCCACGGTCAAGCTGAGCGAGTCCGATTCGGGCGACGAGGTCGTCTACTCGATCGTCGGCGAGCAGGAAGCGGACATCAAGAAGGGCCTCATCAGCATCTCGGCGCCGGTGGCGCGCGCGCTCATCGGGCGCGAGGTCGGCGACACGGTGACGGTGCGCACGCCCAAGGGATCGCGCGAATACGAGATCCTCGAGGTCGCCTTCAAAGAGCTGCAGTAGCTACGACGTCAGCGACGGCGTGCGCAGGGCGGGCAGGGCGCCGTCGACGTGCGCGAGGAGATAGCGGGCGACGTCGGCGCGGGCGATGCTGGCGAACGAGCCAATCTTGTCCTCGCGCACGCGCGGCTGGCCGTTGCCGCGCCCGTTGGTGAGCGAGACCGGGCGCGCGATGAGGAAGTCGAGCCCGCTCGCGGCGATGCGCGCTTCCATGACGTTGTTGTCGGCGAGCGCGAGGCCGATGTTGGTCTTCTCGACGAGCCAGCGATAGAGCCAGCCGGTGCGCGCGCGGCTGTCGCCCGCGCCGTGCACGCCGACGACGAGCAGGCGGCGCACGTCGTGGCGGCGCATCGCATCGATCATATGGTCGACGCCGCGCGCGAACAGATCGGGCGGCGACAACGGCTTGGAGAACGGCGAGCGCGTCTTGCGACGGTGGCCGATGGCGCTGACCACGACGTCCTGGCCGGCGACGGCAGCGGCGACGGCGCCGGCATCGAGCACGTCGCCGGCGACGGCGCGCGCGCCGTCGGGCAGCTTCGCGGCGGCCGGGTTGCGCGCGAACGCAGTGACCGTGTGGCCGGCGGCCAGCGCTTCGGCGACGACGACGCGCCCCGTGTCACCGCTGGCCCCGAATACCACCAGCTTGGCCATGGCTACGAAATAACGCCGCTGCGCCGGCCGGCAACTTTTTTTCAGCGCGCACGCAACTTCTCGCACGACCGCACGATAAGTTGGGCATGCTGTATCGAAGCGCGATGCACGTCCCGATCGACGAAGCCCTGAGCCGGCTCGGGCTCGCCCAGTTTCGCCCCGGCCAACGCGAGATCATCGAAGCCGTCCTCGCCGGACGGCCGACGATCGCCGTGTTGCCGACGGGCGCGGGCAAGTCGCTCTGTTACCAGCTGCCGGCGGTGGCGCTGGAGCGGCTGGCGGTGGTGGTGTCGCCGCTCATCTCGCTCATGAAGGATCAGGTCGACGCGCTCACCGCGCGCGGCGTGCCGGCGGCCTACATCAACAGCTCGATCGGGCCGGACGAGCGGGCCGAGCGGCTGCGCGCGGCGGTGCGCGGCGAGCTGCGCCTGTTGTACGTGGCGCCCGAGCGCTTTCGCGCGCCCGGCTTCGCGGCGACGCTGGCCAAGGCGCAACCGGCGCTGCTCGCCGTCGACGAGGCGCACTGCATGGTCGAGTGGGGCCACGACTTCCGGCCCGACTACGCGCGCCTCGGCGAGGTGCACGCGCAGCTCGGCGCCAATCGGATCGTGGCGCTGACGGCGACGGCGACGCCCGACGTGAGGCGCGAGATCGCGATCGCGCTCGGCATGGAAGAGCCGGCGGTGTTCGTGCGCGGCTTCGATCGCACGAACCTGCAGCTCTCGGTGGCGCCGGTGCAGGGCGGCGACGACAAGCTGCGCCACGTCCTTCGGCTGCTCGCGGTGCCCGAGGCGCGTGGCGCGCCGGCCATCGTCTACGCGGCCACGCGCAAGAAGGCGGCGGAGGTGGCGTCGTCGCTGCGTGACGAGGGCGTGACGGCGCGCGCGTATCACGCCGGACTCTCCGACGAGGAGCGCGCCGAGGTCCAGGACGCCTGGATGCGCGACGAGGTGCGCGTGGTGGTCGCGACCAACGCGTTCGGCATGGGCGTCGACAAGCGCGACGTACGGCTGGTCGTGCATCACGAGCTGCCGGGATCGGCCGAGGCCTACTATCAGGAGGCGGGACGCGCTGGACGCGACGGGCTGCCGGCGCGCTGCGTGCTCCTCTTCAACCACGCCGACGTGCGGCTGCGCGAGTTCCTCATCTCGTCGAGCGGCAGCGACGGGCCGCCGCGGCCGGCGGCGGTGGTCGAGGCGGAGCGCGAGCGCTTGCGGGCGATGATGACCTACGCCTACGCGCGTGGCTGCCGGCGCGCGTTCCTGCTCGACTACTTCGGCGACGAGGCGCATCGCTGCGGCGGCGACGCGCTGCCCTGCGACACCTGCGCGGCCCGCGCCAGCGACGCTCCTCTGTCCGACGAGGAGCACCTCCTCGTGCGTAAGGTGCTGTCGTGCGTGGCGCGGCTCAACGGCGGCTTCGGGCGCAAACGGATCGCGCTCTGCCTGGTCGGCTCCGACGCGCGCGAGGTGGTCGAGGCCGGGCTGCATCGCGTGAGCACCTTCGGGGCGCTGCGCGGGCGGCCGCTGCAGTGGGTGCTCGACGTGCTCGGCACGCTCGAGGCGGCGGGCCTGGTGGTGCCCGAGGGCGACGAGTACCCGTGCCTGCGCATCACCGCCGACGGGCGCGAGGTCATGCTCGATCGCGCGCGCATGCAGGCGGCGCTGCCGGCCGAGCGCGCGGCTGCGGCGGCGCCGCGACGCGTGCGCGTGAGCGGCGGGGCGCGTGACGGCGGCGGCGGGGCAGGCGGCGGCGGCGGAGCAGGCGGCGGCGGCGGGGCAGGCGGCGGCGGCGCAAGCGACGACGACGAGCCGATCGACGAGCCGCTGTTCGCGCGCCTGCGCGAGCTGCGCGCGCGGCTGGCGAAGGCCGAGTCGCTGCCGGCCTACTGCGTGTTTCACGATCGCACGCTGGCGGCGCTGGCGCGGCAACGTCCGGCGACGCTCGACGAGATGTCGGCGGTCCCGGGCGTCGGCCCGGCGAAGCTGGCAAAGTATGGCGCGGCGTTCCTCGATGCGCTGCGCGCGCCCGAGGGGTAGACAACCAATGCGACGCTGTTCAGGCGGGGGTCAGTCGGCGAGGGGCGGCGTCATGTCCGACGGCGGGACCATGTCCGGACCGATGCCGGCCATGTCCGTCGACACCGGCGACGCCATATCGGCGCCCGTCGTGTTCGGCATCTGACAGGTGCCGCCGGCCTGCGGCGTGGCGCCGGCGTTGAGCACGCAGAGCAGCCCGTCGTCGCAGTCGGTCTGCACCTGGCAGCGATCGCCCACGCCCTGCTTGCAGCCGGCAACGAGGCAGAGCGGAGCGAGCAGCGCGACGACGGCGGTCAGACGAACGAGGCGAGTCATCGCGCCTCTATATCACGGAGGCGCCAGCGGGACAAAAGCTACCGCGCGCAGCGGAAGCCGATCTCGGTCGAGCGCGTGTCGGGGGCGGTCGCCTCGCGGTAGCTGGTGCGCGCGAAGAAGGGCGGCTGCCGCCACGACCCGCCGCGCAACGAGCGCATCGCCCCCGCGTCCGGCCCGCGCGGATTGACCGTGCCCATCGACTGTGGCGACTCCGGCCGATAGTAGTCGGAGGTCCACTCCATGACGTTGCCCGCCATATCGAGCACGCCCTCGGGCGAGGCGCCGTCGGGATGCGCGCCCACCGGCGACAGGAAGGTGGCGCCGTCGCTGCTGTCGGGGCGGATGAGCGCCGAGAAGTCGCTGCCCACGTCCTCGGGCCCGGCGAAGCGCCCGTGGTTGAATGCGTTCGGCTTGAGCACGTTGCCCCACGGCCACACGCGCCCGTCGGTGCCGCGCGCCGCGCGCTCCCACTCGGCCTCGGTCGGCAGCCGCGCTCCGCGCCACGCGCAGTAGTCGGCCGCCTCCGCCCACGTCACCGCCGTCACCGGCAGGTTCGGCCGCAAGAAGCGCGCGTCGGCGAGCGCCAGCGGTGCCGGCGAGCATGCTCCGGCCTGCACGCACGCGCGCCACGCCGCCACCGTCACCTCGACCCGATCGATCGAAAACGGCGACACGTAGACCTTGCGCTGCGGCCCTTCGCTCTCGACCACGTCGCGCACGCAGGAGATGCGGTTGCGCGGCCCGATCTCTTCGCGGCACAGCTCGAGCGCCGCGGACTGCAGCTCGCTCGAGGCGCCCATCGTGAACGCGCCGCCGCGAATCGGCACCATCGCCGCCAGCGGCCGCTGCACCACCGTCGCGCGCCCGGTCGGCGCCTCGACCGCCGGCGGCTGGGCGACGGCGGTGATGGTCAAAAGGAGCAGCGCGCGCACGCCGCAAGGATACACTGTGGCGGCTCATGATGCTCGTTCGCGCCGTCGCCGCCGCCGTCGCCGCCGCCCTCGTGCTCGGCATGCTCGTGCCCCGTGCCGACGCCGGCGCCGCGCCCGCCGCTGCCGCCGCCGCCGCCGCGCAGGTGCACGGCATCGCGCTCGGCCTGTTCTCCGAGGACGCCGGCTGGTCCTACCGCCCGCTCCTCGACGAGATCGCCGCCGCCGGCGCCGACCACGTCGAGCTCGTCGTCCCGTGGTACCAGACCGATGCCGCCGCCACCGTGATCGTCGACCACCCGCGCTTTTCGCCGACGCCTGCGGCCATCGTCGCCGCCATCCGCGACGCCCGCGCCGCCGGCCTCGCCGTCACGCTCTTCCCCATCGTGCGCCTCTCCGCCCCGCGCACGCCCGACGAGTGGCGCGGCACGCTCGCCCCGCGCGATCGCGCCGCCTGGTGGCGCAGCTACAGCGAGCGCCTCGTCGCGCTCGGCCGCCTCGCCGCCCGCGAGCACGTCGCCGTCCTCTCCGTCGGCAGCGAGCTCTCCACGCTCGACGGCCCCGCCGACCACGCCGCCTGGGCCGCCGCCGTCGCCGCGCTCCGCCGCGTCTTCCACGGCGCGCTCATGTACTCGGGCAACTGGGATCACTACCGCCACGTGGCCGTCTACGATCTCGTCGACATCGTCGGCCTGTGCGCCTACTTCGCGCTCGTCGAGCCCGGCGCCCCCGCCACCGTCGACGACCTCACGCGCGGCTGGCGCGACATGCGCGTCGAGCTCGAGCGCTTTTTCGCCGGCCGCCCCATCGTCTTCACCGAGCTCGGCTACCGCTCCATCCACGGCTCCAGCGCCAGCCCCTGGGACGAAGGCTCCGCCGGCACCGTCGACCTCGACGAGCAGCGCCGCTGCTACGCCGCCTTCCGGCGCGTCTGGAAGTCGGCGCCGCCCGATCGCTTCGGCGGCGTCTACTACTGGAACTGGTACGGCTGGGGCGGCCCCACCTCGACCGGCTATACCCCGCGCGGCAAGCCCGCGCTGAACGAGCTGCGCGCTTTCTTTCGGTAAACGCGCTGCCCGCGTTCTGCCGTTGACGGCAAGATTATACCCGCGGTACGATGAAGGTCCGGTGACCTGTACGAGATCCTCCCTAGCGGCTCTACTCCTCCTCGTTTCGTCAGGGACCGCCCTCGCCGACCAGCCCGGCGAAGAGATAAACATCCAGGACATCACGGATATCCAGCAGGTCTCGCTCGAAGAGCTGCTCAACCCGTCGGTCAAGGTCGCCACCGGCGCCGAGAGCCACGCCGCCCAGACGCCAGCCATCGTCACCGTCATCAACGCCGACGAGATCCAGGCGCGCGGCTACACCAGCCTCGCCGACATCCTGCGCGCCGTCCCCGGCTTCTATGACGTCTACGACGGCGTCACGCACAACGTCGGCATCCGCGGCATCAACGGCGGACAAAACGCCGCCGGCAACGTCCTCAAGCTCATGATCGACGGCCAGCCCGTCGACTATCGCCCCACCACCGGCAACTTCTTCGGCGAGGAGCTCATCCCCATCGACGTCATCGACCGCGTCGAGATCGTGCGCGGCCCCGCCTCCGCGCTCTACGGCGCCAACGCCTTCCTCGGTGTCGTCAACGTCGTCACGCGCTCGGGCGCGTCGATCAACGGCGCGCACCTCGTCGGCCAGGGCGCGCTCGTGCGCAACCACCCCGGCGGCGGCGGCGGCGTGGTGCTCGGCGGCAAGAGCGGACCGATCGACGTCCTCGCCGGCGCCAACTACCTGTACCTCGATCGCTCGGGGCTCGGCCTGCCGTCGACGAGCCCGCTTCTGCCCAACGCCGTCTTGCAGGCGCAGGCGCCGTCGCGCGGCGACACCGCGCAGCCGTCGACGATGTTCGCCAAGCTCAGCATCAAGGACGTCGCGTGGGGCACGCTCACCGCGCTCGCGTCGCTGCAATACCTCGACGCGCACGGCGAGTATCAGAGCTACGGTCCGCTCTCGCACGACACGCGCATCACCGAGCTCAACCAGGATTACCGGCTGAGCTACGAGGTGGCGCCCACCCAGCGCCTGTCGCTCAGCGTCTCCGGCTACTACTTCAACTCCTCACCGACGAGCCGCTCGCGCGCCGACATCAATCGCACCGACTACATCCTTCTGCCGTCGGGCAGCGCCGACGGCGGCGGCTTCAACGCCGAGGCGCGCATCCATGCCCACCGCATGCTGGAGCTGACCATCGGCGCCGACTTCGTGCAGGAGCGCTACACGCTCGAGACCTGGGATCAGAAGCTGACCGAGCCGGTGCTCGCGCCCGACGGCACGGTGCTGCGCGCCGCCGGCACCATCATCCCCGGCGTGGCGCACGGCGCCGGCAGCGTGTTCGACAACTTCGGCGCCTACGCGCAGGCGGTGTTCACGCCCCGCGCCGAGTGGACCGCCATCGGCGGCATCCGCGTCGACGAGCACAACATCTATGGCGCCAACGTGAGCGCGCGCGCCGGCCTGGTCTACGCGCTGCGCGCGCTCAGCGTGAAGCTGCTCTACGGATCGAGCTTCAAGGCGCCGAGCGCCGAGCAGCTCTACGCGCAGCCGATCACCTTCGGCGGCATCCAGGGCAATCCGCGCCTCCAGGCGCAGACGGCGCACACCCTCGAGGCGGCGGCGAGCTATCTGCTCCCGCGCGACCGCGGCCGCATCGCGGTCAACGTCTTCGCCACCGACGTGATCGGGCGCGTCGAGTTCCTGCCCTCGGGAAACTTCGTGCAGGCCGAGAACATCCAGGACGAGTGGGTGATGGGCAGCGAGCTCGACAGCCGCTTCGTCCTCACGCGCGCGCTCCATCTGCAGTTCCTCGCCGGCGTCGCGCGCACGCTGTCGCGCTCGACGGGCAGCGCGCTGCTCGGCAAGCCCGAGGTCGACAATCCGCTGTTCCCCGAGTATCAGCTCCACCTCATCGCCGACTACGCGCTGCCCTGGTGGGGGCTCAAGGCGGCGGCCGAGGTCTCGTACGTCGGAGCGCGCACCGCCTCGTTCTCCAACGCGCTCATCCGCGGCGGCTCGTACGATCTGCCCGGCTATGCGTACACCGCGCTGTCGATCTCGACGGCGGCGCGCCACCTCATCCCGAAGCGCGACACCAGCATCGCGCTGCGCATCTCGAACGTCATCAACTACGCGTGGGTAGAGCCGGGCTTCGGGGGCGTCGACGTCCCCGCGCAGGGCATCACCGCGTTCCTCACCGTCGTTCAATCACTGTAAGGAGGATCGGAAGGATGAGAAGAGCAGCTCTGGGGCTGATCGTCGCAATCGGAGTCGGCTGCAGCGGCAGCGGCGGCAACAAGATCACCATCGGCGCCATCATGTCGCAGACCGGCACGCTGGCCACCATCGGACAGCAGGAGCTGCAAGCCGCGCAGCTCGCGGTCAACGAGATCAACAACGCCGGCGGCGTGCTCGGCAGCAAGCTCGAGCTCGTCAACGTCGACGATCGCTCCGATCCGATGGGCGCCAGCGCCGCGGCGACGACGCTGGTGACGAGCGACCACGTGCCCGCCATCGTCGGCGCCATCGCCTCGGGCAGCACGATCCCGGCGGCGATGGTGACGGCGCCGGCGAACGTCGTCTTGATCTCGGGCGCCTCGACGTCGCCGGCGATCAGCGGCATGAGCCCGTACGTGTTCCGCACCTGTCCGTCGGACGCGTTGCAGGGGCAGCTCATCGCCAAGCGCGCCAAGGCGGCGAACCTGACGCGCGTCGCGGTCACCTACGTGCCGGGGCCCTACGGCGAAGGGCTCTCCAACTCGTTCGCGACGAACTTCACGATGCTCGGCGGAACGGTGACCTTCCAGCAGATGTACACCGAAGGTCAGTCGAGCTACTCGAGCCTGCTGACCTCGATCTACGCGACCAACCCGGAGGCGGTCCTGCTCGTCGCCTATCCGATCGACGGCGCGCAGATCATCAAGGACTACAACTCGGCGTTCTCGTCGCAGCAGACGACCTGGTTCTTCACCGACGCGACCGAGGATCCGAGCTTCGTGCAAGCCATCGGGCCCAACAACTTCACCTTCAATCACGAGGGCACCGGCTCGGCGGCGCCGAGCGGATCGGCCTATAGCGCCTACGCCGCGGCGTTCGCGGCCGCCTACGGCGCGCCGCCGCTGCCCGGCACCTTCTCGGCCAACGTCTACGACGCGACCTATCTGGTGGCGCTGTCGATCGAGAAGGGCGCCAAGGCCGATGGCGCCGCCATCGCCGCCTCCATGCACAGCGTGTCCAACCCACCCGGCACCACCGTCGGCCCCGGTCAGTGGGCGTCGGCGCTGAGCGCGCTCACCGTGGGCGGCGAGGTCAACTACGAGGGCGCCTCCGGCTCCGTCGACGTCAACGACAGCGGCGACGTGATCGCGCCCTACGACATCTGGAAGGTGCAGGGCGGCACCATCACGGTGACCGAGATGTCGGTCTCGCCGTAAGCGCTACGGGCAGGTGGTGCCGCCGTCGGCGTTCGGATCGTAGGCGTTGACCACCAGCTCGTTCGTCGCCGGCGTCGTCCCCGGCGGCACGAACACCTCGAACGTCTGACAGAACTGCTGCGCCGCGGTCTTGCCCTGCAGCGTCACGAAGTAGTGCCCCCAGGTGAGCGGCTTCACCCGCTGCGGCGCCGTCGAGCTGCCCACGAAGCAGGAGCCGAACGTGCCGTCGAGCTTGAGCCCATCGTCGGTCATCGACGGCGTCGTCACGGGCGCGCCGCTCTTGTCCTTCAGGATGATCGACTCCATGGTCACGCCCACGTCGTTGCAGCGCTTGTCGCTCATGCCCCACTGCGCGTCGATGTCGAGCTGCCCGGTGTAGTCCTGCTTCACGAAGTCGGCCTGCTTGAAGTTGATGGCCAGGTTGGTCACCGGCCCCTTTTGCACGTCGGTCATCATGGTCACGACCGGGTTGGTGAGCGGGTTCATGTCGCTGTCGAGCAGCGTGATGGTCGCCTGGTAGGTCCCGGGCGTCACGTTCGCGTACTGCTTGGACTGCATGCAGCCCATCCAGATTTCGTCGGCCGGCTGCGGCCCGGTCAGCACCACGTGCGCGGCGCCGATGCCGAGGTCATTGCAGGCCACGCCGTCGAAGCCGGGCACCTCGTTGAGCAGCTTCGAGTAGCTCACCTGGATCGACGCCACCGCGATGTTCGCGAACTGGCAGCTCGACGAGCAGCCCGACCCGTCGGCGCCGTTCATGGCGCCCTTGTCGCATTGCTCGCCGTTCTCGACCTTCATGTTGCCGCAGACCGCGCTCGAGCATTCCATCCACGCCACGCCGCCGCCACACACCATGAGCGCAACGAAGGCATACGGAAACGCGCGCGACTTCATCGAAGGCCCCCTTCTATTTCCAAGCCAAGCGAAGGAATTGAAACCGGGGGGACCTTACAACATGCCGAGGTGTTTGCGAACGGTCATCAGCTCTTCCGTCGCTGACGACCAGACGAGGTCGAGCAGGCGCTGGGTCGCCGGCAGCGCGGTGGCCGGCTGCGGCTCGGCGGCGACCAGGCGCGCCGTGCCCTCGAGGTCGCCGGTCATCACGAACGCGGCGCGGATCGCCGTCAGGTCGGTCGCCTGCAGCCACTTGAGCGCGGCCTCCTCCGGCTTCACGCCGTCGGTGCGCAGCTTGCGGCCGATGGCGGCGACGTTCTCGAGCTGCTGCGGCTGCAGCGCCTTTCGCATCGCCGACACCGTCTTGCCGACCTCCGTTGCCCCCGAGCTCGTCGGCGTCTTGTCCGCCGGCAGCTCCGCCAGCGCCATGGCCGCGTCGATGATGAGCCCGAGCTGCGTCGGCTGCGGCAGGATGAAGCGGATGAACCGCTCCGGCCTGAGGTGCGCGCAGCGCCGCGCCAGCTCGAACAGCTGCTCCTTGTGCTGCCGCCCCTCGCCGACGAGCGGCGCGCCCAGCGAGAACACCGGCACCAGGTTGCGCCCGTCGATGCAATTGGCGAACTGCACCGCGTCCTTCTGATCCGCGCGCACGTAGCTCTCGGGCGGCGCCACGTTCAGCGTCGTCGTCACGTACTTCAGCGCCTTGCCGTAGGAGTGCTGATCCTCGATCGACAGCGCCTCCTTGCGGTTGAGCCCGAGCGCCTTGTGCTGCTGCGCCGTCGACGCCGCCAGCATCGGCGCCAGGATGGCGAAGAGCGCGTCGAGGTAGCGATCCTCCTCGGGGTGCTGCAGCCGCGCCCACATCTCGTCGGACAGCGCACGCCGCGCGATCGCCATCGCCTGGTGCTTGTAGGTGTTGGCCTTGGTCAGATCGTCGGGCTCGCCCTTCTTGAGGAAGCAGAGCGCCACCGACAGCTGCACCGACTTCTCGCGCTGCGAGGTCTGGATGTAGAGGTGCTTGAGCGCGCGATACGACAGCACGCGGTTCTTCTCGGCGCGCAGGATGAGCTGGTGCTCGATGATCGATTTTTCGAACATCGACGGCCCCGCCTGCACGTAGAGATCGGCCAGCTGCTTGCGCCGGTCGAGGCTGGCGCGATCGAGCGTGAGCGCCACTTCGAGCGCCGCCACCGCGCTCTCGCGCTCGCCGAGCTCGTCGAGGCACAGCTGCCCGAGCGCGCTCCACACGCGCAGCCGCTCGCCGTTCTTGCCGTCGGCGTCGCCGACCGACTCCGCGCCGAGCCGCTTCAGATACTTGCGGTAGAAGCGCGCCAGCTCCTTCCACTGCTGCCGGTCGCGCAAGAGCTCTTCCAGCGCCTCCGACGAGCGATCGAGCGTCGGATCGTCGTCGAGCGCCGCCGACAGTTGCGCCGCCGCCTCGTCGGCGCGCCCGAGCTCGTCGCGCGCGATCAGGCCCGCCGCGTGCCGGTACTTGGCGCGCACCGACGACACCTTCTCGAACTCGATGAGCCGCTCGAGCATCTCCAGCGCCTGCGGCCACGCCTTCTCCTCGACGTACGCGTCGAGGCACTTGTGCAGGAGCTTGTGATCGTCGCTCTTGAGCTCGAGCCCTTCGCGCCACGCCGACACCGCCTCGTCGCGGTTGTCGAGCTTCTCGAGCCAGACGTCGCCGATCTCGCCGTA
>Ga0134125_10003062_pt1 | contig 19579 bp, 13 predicted proteins | sample KB31751_FD_96464 | JGI IMG/M metagenome (GOLD analysis project Ga0134125, IMG submission 96464) | Terrestrial soil microbial communities with excess Nitrogen fertilizer from Kellogg Biological Station, Michigan, USA - KB3-175-1 | ecosystem: Environmental > Terrestrial > Soil > Unclassified ... | reverse complement strand
CGCCAAGATCCGCAAGCACGTCATTGATCCCATCGTGCCCGCCAACATGGTGGACGGGAGCACCAAAAACCACATCAACCCCACCGGCCGCTTCGTGATTGGCGGGCCCATGGGCGATACCGGGGTCACCGGGCGCAAGATCATCGTGGACACCTACGGCGGCATGGGCCGGCACGGCGGCGGCGCCTTCTCGGGCAAGGATCCCTCCAAGGTGGACCGCTCGGCGGCCTATATGGCCCGGTACGTCGCCCGCAATGTGGTGGCCGCCGGGTTGGCCGCGCGCTGCGAGGTGCAGTTGGCCTACGCCATCGGGGTGGCGGAGCCGGTTTCGGTGCTGGTGGACACCTTCGGGACCCACACCGTGGACGAGGACAACATCAATGCGGCGGTGCGGCAGGTGTTCCGGCTGACCCCCAGGCAGATCATCGAGACGCTGCAACTGCGGCGGCCGATCTACCAGAAGACCGCCGGATTTGGTCACTTCGGACGCAACGAGCCGGAATTCACCTGGGAGCGCGAGGACAAGGTCGCCGAGCTGAAGGCCGCGGCCACGTCCAAGCCCGGCGCCTTCGCTTCGGCGCGCTAGTTCCTCATCCCCACCGCGGGCGGCGGCCCCCCCAGCCGCCCGCGGCGTTTGACCATCGAACCGCCTATGCAAGACATCGCTGGCTGGGGACTCGATGCGGCCATGGCATCCGGCGCAAGCTACGCCGATGTCCGCGTCATCGAGGAGCGCCACCGCTCCGTCGCCACCAAAAACGGCAAGCTCGGACACGCCCTCGACACCGACTCGCAGGGGATCGGCATCCGCGCCATCGTGGACGGCGCCTGGGGTTTCGCCTCCACCGACGACCTTAGCCGCCAGGCGGTGGTCGCCGCCGCCCGCCACGCCGTGGCCATCGCCCGCGCCTCGGCCCGAGTGAAGCGCGCGCCGGTCGAGCTCGCGCCCGAGGACCCGCACCAGGCGGTCTGGGTGGCGCCCTGCCAGCTCGACCCGTTCAGCGTCAGCGTCGACGACAACCTGCAGTTGCTGCTGGCGGTGGACAAGGAACTCCGCGCCGTGCCGGGAGTGACCCTGGCCGAGGCGCAGATGAACTTTCAGCGCCACCACCAATTGTTTCTCTCCAGCCAGGGAGCGCGCATCGACCAAACCCGGGTGCTGAGCGGCGCCGGCTATGCCGCGCTGGCCTTCGCCAACGGCGACATCCAAAAGCGCTCCTACCCCAACTCCTTCGGCGGTCAGTACCAGCTCAAGGGCTACGAGCTGATTCACGAACTGCGCCTGCTCGAGAACGCCCGCCGGGTGGGCGAGGAGGCGGTGGCGCTGCACCAAGCCGCGCAGTGCCCCCAGACGGTGGGCACACTGATCCTCGACAGCTCCCAACTGGGACTGCAAATCCACGAGTCCATCGGCCATCCCATTGAGCTCGACCGCGTGCTGGGAACCGAGGCCAACTTCGCGGGCATGAGCTTCCTGACCCTGGATCAGTGGAAGACGCTGCGTTACGGATCGGATTTGGTCAACGTGGTGGCCGACGCCCGGCTGGAGCACGGCCCCGGACTCGGCACGTTCGCTTACGACGATGAGGGCGTGGCCGCGCAGTGCGCGCCCATCATCCAGGAAGGCCGCTTCCTGAACTACATCAGCAGCCGCGAGTCCGCCGCGCAGATTGGCGAGCCCCGCTCCAACGGCTGCATGCGGGCCGAATCGTGGAACCGTCAGCCCCTGGTGCGCATGACCAACATCAGCATCCTCCCCGGGCCGCGCCGGCTCAGCCCGGATGAGTTGATCGCCGATACCGACAACGGTTTCTACATGGAAACCAACCGTAGTTGGTCGATTGACGACAAGCGCTACAACTTCCAGTTCGGCACCGAAATCGGCTGGGAGATCCAGCACGGCAAAAAGACGCGCATGCTGAAAAATCCCAGCTACTCCGGCATCACGACCGAGTTCTGGAACTCGATGGACGCCATCTGTTCGCGCGAGCATTGGACGCTGTGGGGCACTCCCAATTGCGGCAAGGGCCAGCCCCAGCAGACCATGGGAACCGGGCATGGCGCCGCGCCGGCACGCTTCCGCAACATCAAGATCGGCACCGCCTATCAGAAGTGGAAGGGGGACGAGTGAGCAGCCGGTTGGATCGCGAACGCGCGCAGGATCTGCTGCGCCAGGCCCGGCATGCGGCTCCCGCCGATACCGCGCTGGAGCTCACCATCGAGGAAGACCGGTACGAGCTGACGCGTTTCGCCAACAACGCCATCCACCAGAACGTGGCGGAGGCAACTTTGGCACTGTCGGTGCGGGCGCAGGCGGAGCAGCGAACCGCGCGCGCCTCCACCCACCGGTTGGACGCGCATGGGGTGCGGGAGGTGGTGGACCGGGCGGTCCGCCTGACCCGTTCCCAGTCGCCCGATCCGGAACTGCTGCCCATGGCCGCCGCTCGGGACGCGGGCGCCGCCGGCGTGGACCGCTTCGATGCCGACACCGCGGCCATCACCCCGGCACAACGCGCCGAGGCGGTGGCAGCCATGGTTGCCGCCGGTGCCCATGACGGTCTCACCGCGGCCGGCATCTGCGCCACCCGGCAATCGCAAACGATGCTGTTGAACTCCGAGGGGCTGGAGGCCGCGTACGCCTCCACCGGCGCCGAGTTCTCGGTTACCATGCTGGGGCCCTCCAGCTCGGGCTGGGCCAAGGGCGGAGGTCCGCGCTGGGGCGAACTCGATCCCGCCGCCGGCGCCCGCATGGCGGCGCAGAAGGCTCGCGCCAGCGCGCAACCCAGCGAGGTTCCCGCCGGCCGATATACGGTCATCCTCGAACCGGCGGCGGTGCTCGACCTGCTCGGCTTCGCGATGTGGGACTTCGGCGCGCTTTCGGTCTTGGACCAGCGCAGCTTCCTCTGCGACCGGGTCGGCACCAAGCTGTTTGGCGACAATGTCACCATTACCGACGACGTGTTTCATCCGCAGCAGACCGGCGCCCCCTTCGACGGGGAGGGCGTAGCCCGGCAGCGGGTCGTCTTGGTTGAGAACGGTTGGGTGAAGAACCTGGTTTACGCCCGGCAAACCGCGGCCCGGGCGGGCGCGCAGCCTACCGGCCACGGCTTCCCGCTGCCCAACGAGTATGGCGAGGGCCCGGTCAATGTGGTGTTCACCGGCGGAAAGACCGCGGTCGAGGAGATGATCGCCACCACGCCGCGAGGCATCCTGGTGACCCGTCTCTGGTATATCCGCGAGGTGGACCCGTACCAGAAGATCCTGACCGGCATGACCCGGGACGGAACCTTCCTGATCGAAGAGGGGCGCCTGCGGGGCGGGGTGCGGAACTTCCGCTTCAATCAGAGCATGATCGCTTTGCTGAACTCGATCGAGGCGCTCTCGCCGGCGGTCCGTGCCAGCGGGGAAGAGGCGTTTGACATGGTGGTCCCGGCGCTCAAGGTAGGCGACTTCAACTTCACCGAGGTGACGCGGTTTTAGGACGGCCTTAGGTTTTGGTCGACTGGTCGCCGACGATGACCCGCCAGAGCAGCAGCGCCAGACCGGCGACCAGGAGCCAGTGCACAGCACTTCCGGCAAGGTGGAAGATTCCCCACAGGCACAGCCAGATCAAGATTGCTACGATTCCCAGGGCGAGAACCATCTACCGCTTCGATGCATCCAGTCAAGGAGATGGCCGCCCCGCCGCTTCCCACGCCGCATCCACCGTCGCCCATTCCCGGCGCCGAACCGCCGGTCGGCGACCCCACCCCGGTGGTCCCGCCCCCGGCGCAGCCCCCGGTGACCCCGCCCGCGCCTCCGCCGGCTCGGCCCGAGCCATGGCGTGAGTGATTGCCCCAAACTTCATCCAGGCCGCGCGGGCGCGGGTGCTATGCTGAAATCCTGCACTGTGACAAGGAGAAAAGCGGCTCATGGCCAAGTACGTCTACTCGTTTGGAGAGGGTAAAGCCGAAGGCAACGGCGGGATGAAAGAGGAACTCGGCGGCAAGGGCGCCGGCTTGGCGGAGATGACCAATGCCGGTTTGCCGGTACCCCCGGGCTTCACCATTTCCACGCAGACCTGCCGCGAGTACTACAAGGCCGGCAACCGCGTGCCCGCCGAGGTGGACCAGCAGATGCAGCAGGCGCTGCAACAACTCCAGCGCGCGGCCGGCCAGAAGCTGGGCGACGAATCCAACCCGCTGCTGGTGAGCGTGCGCAGCGGCGCCAAGTTCTCCATGCCGGGCATGATGGACACCATCCTCAATCTCGGCCTCAACGACCGCACCGTGGAAGGCCTGGCGCGCCGCACCACCAACCCGCGCTTCGCATACGACTCCGACCGCCGGCTGATTCAAATGTTCGGCAGCGTCGTGCTCGAGATCCCCAAGCCGGCCTTTGAAGCGGTGTTCGACGGCAAGAAGAAGGCGAAAAAAGTCCGGCTGGATACCGAACTGACCGCCGCCGACCTGAAGGCGGTGATCGAGGATTACAAGAAAGTCGTCAAGCATCACGCCCACATCAACTTTCCCCAGGACTCGCTGGAGCAGCTCACCATGGCGCGCGACGCGGTGTTCCGCTCCTGGTTCAACGACCGCGCCCAGCATTATCGCCGGATGAACAATATCTCGGACGAGCTGGGGACCGCGGTCAACGTCCAGGCCATGGTCTTCGGGAACCTGGGCGACACCTCCGGCACCGGCGTGGGGTTCACGCGCAACCCGGCCACCGGCGACAAAATTTTCTACGGCGAGTTCCTGATGAACGCCCAGGGCGAGGACGTGGTGGCGGGCATCCGGACGCCGGTGCCGATTGCCGAGCTGCACAAGCTCATGCCCGAGGTCTACGAGCAGCTGCGCGAAATCACCACGCGGCTCGAGCGGCATTACCGCGACATGCAGGATTTCGAGTTCACCATCCAGGATGGCCGGCTCTATATGCTGCAAACGCGCAACGGCAAGCGTACCGGCCGCGCCGCGCTTAAAGTTGCCACCGACATGGTGGCCGAGGGACTGATCACCAAACAGGAAGCGCTCTTCCGGGTGGATGCCAACCAGCTGTACGAACTGCTGTTCCCGCGCTTCGATCCCAAACAGCTCAAGTCGCGCGCCCCGTTGGCCAGCGGCCTGCCGGCATCGCCGGGAGCGGCGGTGGGCAAGATTGTGTTCACCGCCGAGGCGGCGGTGGCGTGGAGCCGGGCCAAGAAGGGCCCGGTGATCCTGGTGCGCGGCGAGACCACACCGGAAGACATCCATGGCATGGAGGTCGCCGCCGGCATCCTGACCTCGCGCGGCGGCATGACCAGCCACGCCGCCGTCGTCACCCGCGGCATGGGCAAGTGCTGCGTGGCCGGCGCCAGCTCGATCACGGTCGAGGAGCATGCCACGACGCTGACCGCGGGCGGGAAGCGTTTCAAGGAAGGCGACTGGATCTCCATTGACGGCTCCACCGGCAACGTCTACGAGGGCCAGGTCCCGACCATGGAGGCCGACCCCAACGACCCGCTGCTGCTCAATTTCATGTCCTGGGCCGAACCCCACCGCAAGCTGCGGGTACGGGCCAACGCCGACGTACCGCGCGATGCCAAGGCGGCCCGCGCCTTCGGCGCCGAGGGCATCGGGCTGTGCCGCACCGAGCACATGTTCTTCGGCGAGGGCAAGATCGAGCACATGCGCGCCATGATCCTGGCGCCGGACGAGAAGCAGCGCCGGGCCGCGCTGAAGAAGCTGCTGCCGCTGCAGCGCCGCGACTTCGCCGGGATCTTCGAGGCCATGGACGGCTATCCGGTGACGATCCGGACGCTGGACCCTCCGCTGCACGAGTTCCTGCCGCAGCGCGAGGAGATCATGGTGGATCTTGAGCGGCTGCAACTCGCCAAAGGCGCAGCCAAGCGCACCGCCACCACCGCCATCCGCAAGAAGTACGCGGATTACGCCGTCAAGGGCGCACCCTTCGGAGAAAAGGAACTGCAGCGGCTGCTGGCGCGGGTGCAGGAACTGCACGAGCTGAACCCGATGCTGGGGCTGCGGGGCTGCCGGCTGGGCATTCTCCACCCGGAGATCACCGAAATGCAGGCACGCGCCATCTTCGAAGCGGCGGTCCAAGTGATCAAGAAGGGCAAAAAGGTGCTGCCCGAGGTGATGATTCCGCTGGTGGCCACGCCCAAAGAACTGGCCATGCAGGCGGCGATCGTGCGTAAGGTGGCGGATGAGGTGATCGCCGCCGCCAAGATCGAGCTCCCCTACTTGGTGGGCACGATGATCGAGCTGCCGCGCGCGGCTTTGGTGGCCGGCGATATCGCCCAGGAAGCGCAGTTCTTCAGCTTCGGCACCAACGATCTGACCCAGACCACCTACGGCTTCTCGCGCGACGATATCGGCAAGATCCTGCCGATGTACCTCGCCGAGGGCATCCTCAAGCAGGATCCCTTCGCCAGCCTCGACCAGGCCGGCGTCGGACAACTGGTGCAGATGGCCACTGCCAGCGGCCGCAAGACGAGGCCCGATCTCAAGGTCGGCATTTGCGGCGAGCACGGCGGGGATCCCGCTTCAATCAACTTCTTCCACCGCACCGGGCTCAACTATGTTTCCTGCTCTCCCTACCGCGTGCTCACCGCGCGGCTGGCGGCGGCGCAGGCGGGCGCGGGCGGCGAGGGTGGGCGGACGGCTTAAGTCGGCATGCGCAGGAGCAGGTAGACCCCGATGCCCAGAAAGAGAACGTCGGGGGTCCAGGCAGCGAGCACCGCGGGCAACTGGTTGAGGTTGCCCAGGGCCTCCAACAGGCTGGCGGAGCTCCAGTAGGCGATCGCCACCACAATGCCGACGGTGACGCCGGCCACGGTGCCGCGCCGCCCGACACTCAGAGCAAACGGGAAAGCGAGCAGCGCCATCACAACCGTGATGAGCGGATAGGAAAGCTTCTTCCAGAGGGCGATGCTGAGCCGGGCCACGTCGTAGCCGCTGGCCTGCAGCGTGTGGATATAGGCCTGCAACTCGCGGTAGGTCATCTGCGAGCCCTGGCGGGCGTCGGTGGCGAAATAGCCCGGGGTCTCCTGCAGGCGGCCAAAGCTGGCCACCTGAAAGCGCTGGAAGCTATTCTGGGTCGGGCCGAAGACGCGTTCCCAGCCATTGGTGAAAACCCAACTGTGGATCGAATCGTCCCAACGCGCGCTCTTGGCAAAAATGCGGCGCGTGAGCTGGAAGTTGGCGGGACTGAACTCAAACACCGAGATGCCGGCGAATTCCGCCCGGCCGGGATCGAAAAAGCTGAAGTAGAAAATATCGTTGGCTTGCCCGAACACCCACTTGTGCTCGGGGTTACGAAAAGTCTGCGCGGGCTGTCCCTTGATTTGGGCGTGCAGCTCGTCCTGCTTTTGGTTGAAGCCGGGCAGCCAGGTGGCATCCAGACCAAACTGAATCGCACATAAAGCGCAGGCGGCGACCAGCACGGGTATCAGCAGCCGGTAGGCGCTGACCCCGGAAGCCTTCAGCGCGGTAACCTCGTTCGCCTTGGACATGAGGCCGAAGGTGATCAGCACCCCCATCAGGATCGCCACCGGGGCCATCATGTAGAACATCTGCGGGGTGAAGTAGAGCAAGTACCGCAACACCACGGTTGGGGCGATGTGGTTTTGCAGAATGCTCCCGATCAGCTCAAACAGCGTGAAGACCAGCACCAGAACCAGGAAGGTGACTAGCAGCAAGCCGGAATAGCCGAGGAACTCCCGGCTGATATAGCCCTCCAGCAGCTTCGGCGTCCAGTGAGACATCATGCCCGCCCGGTCGAGCCGGGGCGACACGCGGCGCCGGCTCAGCGCGGCGCGTACCCAGGCCACCGGGTCCAAGCCCTCGACCGGCCGGTGTGGCAGCCGCTCCAGGCGCCAGAGCGACCAGGCGCCCACGACGCAAAACACCAGGTTCGCGCCCCATACCCCCCAGAAGGGCGGCAAGCGTCCCTGACGGGCAAGGCCCAAGCCCAGAATGAACAACAGGTAGTAGCCGAACACCAGCATCAGGGTCAGCACGAAGCCGCCCGACTTGCCACCCCGGCCGCCGCGCAGTCCCAGCGGGATACCCAGCAGCGCGAGCGCGAAGCAGGCGAACGCCAGCGCCCAGCGCCGGTAATACTCCACCCGGGCGGCGCGCCAATCGGCGGCGAAACGGGCGCGGCGCCAAAGTTGCGCCAGCGGCAGGGCCGCCAGCGACGAGGATGCCGCCGCGGTGGCGGGCAGGAGGAAGGGAATATCGATCGAGCGAAACGAACTGACCAGGCTATTTTCGGGATGGTCACTGGCCAGCTTGTACTGGGCGCCGTTGACCAAATGGAGCTGAATCTCCTGAGGGCCGCGCTCGACCAATTCGCCCTGGGCCGCCATGGTCAGCTCGGGGGCGGACTGATCCTTCATGTTGGCGACCAGGGTTTGTTGCCAGACGCGGCCGCCCTGCGTGGTGCCCCCGATGTAGACCACCCAATTGGGATTGTTGTCCGGCTCGAAAAATACACGCGGCTGAATTTGCGCCGCGGCTTGTGCGCTGGCCTGACTGGCGGTCAGCGCGCTCAGTTGCCGCAGGGCGGCGGGGGCCAACCACAGCGTCAGGAGCAGGCCGAACACCAGCGCCGCGCCGGCGACCTGCAACAAGGGCAGCGCCAAGCGGCGCCCGCTGATGCCGGCGGCGCGCATCGCCGTCAGCTCGCCATCCACGCCCAAGCGGCCGAGCCCGATCAGAACCCCAACCAAGACCGCTACCGGCAGAGTGAAGACCAGCGCGGCCGGAGCCACGTCGGCAAAGAGCTGCAAAATTACCCAGGCGCCGGCGCCGACCGTGGCCTCCAACGCCCTGCCCAGGTCCTGCATGAAGAGCACAAAGGTGAACAGCAGCAGGCCGACGCCGGCGAACAGGATCACCTCCCGCCGCAGGTAGCGATAGAGAAGCTTCATCGCGAGACGGCCTCCTTACCGCGGCTGCGCCCCGGCCACCAAGCCATGGACCTGGGGAGGCGCGGGGGCCAGCGTGACCAGCGTGTTGGGATTGGTGGGGTCTTGGTTGGTGCGCACCACCGCGAGATCGCCCGAGCCGCTATCGGCGGCAAATAGATACTCGCCTCCCGCTCCGAGTTCCAGGCTGGTCGGCCGTTCGCCCACCCGTACGACCGCCAGCATGCTGCGAGTGCCCAGGTCAATGACCGAGATGGTGCCGGCGTCGGCGTTGGCGACGTAGAGGGTCGCGCCATCCGGCGAGACCGTCATGGCGCCCGCGCCCAGCCCCGCCGCCATCGTGCCCGAGACCACGTTGCTGCCGGTGTCGATGACGCTGACGGTTCCGGCGGCGTTGCTGACGTAGAGCTCGCCGCCGTCGGGTTTGAGTTGCAGCGCTTGGGCGCGCGGGCCGACCGGCAAGTACGTCAGCAGATCTCCGGTGCGAGCGTCGATGACCGCGACCTCGTCGCCGCAGAGGGCGAAGGCTTTATCCCCAAAGGGCAGGCTGACCAATTGCCGCGGCGGCGCGTGCAAGCCAATCCGGCGCAAACGATGCAAGGTCTCCGGAATGGCCACGGTGATGCTGGCATCGGCCGAGCTGCCGACCAGCAAGAGCGTGCCGGCGGCATTGAGCACCACGCCGGTGGGATTGCGGCCCACGCTCATGCGCCGGGTCACCACGCCGCGCGCGAGGTCTACCTGGGCCACTTCGCCGCCGTTGTCCGTCATGCCCGCAACATAGGCCTTTACTTGGGCATGGTCGAGGACGAAACCGGCCGGGGCCAGACCCAGGCTCACCGGGTTGCCCATGCGCGCGGATCCGTTCGCGGCGAGCGGCAGCGCCTGCAGCGCATTGACTCCGCCGCCGAGGAGCAATTCCAGACGGCGGCCGCGCGTATCCAGGCCAGCGGCGACGAAGTCTCCCGGCAATCGCCACTGCCCTCGCGCGGCAAGGCTCAGCGCATCCAGCTCGCGCAACTGATCCTGGCCGGCCACAAACACGAAGCCGGGAGGCGGCGCCGGCGCCGCCGAGGCCGAACAAAACGTCAGGCCTGCCGCCAAAGCGGCGAGTCCGGCGGCCGCCAACCCACTTGCGATCTGGTTTCGCTTCGACATCTATCCAAAAAACACGGTGGCCATGGCGTACAACTCTTCGCCGACCTTGCGGTTCCGGCCGATGGCTTCGGCCAGCGGCACCGACGTCAGGGTCTGGCCTTGCAACGAGGCCATGCGCCCGAACTCTCCCCGGTGAGCCATGTCGATGGCCTGCACGCCATAGCGCGTTGCCAGGACGCGGTCGAAGGCGGTGGGGGTCCCGCCGCGTTGTGTATGGCCGAGGATGACTACCCGGGTCTCGTATCCAGTATGCTGTTCGATCTGTTCCGCCAGCCGGTTGCCGATGCCGCCCAATCGAGGATGCCCGAACTCGTCGGTCGGCCCCGACCCGGCTTCCCTGGAGCCGCCATCGGCGGGCTGCGCGCCCTCCGCCACCACCACCAAACTGAAGTATTTGCCGCGCGCGTGACGGCGCTTCAGCAGGTCGCAGACCTCGCGCAGGTTGAACGGTTTTTCCGGTATGAGGATGACGTCGGCGCCGCCGGCGATGCCGGAATAGGTCGCAATCCATCCGGCTTCGCGCCCCATCACTTCCACTACCATGATCCGGTTGTGCGCCTCGGCGGTGCTGTGCAGCCGGTCGATGGCTTCGGTGGCGATCCCCACCGCGGTATCGAAGCCAAAGCACAGGTCGGTTCCGGAAAGATCGTTGTCGATCGTCTTCGGCACCCCAACGACCGGTAGGCCCTGATCGGCAATCCACCGCGCCACGCCCAGCGTGTCATCGCCGCCCACCGCGATCAGCGCCCCCAGCCGCTGCGTCTCGAAGGTCCGGCGGATGCGTTCGATGCCCTGGGGATCGCGCGCGGGATTGGTGCGCGAGGTGCGCAGAATGGTACCGCCCCGGTGAATGATGCCGGCAATGCTGTCGAGATCGAGCTCCATCGAGCGGTTCTCCACCACGCCGCGCCAACCTTCGAGAAATCCCACCACCGAGTCGCCGTAATACATGGTGCCCTTACGCACCACGGCGCGTATAACCGCATTCAGTCCCGGACAGTCGCCGCCCCCAGTCAGGATCCCAACCCGCATAGCCTCAATTGTAGCAACCCGACCGCGGCGGCTCCCGGTGGGCCGCACCGATGCCGGACCCAGAAACTCCACTGGATTCACCCTAGAATGGCGCCGTGGTCTTTGCTAGAATTGCACGTAAAGTCACCGTTTTCCCCTTTCATTCCAACTGTTGCGGGCGCAAGCCCCATCTAACCCATCGCCTGCCTTTTTATGGTGCCGACCAACCCGTTGCGCGCGCCTTCCGCCGCTGAAATTGACGCTGCCGTCGAAGCCCGTGTCGCGCAACGAACCCGGGAGTTGGCATTGCGGGTGCGCGAGTTGAGCGAACGGGAGCGTGAGTTGCGCTTGCTCACCGAGATGGGCGAGCTCTTGCAAAGCAGCTTGAACTCGGAAGAGGCGTACAGCGTCATCAGTCTGGCGGCGCAGGTCGCCTTTGGGGAGTTGCCGAACGGCGCTTCGGAGGAGCGCGGTCAGGCAGAGCCGGTGATGAGTTCTGGAGGAGCGCTGGGGCTGCTCTCGGCCGAGGGCGACCGTCTGAGCGTGGTTGCGGCCTGGGGAGCGCTAGAAGAGCTGCAAGCTTCGGGCGCCAGTGTTCGTGCCGACGACTGCCATGCGCTGCGGCAAGGACGATTGCATTTTGGCCCCCATCCGATGAGCCCCGATTGCCCGGGCTGCAATCATCGTGACTGGTCCACCGGTCCGTCGTTGTGCATCCCCCTCCTGGCGCAGGGGGAAGCGTTGGGGATCCTGTTTCTGACCGCGCATGGCCGCAACGGGGCCGCCAGCGGACTGCTCAAGCGCTGGGCCACGTTTGCGACAACCTTCAGCGAGCACATCTCGCTCTCGCTGGCCAATTTGAAGCTCCGCGCCGACTTGCAGATGCTCGCCTTCCGCGATCACCTGACGGGTCTGCTCAACCGCCGCTATCTGGAAGAAACCCTGGCGCGCGAACTCCGGCGGGCGCGGCGCAGCCATGGGAACCTGGGCCTGCTGATGTTTGACCTGGACTACTTCAAGGAGTTCAACGATACGTTCGGGCACCTCGCCGGCGACCGTCTGCTGGCCGCCCTGGGCCGGTTCCTGGAAGGGCATACCCGGGGCGGGGATGTGGCCTGCCGTTACGGGGGAGACGAGTTCCTGCTGATCCTGCCCGACGCGGGGCCGGAAGCGGTACGGGAACGCGCCGAGCAGTTGCGCAGCGGTTTTCGCGGCTTGGACGTGGTGCGCGAAGCCACCGAGCCGCAGCTCACGCTTTCGCTGGGAACGGCATGCTATCCCCATAATGGCGCCAGCCCCACGGCGCTGATTCAGGCCGCGGATAACGCCCTCTATTTGGCCAAGCGCCGCGGCCGCAATCAGGTCGCCGCCGCGAGCGGTCTCGCCGCTTAGCGCGGCAGCTCGCAGATGCCCAGAGCAGAGCGGGCACCCCGGCCGGCAATCGAAGCCCGGCCGCTCACTCCGCATCCGCTCGTTGCGGCCGCGCTCGCGGGACCGGGCGGACATGCCGTATTCTGATGGCCATGGTTCGCATCGGCGCGCATGTTTCCGGCGGCGTCGGGCTCGCCGCCGCACGCGCGGCCGAGCTCGGCTGCGACTGCCTGCAAATTTTTACCGCCAGCCCGCGGCAGTGGCAGGCGAGCCCTGTGCCCGCCGATAAAGCCGCCGCCATGATCGCGCAGCGCCGGCAGCATGCTCTGGGGCCGCTGGTGGTGCACGCCAACTACCTCATCAACGTCGCCGGCGACAATCCGGAGTTTCGCGCCCGCTCGCGCGCGGCGCTGCGTGGCGAGCTGGAACGGGCGCGCGCCGTCGAGGCGGACTACCTGGTTCTTCATCCGGGGAGCGGCACGTTGGATCGCTGTATTGCCGGGTTGCGGGCCGCGGCCGAGGGGTTTGATTGGGGGAGCTTGCGGTTACTGATCGAGAACACCGCGGGCGGGGGCCATCACCTGGGAGGATCCTTTGCTAGCGTGGCGGCCATCCTGGATGCTCTGCCGGAGCTGCCTCTGGGTGCCTGCATCGATACGTGCCACGCCTGGGTGGCGGGCTACGACCTGGTCAACGAGAGCGGCTTTGCCGCGACGCTTCTGGAACTGGATGCCACCGTCGGCCTGGCCCGCGTGCCCGTCTTCCACGTCAACGATGCCAAGGCGGAACGCGGCAGCCACCGCGACCGGCACGAACACATTGGAGCCGGCACCCTGGGTTCGGGGGTGTTTCAACGTCTGCTGAACCACGCGAAACTTCAGGGCAAAGCCTTCATCCTGGAGACGCCCGTGGACGACCCCGCCGATCAGGCCCGCGATCTCGCCGCGCTGCGCGCCCTGCTGCCGAAAGCCAAGGCCAAGACCAAGCGCGTCTAGCGGGGTATTGCTGGCACAATAGTAGGTTCATGGACGAGCGCGACCCGGTCTATCAGCCCAATAGCTTCGAGCCCGCCTGGGCCCAGCGCTGGGCCGAGAGCAATCCCTTCCACGCGACCGACTTGAGCGGCCGCCCGCCCTATTACGTCCTGGAAATGCTGCCGTATCCCAGCGGGGCGCTGCACATGGGGCATGTGCGCAACTATGCGATTGGGGACGCGCTGGCGCGCTATTTGTGGATGCGCGGCTACGACGTGCTGCATCCGATGGGCTGGGACTCGTTCGGTCTGCCCGCCGAGAACGCCGCCATCAAGAACCAGTCGCATCCGCGCAGCTGGACGCTGGCCAATATCGCGCACATGAAGAGCCAGGACCAGCGCTTTGGCTTCAGCTACGACTGGTCGCGCGAGGTGACCACCTGCCTGCCCGACTATTACCGGTGGAACCAGTGGCTGTTTCTGCGTTTTTACGAGAAGGGCTGGGCGTACCGGAGGAAGGGGCTGGTCAACTGGTGCCCGCAGTGCGCCACCGTGCTGGCCAACGAACAGGCGGAGGGCGGCTTCTGCTGGCGGCACGAGGACACGCCGGTCGAGCGCCGCGAGCTGCATCAGTGGTATTTCCGCATCACCGCCTTTGCCGACGAACTGCTGCGCGATCTGGACCGGCTTCCGGACTGGCCCGAACGCGTGCGCACCATGCAGCGCAATTGGATCGGACGCAGCCCGGGCGCCGAGTTGGAGTTCGCGGTCGAGAACTCCCCGGACCGCATCCGTGTGTTCACCACCCGCATTGACACCATCTACGGCGCCAGCGCGGTGCTCCTGGCGCCGGAGCATCCCTTGGCCCCAGCCGGCAGCATGGAACTGCGCGCCCGCCAAGCTCATCTGGCGCCCGGCCAGGAGCCCGAAAAGGAAGGGATCTTCACCGGCAGGTATGCGGTCAACCCCTTTAGCGGGGAACGGCTGCCGATCTGGGTGGTGAACTTCGTGCTCATGGGCTACGGTACCGGCGCGGTCATGGCGGTGCCCGCCCACGACCAGCGCGATTTCGACTTTTGCCGCAAGTACCAGCTCCCCATCCGGGCGGTGGTACAGCCGGCGAGCGGCTTGCCCGACACCCTGGAGTCCGCGGTCGAAGCCGATGGCGTGCTGGTCGCTTCCGGGCCGTTTACCGGCCAACCCAACCGCGCCGCCATGGAGGCCATGACCCAGCGCGCCGAGGCCGAAGGTTTCGGGAAGGGAACCGTCGCCTACCGCATTCAGGATTGGGGCATTTCGCGCCAACGCTTTTGGGGCACACCGATACCGATCGTGTATTGCGAGCGGTGCGGGGTTGTTCCCGTTCCCGACGAGCAGCTGCCCGTGCTGCTGCCGGACGACGTTCACCTGACCGGGCAGGGCGAGTCGCCCTTAGCGGCAGATCCCGCCTTTAGCCAGATTGCGTGCCCGAAGTGCGGTGGGGAGGCCCGCCGTGAGTCCGACACGATGGATACCTTCGTGGACTCCTCTTGGTACTTCTACCGCTACACCAGTCCGACCGACAATACCCGGCCGTTCGATCCGCAGGCGATTCAGCGCTGGATGCCGGTCAACCAGTACATCGGCGGCATCGAGCACGCCATCCTGCACCTCATCTACACACGCTTTTTCACCAAGGCCATGCGCGATCTGGGACTGTGCCAGTTGGACGAGCCGGTCACACGGTTGTTCACCCAAGGCATGATCACCCGCCATGGCGCCAAAATGTCGAAGTCCAAGGGCAACGTGGTGGATCCGGCCGAGCTGATCGACCGTTACGGCGCCGACGCCACCCGCATGTACGTACTCTTCGCCGCGCCCCCGGAGAAGGATTTCGACTGGCAGGATAGCGGCGTCGAGGGCATCCACCGCTTTCTGGCGCGGGTCTGGCGCCTGGCTCTCTCGTCCGCTCCCGAAAATCCGCGGGCCGCGGCGGAGGCCGACCGGGCCGTGCTGCGCAAAGCCCACCAAACCCTGCAGCGCCTCACCCACGATTTCGACGGCCGCTGGCACTTCAACACTTCGATTGCGGCATTGATGGAGTTGGTGAACGAGATCTATGCCCGCTCCACGGAATTGTCCGGCGGAGCGCGGCAGGAAGCGCTGCGGCTGTTGGTTCTCATGCTCGCCCCGTTTGCGCCCTTTCTGTCCCAGGAGCTGTGGACGCGCTTCGGTCACACCGGTGCGGTGGGGCTGGAGCCCTGGCCCGGCTTCGATCCGGAACTGGCGCGGGAAGAGGCGGTGGAGATCGTCGTTCAGGTCAACGGCAAACTGCGCACACGCCTGGCCGTGCCCCGCGACTCCGCGCAAGCGGAAATCGAAGCGATGGCGCGGACCCACCCCAAGGTGCAGCCGCTGCTTCCCGCGGGCGCGCGCCCGCACGTAATTTTTGTTCCCGGCCGGTTGTTGAACTTCGTCGTCTCCGGCCCCGCATCCTAAACCATGCCCTCGATCGTCGTTCTCGACTTTGGCGCGCAGTACTCGCAACTCATCGCGCGGCGGATCCGCGAGTTGCATGTACACAGCCTGATCCTGCCCTTCAACGCGTCCTGGCCGCAGATTCAGGCGCAGAATCCCGCGGGCATCATTCTTTCGGGCGGGCCGTCGTCGGTGTATGCCCCGGAGGCGCCGCGCTGCACCCCCGAGGTCTGGACCAGCGGCCTGCCGGTGTTGGGCATTTGCTACGGATTGCAGCTCATGGTGGATACGCTCGGGGGGGCGGTGGAGAACGCCGCCGAGCGCGAGTTCGGACGCGCCGCCGCCACGGTGGATGCCGGCTCGGGCCTGTTCAAGGGCAGCACCGGCGTCGAGAACGTTTGGATGTCGCATGGAGATTCGGCCCAGAAACTGCCACCGGGATTCCGCGTCATTGGGCGTACGCCCACGGCCTTGGCCGCCATCGAGGATTCCGAGCGGCGCTTTTGGGCGGTGCAATTTCATCCCGAGGTGCACCACACCGAAAATGGGCGCGCGCTGCTCGCCAATTTCCTGGAGCTTTGCCAGGTGTCCCGCGATTGGACACCGCGTTCGCTGATCGAGGATCAGGTGGCGCGGATCCGGCACCAGGTGGGGGAGAAGGGAAGAGCGGTCTGCGGCCTGAGCGGGGGCGTGGATTCCAGCGTTGCCGCCACCTTGGTACACCGGGCCATCGGCGATCGCCTGACCTGCGTGTTCGTCAACAACGGACTGCTGCGCAAAGATGAATTCGTAAAAGTGCAGCGGACGATGCGCGATCAGCTCGGTCTGAACCTGTTGGCCGTGGATGCCGGGCCCCAGTTCTTGCGGGCGCTGGAGGGCGTTACCGATCCGGAACAGAAGCGAAAGATCATCGGCAAGGTCTTCATTGAAGTCTTCGAAGAGGCGGCGGCGCCGCTCAAGGCGGACTTCCTGGTGCAGGGAACGCTCTACCCCGACGTCATTGAATCGGTGTCGGTCAAAGGGCCTTCCGCGGTCATCAAGAGCCACCACAACGTCGGCGGCCTCCCCGCCGAGATGCGTCTGAAGTTGATCGAGCCGCTGCGCGAGCTGTTCAAAGACGAGGTCCGCCAGGTGGGCGCCGATCTTGATCTCAGCCCGGAGCTGCTCCAGCGCCAGCCGTTCCCCGGTCCAGGCCTGGCGGTCCGTATTTTGGGCGAGATCACCGCCGAGAAAATTCGACTCGTGCAGGAGGCCGATGCGATTACGGTGGAGGAGATCAAGCGCGCCGGGTTGTACACTCGGCTGTGGCAGTCCTTCGCCGTGCTCTTGCCGGTGCGGACGGTGGGCGTAATGGGCGATTTGCGCACCTATGGACTCACCTGCGCCATTCGCGCGGTGCAGTCGGAAGACGGCATGACGGCCGATTGGGCCCCGCTGCCCTATGAGGTGCTGGCCACCATCTCCAACCGCATCGTGAACGAGGTTTCCGGGATAAACCGGGTGGTCTACGACATCAGTTCCAAGCCTCCATCCACCATTGAATGGGAATAGGCCTCCGAATTGCCAAGTGGCCGGCCGCCGGGGTGGGTGTACCCTGATACGGGGTAGCAATTCTACGTAACCCAGGCGCCATGGCTCACGTCGCAGATGACATGGAAGCGGTCCTGCCAAGTTTGCCGGTAGCTGAAGCCGCCGCGGGCGCGGTGCGCTCCGCGCCGGCGCAGGAGGCGCACTTCACGCTGCTGCGCCGCTGCCAGCGGCACGATCCCGGGGCTTTCGACGAGCTGGTGCGCACGTTCCACGCTCGCGTTTTCTCCACCATCCGGGCGATCTTGCGCAATTCCAACGACGTCGAGGATCTGGCCCAGCAGATATTTACGAAGGTCTACTTCGCGCTCGATAAGTTCAATTTTCAGTCGGCGGTCAGCACATGGGTCTACAAGATCGCCGTCAACGAGTGCTACGACCACCTGCGCAAGCTGAAGGTCCGGCGCTCCACGATTCTGGCCGACCTCTCCGCCGACGAAGCGGCCCGCATCGAAAACCTCGATGTCGCCGGAATGGCCGGCACGGCCTCGCTGGAGAGGCAAGTTGAGACGAGGGAGCTGGCGGAAAAACTTCTAGCCAGAGTTTCGGTTGACGACCGCATCCTGCTGATCCTAAAGGAAGTAGATGGCTATTCGGTGCGGGAAGTAGCGCAGCTATTGGGGTTGAATGAAAATACCGTCAAGGTAAGGCTCTTTCGCGCCCGCCAAGCCTTGATGCAAGCCGTGAAGAGACGGCGCGTTTAGGGGAACCGGTCATGCAGTGCACGGAGTTTATCCTCGCCTTGGAAGACCATTTGGCTTGCCACCCTGGACCTGCAGGGGCCGAGCCGCCACTACGGCTCAGAGATCATGCCGAGGCCTGCTGGCGCTGCCGCGACCGGTGGCACACCGCCGCGGGAAGCCGGCTGCTGCTGGCAGAACTGCGGGAGCCGGCGCAGCCGACGGAGCTGCCGCCATACTTTTTGACCCGGCTCCGCACGGAGATCTCCCGCCAATCCCAGCCCGTCCCGAGGGGTTTCCGCGGCCTGCGCATCGCCGCCCGTGATCTGGTGGTCGCGGCGCTGCTGTTTACCGGGGCTTTGGGTTCGTTTCTTTATAACTTCCAGCGTACCGAACGGCCGAATGCGGACGAGGCCATGGTGCTCGACGTGCCCCACCTCAACCCGGCGCATCCGGCCGACGACCACATCCGCCCGCGCAACGCCGACGTGATGCTCAGCCTGATGAACCCGTAACCGCAATGAGTTCCGACCGCCGCACCCTGGTATATGTACTCCTCATTTTCGTCAGCGGCGCCCTCGTCGGCGGGACGCTGATGAACATGGCCGAGCACTACTTGCTGCACGCTCATCCCGCCAACGAGTACGACATCCGGCAGCACCGCCTCATTGCGCAGCAAATGAGCCAACGCTTGCACCTGGATCCGATGCAGCAGAAGCAGGTGGACACCGTACTGCAAGAGACGCTGGGTCAGTACCAGGATCTGGAATTACATCTGGCGCCGCAGTTCGATCAACTGCGGCAACGTGACCGGGATCACCTCCGGGCCATCCTGAACCCGCGGCAACGGGTCGAGTTCGATAAGATCGTGGCCGAGGTGGACGAGAAATATCCGTTGAACGAACGCCCGGCAGTTTTGTCCCCGGTACCGTGCGAATCCACCGCCACGGCTCACCCCTGAGCGCAGTTTACATAATATCCATTATCAGACGTTACTATATGCGCCGGGCCCCCGGCTTCGCCGCCCGGCTCGCAGACATTGGGGGCGCTCGCGGGGCTTGAGCCCCGCTCCGCTTGCCTCGGTCGTTAAGAGCTGCGCCGGGCCCCCGGCTTCGCCGCCCGGCTCGCAGACATTGGGGGCGCTCGCGGGGCTGGAGCCCCGCTCCGCTTGCCTCGGTCGTTCAGAGCTGCGCCGGGCCCCCGGCTTCGCCGCCCGGCTCGCAGACATCGGGGGCGCTCGCGGGGCTTCGGCCCCGCTCCGCTTGCCTCGGTCGTTAAGAGCTGCGCCGGGCCCCCGGCTTCGCCGCCCGGCTCGCAGACATTGGGGGCGCTCGCGGGGCTTGAGCCCCGCTCCGCTTGCCTCGGTCGTTCAGAGCTGCGCCGGGCCCCCGGCTTCGCCGCCCGGCTCGCAGACATCGGGGGCGCTCG
>Ga0134125_10003061_pt1 | contig 19581 bp, 10 predicted proteins | sample KB31751_FD_96464 | JGI IMG/M metagenome (GOLD analysis project Ga0134125, IMG submission 96464) | Terrestrial soil microbial communities with excess Nitrogen fertilizer from Kellogg Biological Station, Michigan, USA - KB3-175-1 | ecosystem: Environmental > Terrestrial > Soil > Unclassified ... | reverse complement strand
TTCAGTTGGGGAATCTCTTCGTTCATTCAGACTTCAGCGCGGACGCGTCCTGACGGCTCTCTCGTCGCTTGATTTAGTTCAGTGTATCGCGCCCTTACACCGGTGCCGCTGCCGCTACAACGATCACCACCACCAGCACGCCCAGCAGCAGGCTGCGCCGGTCCGTAATCGCGTAGACCACAGGATCTTCGTGCAGGTCGCCGCGCGAGGCCAGCAGCCACAGGCGGAAGAGCCACAGCAGAAGCACCGGCACCAGAAGCCACAGCCGCCCGTAGTGGGGATACAGTTCTCGCGCGACCGTATTCAGGCCGATGTACAGCGAAAAGACCACCACGGAAGCACACCCGCTCGCCGTGCCGAAGCTGCGCACCTGCTCCAGGTCCGACACACGATATCCCCTGCCCTTCACTGCCGTTGTGTCCGGCGCCTCCGTGCCTTCGCGCATCGCCTCCAATTCGCTGAAACGCTTGACGAACGCCAGTGAAAGGAAGAAAAAGATGCTGAACGCAGCGAGCCACGGCGATATCGGGACCCCGGACGCCGCGGCGCCCGCCAGCAGCCGGATGGTATACAGGCCCGACAGCACGATCACATCGACCAGGACCGTGCGCTTCAGCCGCAGCGAGTAAGCCATGGTCACAACAATGTAGATCGCGAGCCATTCCAGAAAAGGGCCCGGGCCCTGCATCTGGAACCCTGGCGACAACATCGCCAGCACACGAGGCGCGATAAACGCAAGGGCCAGCGCGAGTGCGAGAAAAACCACTGAGGTCGCTATACCCGCAATAGGAGACAGGTCGCCTGCAGCGAATGGCCGTCTGCGTTTTCGCGCGTGATGGCGATCTGCTTCGAGATCCAGCAGGTCGTTCACGATATACGTTGCCGACGCAGCGAACCCAAATGACAGGAACGCCATGCAGGTGGCCAGGACAGGTCCTCTCTCGCGTACGTGCGCGAGCGCGATGGGAAGAAAGATCAGCGCATTTTTCGCCCACTGGTGCAGCCGGACCGCCTTGATCCAGGCCTTCCCCGGCGACACCGAATCGGCGAAGGTGCGGACCGGCTCTACGCGCGCGGCACGCAATCCCGCGGTCAGCGCCCGGCGGGGATTGGCCACCATCGGCCCCTTGCAGCAGGTCAGCAGCGCGAGGTCCGGCCGCGCGTTTCCGATGTAGCAGAATCCTTGCGGAAATTGCTCTTCAAATGCGGCCAGCTTGTTCTTACCCGTCAGGTTCACCGCGCCGTCCGACGCCAGCACGCCTGCGAAGATGCGCAAGTGGGCCGCGACGCGTTCGGCCAGCAGCGTGTCCGCGCCTGTAGCCAGCCATATCTCGCGACCCTTTGCATGTTCCTCGCGCAGATACTCAAGCAACGGCCTGTTGTAGGGCAGCCGTTCCACATCGATTTCCGCGAGTGACGAGACTCTGCGCTTGAACGCGGCTTTGCCTTTGGCCATCCACCCAGGAAACCGCAGGACCGAGGCTGGATCCTGCCGCGCCAGCACCAGCACAGTATCCACCAGCGTGTCCGACTTCACCAGCGTGCCGTCCAGGTCCACGCACAGCGGCACGTCCGCAATCCTCGTGGCAGCGGATGCCCCCGGCGCACCTTCGATGGCCGCAGTGTTCTCAAACTGGTTCGGTGCTGATTCGATCGCCAAACGCGCCTGCTCCCAAAACCGTTTTTCAATCTTGCTCTAGCCCGGTGGCCAGCCCATGTGCCTGCCGCCGAGCACGTGCACATGCAGGTGGTCCACGGTCTGGCCGCCATCTTCGCCCGTGTTGATCACCAGCCGGTAGCCATGGTTCAGCCCAGCCTCGCGCGCGATGTGCGCTGCCTTCGCGATCAGATGCCCGAGCAGCGCCGCGTGGGTCTCCTCGGCGTGCGCGGTGGAGGCAATATGCTCCTTCGGAACAAGCAGCACATGCGTCGGCGCCTGCGGGTTGATGTCCGCAAACGCGAGGCTCAGCTCGTCCTCATACACACGCTTCGCGGGGATCGATCCCGCGACGATCCTGCAAAACAGGCACTCCGCGCCCATGCTGTTTCCTCACTCTGCATTCTACGGCGGGGCCATTGCATACGACATAACCCCGCATCACCGTACGAAATATCTTGGCTCCTCGCCCGCCGCCCACGGATCGTAGGCTCGAGCGAACCCTGCCCGGAAGCGGATGGTCGGATGCGTGTCGAACCACCACTCGAAGATGGGATGCGGCGCAGGATCTTCGAGCGAGTTCCGTCCAAGGACGTCGAAGGAGTGCTGCCCCACCGCCTGCGGATCGGCAATAATTCCGTGGACTGCCTCCTGACCGTAGACGTCCGCATCATGCTCGATAGCCCGGCTATAGCCGTTCGCAATGGGCGCGCTCAGTACGGAAATCACGTTCAGCACCAGCGCAAGCACCACGATTCCGCCCCAATCGGCGATCGATCCAACCCTCCATGCCGCTCCATAGCGGGAGATCAGCAGGCGCGCGCCAAGGTCGCCCAGCCAGAAGAACGGAAGCAGCGCAAAACACGTCAGCGCCGTGCCCAGCGCCACATGCCCCAATGCGTAGTGGCCCAGCTCATGCGCAAAGATGAATGCAATCTCCTCCGGCGAGGAGTGCGCGATCGTCGTGTCCCACACCACCACACGCTTCGACGCGCCGAAACCCGTCACATAGGCATTCAGCTCGGTCGACTTCGCGCTTGCCTGCATCACGAACATCCGCTCCGGCGGAATCGTCATGCCGCTGCGCGCCACCACCTGCTCCAGCTGCGCAACGAGTGCAGGGTCTGCCTGCTGCATCGGCGTGAAGCGGTTGAAGAGCGGGTCGATCACGTAAGGCGAAATAAATATGCCCGCGACCACAATTCCCATCGCCACGCCCCAGAACCACAGCCACCACCGCTTGCCGGCGCGGCGAATGATCCACATCAGCACCACGACAACCAGTCCGCCGATCATCCACTCCAGCACAAACGACTTTGCCACGTCGCCGAACCAACTCGCCCATCCCTGCACGGACAGGCGGTAGTTCAGCGCGGTCGCATGTCCCCACAAACTAAGCGGCAGCTCCATCAGCCGCACCGCCCCCAGCGCCAGCAGCACAAATCCGTATCCCTGCAGCCAGATGCTTTGCACGCAGCCGCCCACTGCGTCGCGCATGCGTGCCGCCAAACCTGTAGTCAGCAAGATCAGCAAAACCGCGGGCCCCCATACCGCACCCGCGACCTCCATCCGCCGCTCGATCCGCCCCAGCGCCTCTGCCCGTGCCAACTCACTCCCTGCCAGCGTGTACGCCGTCCGGTCCACTGCTGCAATCCGTTCCGCCCGGGCCTCAGCCGGTGTCGTGCGCGTCAGCCGAACCCAGACCGCCGCGAAGACCGCGGCAAGGCAAAGTCCGACCAGCACCACCGCCAGCGACGACCGTCCACGCATCTCCCCATCCTAAACACCGCATCGTCTCGCCCCGCCCAAAAGCACGGCAGTGAGCGGCCAATCCGCATCCTCCTCCGTCCAATTCAGTACAGCCGCCGTTTGCCCGAGTGGTAGCATGACTCCCGTAGACTAATAGCCCCTCACCTATCCCTTTCCCGCAAAGACTGCCCCATGCCTCGTCGCACGCCCCGCCTTCTTCTCCTGAGCTGCATCCCCTTCGCCGCCGCCGCGCTCACTGGCGCCTTCGCGCATCCACGCCCGGCGCTCGCCGCCTCCGAGCCAAGCGCTGCGTCTGCCGCGACCGCCAAACCCACTGCGGCAGAATCCGCGCTCTTCTCCGTTCTCGATGCCGAGCTGCATCGCGCAATGAGCTCGCTGGGCAAAGCGGATGACCCCAACCAGCCGCGGCCCTATTTCCTCAGCTATGCAGTGGACGATGCCAGCAGCCTCAGCATTCAGGCGCAGTACGGCGCCATCGTCAATTCCAGCCTGGGCCGCGCCCGCTCCGTCGATATCCAGTTGCGGCTCGGCACGCCGCAGGAAGACAACACGCATGGCGCCCAGCGCAACAGCGCTCTGAGCACCTTCTCCCTGCCGCTCTCCGATGATCCCGCGGCCATGTCCCGCTCGCTCTGGTTCGCCACCAATCGCGAATATGCCCGCGCGCTCGACGGCCTGCTGAAAGTCCGCACCGACCAGCAGGTTCGCGCGAAAGAAGAAGACACTTCCGCCGATTTCTCCACCGAGCCTCCGGTCACCGGCATGCTGCCGCCCGCCCCGCCGTTCTCCGTCGACCGCTCTGCCTGGGAACAGCGGCTGCGCGAGATCTCCGCTGCCTTTCGCCAGTACCCTGACATCTTCGCCGATGAGATCGAGTTCGAGGCCACCAGCGAGACGGACTACCTGGTCTCTTCGGAAGGGACGCGCACGGCAAATCCGTCGCTCGCCGCGCGGCTGGTGATCGTCGCCCGCACGCGCGCCGCCGATGGCATGGACCTCTACCGCGATGAGACCTTTGAAGCGGACACAGCCAACCATCTTCCCGACCAGAAGGCCATCCTCGCCAAAGTCGCGGAACTGGGCAAAGGCCTCGAGGCGCTGCGCGTTGCTCCGGTTACCGAGCCCTTCAACGGTCCCGCCATTCTGGGCGGACGGGCTGCCGCCGTCTTCTTCCATGAAGTGCTCGGGCATCGCCTGGAAGGCCAGCGACAGCGCGGCGACGACGAGGGCCAGACCTTCACCAAGCTGCTGGGCAAACCCATCCTGCCCAGCTTTCTCTCCGTCGCCGACGATCCCACCATCGCCAGCTTCCACGGCACCACCCTAAGCGGCCACTATGACTTCGACGACGAAGGCCAACCCGCGCGACGCGTCGAGCTGATCAAGGATGGCGTGCTGAAGACCTTCCTGATGTCGCGGCTGCCCATCGCCAACGTCTCGCAATCCAATGGACACGGCCGCGACCAGGCAGGACATATGCCCACCGGACGCCAGGGGAACCTGATTGTCACGTCCACCAAGGCTGTCTCCGATGCGCAGTTGCGCCAGATGCTGATCGACGAGGCCAAAAAGCAAGGCAAACCTTACGGCCTCTTCTTTGAGGACATCTCCTCCGGATTCGCCGTCACCACGCGCCGTTCGCCGCAGGCCTTCTCGGTGATGCCGCTGGTGGTCTATCGCGTCTACGTCGATGGCCGGCCCGATGAGCTGGTGCGCGGCGTCTCCATCGTCGGCACTCCGCAGGCCGCGCTCAACTCCATCCTGGCGACCGGCGACCATCAGCAGGTCTTCAACGGGATCTGCGGCGCGGAATCCGGCTCCATTCCCGTTTCAGCGGTCGCGCCTGCCATGCTGGTCAGCCAGATTGAAACCCAGCGCGAGGCGCAGGGCACGGCCCGTCCGCCCATTTTGCCGCCACCGCCGCCTTCTGTAACCCCCGCTTCTGTAACTACGAAAGGAGCAAATTGATCTCCATGTTCCTGTCCCGGTTACAAGTTCGCCGCCAAAACCAATTCGCCGTCATCCCGAGCGGGGCCGCGCAGCGGCGAAGTCGAGGGACGCCCGCATTTGCTTTGGTCCTGCTCGCCCTCTTCCTGACCGTCCCCGTCGCAACGCCCGTCGCCCTCGCCGCGGACACCGCTGCCTCCGATCCCATTCTCAAGGCCATGCAGGCGGAGCTTGACCGCGAAAAAGCGAGCCTCCTGCTGCCGGGGATGCAGAAGCCGTACTTCATCGAGTACCGCCTCGACGACTTCTCCACCCTTGAGATGGTCGCCAACTACGGCGCGCTCGTCCGCGAGCAGGAAGTCCACGAGCGCATCGTCCGCGTCACCGTCCGCATCGGCGATTACACCACGGACTCTTCCACCAACCGCGGCGACGGAACCGCCTCCTACGTCTCCATCGATGACAATCCCGAGTCCATCCGCTATGCGCTCTGGACCGCCACCGACGATGCGTACAAAAATGCACTCCGCGGCTACACCGCCAAGCTCGCCGCGCTGAAGCGCTTTGAAGGCGCGCCGGCGGCGAAGGACTTCGCGCAGGAAAAGCCGACGACGCACATCGGTCCGCTGGTTTCGCTCGACATCGATCGCGACGACTGGCGCAAGCGCATCGTCGACGCCAGCGGTCTCTACGCCTCCGATCCCGAGGTTCGCGCCAACGCGGCCAACGTCCAGTTCTCCTCCGCGAACCTGCGCGCCCTCGCGGTGAACCGGTACCTCATCAACACCGAGGGCACCGTGACGCGCAACGGCTACAGCGGCTACGCCGACCTCATCTCCGTGGGAACGCAGGCGCCGGACGGCATGGAGCTGACGCGTGACAACGGGACCACCGCAACCACCGCAAAAGGCCTCGAATCCTGGCCTGAGTTGCACAAACGCGTTCTCGACGATTTGAAAAACCTCGAAGCGCTGCGCAATGCGCCCGTCGTCTCCGCCGACGACTACCACGGACCCGTGCTCTTCTCCGGAGACGCCGCCGCCGACCTCTTTACCGGAGTGTTCGTGCCCAACATCCAGGCCGCTCGGCCCGAGATGGGAACCACCGCGCGAACGCAGGGCGCCTACACCGCCAGCTACCACTCGCGCGTGCTGCCGGACTTCCTCAACGTGATCGACAACCCGCTCACCACCAACCTCAACGGCCGGTCGCTGCTGGGCGCGTATGAGGTGGACGACGAAGGCGTTCCCGCGCAGCCGGTGAACGTGGTCACCAACGGCACGCTCGAGAACTACCTCATCGACCGCACACCCATCCGCGACTTTCCGGAGTCGAACGGCCACGGGCGCGCGGTCGTGGGTCAGGCCGCGCATTCCGGCCCGGGCGTGCTGATCGTCAAGGCCACGCAGCCTGTGGCCCCCGCCGCGCTGTTCGCGAAGCTGGTGGCCATGGCCAGGGACCAGGGCCACGACGTCTACTACGTTGAAACGCTGGGCGGCCCGCTGCTGCCGCGCGTGCTTTATCTCGTCCACGCGGACGGAACCCGCACTCTGGTCCGCGGCGCGGTGTTTGACGAACTCGATACGCGCAGCCTGCGCTCGGACATTCTCGCCGCCGGCGACGACGCGTACGTCGACAACAACATCACGCCCGTGCCGTTCACCGTCATTGCGCCGTCGCTGCTCTTCGACGACATCGGCGTGAAGCGCGCAACCACGGCGCGGCAGAAGCTGCCGTACTACCCGCCACCAGCGGCAAAATAGGCTTCTCGCCAGACACGCCGCTCCAAGGATGACGCCATGCTCTTCGCCATCTAAACTGGTGCGGCCATGTTGACGCGCCGCCGCTTTGTCTCCAACTCTGCCGCCCTTTCGACTGCCCTTGCTTTTCCTGCCGGTGCTCGTTTTGCCTTTGCGCAAAGAGGCGCTGCCACGTTTCGCAATCCGATCCTCGGCGGCGACCATCCGGACGCGAGCCCCATCCGCGTAGGCAATGACTTCTATCTCACGCACTCCAGCTTCGACTATGTGCCGGGCCTGATCGTCTGGCATTCGAAGGACCTGATCAACTGGAAGCCTGTGGCCTCCGCGCTGCACAAGTATCCCGGCATCGTCTGGGCGCCGTATCTGTGCGAGTACCAGGCCCACTTCTACATCTACTTCCCCGCGGGCGGCGAGCTCTGCGTCGTCCATTCGGCCCGGCCCGAAGGGCCGTGGAGCGACCCCATCAGCCTGGGCATTCGCGCGATCGATCCCGCGCACATTGCGGCGAACGGCAAGCGCTATCTGTACATGGCCGGCGGGCGCATGGCGGAACTTGCCGATGACGGCCTGTCCGTGAACGTAGCCCCGCGCGAGGTCTATCAGCCGTGGCCCATCCCGCCGGACTGGCGCGTGGAATGCGTGTGCATGGAAGCTCCCAAGCTGCTGGAGCATAACGGATACTTCTACCTGAATGTGGCGGAGGGCGGCACGGCGGGACCGGCGACCAGCCACATGGTGGTCTCCATGCGCAGCAAGAGCGCCGAAGGCCCGTGGGAGTTCTCGCCCTACAACCCGATTGCGCATACGAGTTCGCGCGACGACCGCTGGGCCTCGATCGGCCACGGCCGGTTAGTAGATACTCCCGACGGCAAGTGGTACATGACCGTGCATGCGTATGAGAACGGCTACCGCACGCTGGGACGGCAGATGCTGCTGCTGCCGATTGAGTGGACCAAAGACGGATGGTTCCGCGTGCCGCCGGGCGTCACGGCCGACTCCGCGATCCCGATGCCGATTGCAGGCTCGAAGCAGCAGCCGTTCTTCGATCCGTCCGACGACTTCTCGACGCCGGAGCTGGGACTGCAGTGGGCCTTCTGGCACCAGTTCGATGCGGCGCGCTTGAAGACCGGCAACGGCGCGCTGGAACTTAGCGCGCGCGGAAGATCGCTGGCGGATTCTCCCGTAATGGCGACTGCGGTGGGAGGGCACGCGTACACCGTCGAGGTGGACGTCGAGATCGATCCCGGATGCACGGCGGGGCTGGTGCTCTTCTACAACCCGGAGCATGGCACGGGCATTCAGATCGGCGCCGACGGCATCTTCACGCGCGGGACGACGGGCAGCATCAAGTCCCGCCAGGAGCGCGGCGCCACGCGCGCGACGCTGCGCATTGTGAACGACCGCCAGCAGGTCGACTTCTATTACAAGCTGCCGGACAAGGCATGGGTACGGACGCAGGACTCGGGCGAAATCTCCGGGCTGCACCACAACGTGCTCGGAGGATTCCTGGATGTGCGGCCCGCGCTGTACGCCAGCGGGTCGGGCAAGGCGACGTTTCACGGGTTCCGGTATTGGCCTGAGGTGAAGGCGGCCGGTGTAGAGCTATCGGCGACGAATTCAGTGGATGTGCATCGATATTTCCCGGGCCGACAAGTTGAGGTTTAATGTGTCATAGATAAGCGCATTCCTGAATGATGGATCGACAGCATCTCGAAGCGCCTCGTCGGAAAGCCATGGCTTTTCATCTTCGCGGACTCGATGGAAGCGGATGATTGGATTGTCGTATTGCGTGTAGTAAACGCGGAATCGCCAGTGCGGAAAATCTGCCTTCAGCTTTAGTGCCCAGAGCATCGCGATCCGCTGCCCCAATTCACACGCGAAAGGGAAGTCTGGATGGCGCTCGTCGTAGAGAACTTCTTCGGAGACAAGTCTGCTTGCACTATTGGCAAACTCATCGAAGACATGAGTGTGGTTCACAAAAGATTCCCAACCCGTTGCGGAATCGTCGGCAGGAGGTGGGTTGGATCCCGCGTGCCAACCAAGAAACACGCATCCATGTTCCTCTACAAATTGTGGCCACAGCATACGCGAAACCTTTAACGCAGCCTCGACGGATATAGGCTGTTCTTTCGAGCACATTTGAGTTTCTCCCCGCAAATTGTAGCGGTTCCCCGGATGGCGGCGGTTCTGTAAATGCGGAGATTCTTCGTCCCGCAGGGCGGGACTCAGAATGACAGGTTCGAGCATGGGTTGGCGACGCGCGCATTTGTGGCTCGATCCCACCCTAGCTCGCTGCGCTCGCGAGGGTGGGGCGCCCGGCCCGCGGCTAAAGCCGGGATGATTTTGGTGTCGCTTGCCGCGGGCTGAAGCCCGCTGCTCCTCCGCCCACGTCTCAGAAACGAGACGTGGCGCACCCAAATCTACGTGGTGGTACGGTTGCGGCGGAGGAGGTAGTAGACCGGAACCCCGGAGAGGATGATGAGCAGGCCGGGCCAGGTGGTGGTGGTCCGGTAGATGAAGAGGACGACGAGCACCACAGCCGCGCCAACGATATAGGTAGCCGGCAGCCACGGGTATCCCCAGCAGCGGTACGGCCGGTTCGCCTCGGGCTGTTTGGCGCGCAGGCGGAACAAGCCCGCGACGGTGAAGATGTAGAAGAGCAGCGCGGCGGAGATGACGTAGTCCAGCAGATTGCTGTAGAGGTTGCCGTAAGTATTCGTCGCGGCATCATAGGTGCGCGGCAGCACCAGCGCAAGCGACCACACACATTGCAGCACCAGCGCCCAGCCGGGCACGCGCGCCTGGTTCAGGTCTCCGGCGCGGCGGAAGAAGAGGCCGTCCTGCGCCATGGCGTAGCAGGCGCGGCCGCCGGCGAGCGTCAAGCCGTTCACGGTCCCGAAGGTGGAGACCATGATCAGCAGCGCCATCGCCGCTTTGCCGATGCCGGGCAGAACCGTATCCACCACCAGCGTCGCGACGCGGTCGTTGGGCGCGGTCTGGATGCCGGAGACCGGAAGCACCGCCAGATAGCAGAGGTTGCAGAGCAGGTAAAGCCCGATCACCAGCATGGTGCCGAGCGCCAGCGCCAGCGGGAGGTTGCGCTTCGGGTTGCGCACCTCGCCGGCGATGAAGGTGATGTTGTGCCACGAGTCGGCGGAGAAGAGCGAGCCGGTCTGCGAGACGCAGAGCGCGATGAACAGCCCAAACGCGGTAGTCGCTTCGAGGCCATGGATGGAGACGGTGGGGTGCGGGAACCAGGCGCCGGTAAAGTTTGCGCGCAGCACAGATGGATTGCGGAAGAACGCAAAGGCTCCGAGCGCGAGCAGCAGCACCATGCCGGAGAGCTTGGCGATGGTGAAGATGTTCTGGATGAGCTTGCCCCAGGTGACGCCGCGCGTGTTGATGAAGCAGATGAGCAGGATGATGCCGAGCGCCAGCGCCTGCGCCGTGGAAAGCGACAGCGCATACCCAGGCAGAATATGCACCGGCGCGATGATGTAGTTGCTCTCGCCGATCACGGGGATGACCACGCCGGAGAAGCGCGCGAACGCAATCGCCACGGCAGCGATGGAGCCGGTCTGGATGACGGTCAGCAGCGTCCAGCCGTAGAGGAAGCCGAGCAGCGGCGAGAAGGCCTCGCGCAGGTAGATGTACATGCCGCCGGCGGAGGGCATCATCGCCGCAAGCTCGCCATAGCTGAGCGCGCCGAAGACGGTGAGCACGCCGGTGATGATCCACGCGACCAGCAGCCAGCCGGCTGAGCCGACCTGGCGCGAAATCTCCGCCGAGACGATGAAGATGCCGGAGCCCACCATGATTCCGGCGACGATCATGACGGAATCGAACAGGCCGAGGGCCTTATGGAAGTCGGTGGGCGAGACGGCGGCGGTGTCCAGCGGCGCTTCTATGAGCGGTGCGTCGGATTCAGTCTGCGGCATGTGCGTGCTCCGGATACAGCGAGCGGGCCCTTTGGATGTGCCAGGACCCGCTGAGAATAACAAACAACCGGTTGATGCCGAAGGCTAAACGCTGCCCTCGTTGCGGAGATAGACGGAGTAGCGCTCATCCATAATCTGGTTGAGCGGAACGAGAGTATGCGTTACGCCGCGGCCCTTGGTCTGGAACTGAAGCGGCGAGCGGCGCGTGCCGTCCACCTGCTCAAACCAGATCGCGTTGGGCGCGGGTGCTGGAGCAGCCGCGGCTGCGTTGGCGTTGTTTCCGCGTCGCCCCATGAACGGCCGCATATCGATGGCAGGCATCGCATAATCGTCGCCGCCGCCGCGCGGGCCGTTGCCGGCGTAGATCATCGAAGTGGTCAGGCCTTCGGTGCCCATGCGCGCCGCAAGCACCAGTGGGCCATACATCGCAGCCTGCACCTGCTTGTCGTCCGGCGCCTGATCGATGTGCAGCGTCAGCGGCATGTCCACCGTAACAACATCGCCCGCCTTCCACGGATGCGCGATCTCCATATAGGAGGTCGGCGCTGCGGTGACATTCACTGGCGTGCCGTTCACCGCGACCGTCGCGCCTTTTGTCGCCCAGTACGGCACGCGGATTTTCAGCGATGTGGGCTTCGACGGCGCGGCATCGATGGTGAATGTCAGCAGCGACTCGTTGGGGAACTTGTTGGTCTGGCGAAGTTGCAGGCCACGCTCGCGCCAGTCGAGCTTCGATGGGATAAAGAGATTCACGTACACCGACGCGTCATCGTGGAAGTAGATCGAGTCGTTCAGCTTCGCATACTCTTCCGATCCCGTGCCCGTGCAGCACCAGAAGGCGTCAAACGGCGTGCCGAAGGTCTTGTACAGGCCCGGTCGCAGCGAGACGTAGTACATCAGCATGCCGTTGCGGTCCTGCGTGCCCTGGCGCACGTTGTACAGCATGCGCTCGTAGTAGTCGAAGTGCTTCGCATCGGGCTCCTGCCCGAAGAGATGGCGCGTCAGCTTCATCATGTTGTAGGAGCAGCAGCACTCCTCGGCCGCCGGCCCAAGCTCCGTGGCGATCGCATCCGGCGCCTTCCAGCCCTCGCCGTTCGAGGTGCCGCCGGTGCAATAGCTGTGGTGCTCGCGCACCATGCGCTGGAAGTTGGTGGCAATGTCGCGATAGCGCGTGTCGCCGGTCAGCTCATAGCCGCGGATCGCGCCAATCATTTTCGGGATATTGGTATTCGCGTGATTGCCGGCGAGGATGTCCTGGTTCTGCGCGAGCGGGTCGAAGATCTTGTGGTGCTCGAACCGATAGCCGAGGTCGCGATACTTCGGATTGCCCGTGATGGCGTAAAGATTGAACGACGCCTCGTTCATGCCGCCATGCTCGACCAGCAGCACGCGCTGCCACTCGCTGTCGGAGATGCCGGCGGAGTACGCCGCGGCCCAGTCCGCCATGCGCGTGGCCACGTCGAGCGCCTGCTTGTTGCCGGTGTGCTCGTACATGTCGATCATGCCGGCCATGATCTTGTGGTACGTGTAAAACGGCGCCCACACTTTCTGGTGCGCCTTCAGCCGATCGTAAAACTCCGTAGGATACGCGCCGAGGTAGCCGTCCTTCTGCTGGCATTCGGCAAGGATGGCGACCAGGTTGTTCGCCTTGGCGGCGATCGGCTCGTCGCCGGTGCCGGCGTGGATGAGCGCGCACGACGAGAGATAGTGGCCGACAAAGTGGCCGCGCAGCTCACCGTCGGGCGCCTCCCAGCCGCCCAGCGGATCGGCGTCCGTAGGAATGCCGGCAGTCACGCGGAAGTTATAGGCCAGGCGATCGTTCGGCAGCGAATAGAGCCAGCTGCGGTCCAGCTCCATCATGTCCTTGAACGGGCTGGGCAGCAGACGCACCTCCGTCATGGAGAAGGGTTCGGCCTTCCACTGCACTTTCGCGACGGCGGCGTGCGTGAGGGTCGCGTTCGCGGTATCTTCCCCGGCCCTGGCGGCGGCTTTCTCCGGCGCGGAGGAAGCGCGCGCCTTCATGGAGACGAGCGTGGATGCTCCGGCAGCGGCTGCGCTGCCGAGAAAGTGTCTGCGAGTCAGTTTCACGGTATGCTTCTCCCTCACTTCATCCTAGGCCGGTCGGCCGAGTGGGCGGGCGGTTTTCGCGGCGCGAATGAATACAATTTCGCGTACATAGAACGATGCGCGACCCACGCCCGGTTTGTCAATTATTTAGACGAATGGCGGCGGCAAGTTGTCATGGCCGTATTTCCTGCGGAATTTGCCTGCCGCCGCGGCGTGCAAGAGAGCGTCGTGTACGTTTCTGTATACAATTGCAGCGCGATCCTAGGTCCTCCAGGAGTTCCATCCCCCATGGCAAGCTGTCCGTTCCGCAGCACTGTCGCTCCATACCTCATCATGGCCGGCCTCGCGCTGCCTTCTGCTGCCCAGGCGCCCGCGGCCTCACCTTTCAAGGTGGAGTATTCAGCCTCGGGCATCTCCAGTCTCAAGCGGGTGCAGGACAAATACGATACGGACTACATCCAGTCCGGCCATGCGCTGGGCGATCTCTTCATCCGCTATCGCCCGCAGGGAACCAGTTCCTGGAATGAGATCTCTGCCGCAACGCGGACCAGGGGCGAAAGCGCGGGAGCCGCAACCTACACCATCGACCGGCTCGCGCCAACCCTTGCGGGCAGCGCGCAGGCTTCCGCTTCCGTGCGCGGCCCGGGCACGCGAGCGCTCAGCGCGGCCTTCGATCCCTCAAGCTCGAGCGACATTGGCGCCCAGCGCTTCACGTGGACAGGAAAGACCGGCTCGACCGAGTGGGTGGAGTATGACTTCGACCAGCCCCAGACCCTGCATTCCGCGGAGGTCTACTGGGCAGCCGACTCCGGACGCCGCATCACAGTCAAGTTGCCCGTGGCGTGGAAGGTGCAGTACAAAGCCGGCGGCGCCTGGAGCGACGTCGAGCAGCAGACGCAGTCTCCCATCGCCGCGAATGCATTCAACCAGACCACGTTTCGTCCTGTAACGACGACGGGTGTCCGTCTTGCGGTGCAGCTTGCGCCCGATGCATCCGCGGGCCTGCTGCAATGGCGGCTGAACGGCCAGCCCGCACGGTTGACGCAGCCCGTCGATGACCTGAAGGCGTCGGAAAGCTTCAAACAGGCGGGCGATGCGCTGGTGTGGACCATCACGCTCCGCAATGCGACCGATAAGCCGCTGGAGGTGGGCGATCTCGGCATCGGCCTGCCCATGAATCGCCGCTACGTCTCGGACAAGACCGAGACCTACACGAAGCGGGTGATCCAGCACGCATCGGTCGCCGGCGACGGCTCGTTCCTCTACTGGATGCGGACCAATGCCGAAGGGCCGTATCTCGTGATGGCGCCCGCGCGCGGCAGCTCGCTCGAATACTTTGAGGAACTGCCCGCCACGCGCACCTACTATGCGTTCCTGCATGCCGCGGCCAGCATGGAGGAGCTGAAGGCGCGCGGCGGCAACTGGCGGCTGCCCATTACAAATCTTGTGCTCGCGCCGAACCAGACGAAGACCTACAGCTTCCGCTTCCGCTGGGCGCCGGATTACGACGGTGTCCGCCAGGTGCTCTACCAGGAAGGCCTCTTCGACGTTGCCGTGGTTCCCGGCATGACGGTGCCGACCGATCTGGATGCGGAGTTTTCCCTGCACACGCGCAACGCCGGGCTGAAGATCGAGCCCGAGCATCCCGAGCAAACGACGATCGCGTCGCTTGGCGAGCGCGGCAAAGACATCCATGTCTACAAAGTGCATTTCGCGCGGCTGGGCGAGAACATGCTGAAGGTGCGCTACGGCGATGGCCAGTATCTTTCGCTCGAGTTCTTCGTCACCGAGCCGATCGAGACGTTGTTCAAAAAACGTGCAGCCTTCATCGTCTCGCATGAACAGCACACCGATCCGGCGAAGTGGTACAATGGCCTGCTGTCGCAGTGGGACATGAAGGACCACATCCTGCGCAGCCCGGACGATCTGGACGGCCTGCAGTCGTACGCCGTGGCGTGCGACGATCCCGAGCTGGGCAAAGCCGCCTTTATCGCGGGCAAGGACATCGTCTACCCCGACGCGAAAGAGATCGCGGCGGTGGAGTACTACATCCAGCACTACGTCTGGGGCGGCTTGCAGGAGACCACGAGCGAGAAGTTTCCCTACGCCATCTACGGCATTCCCAACTGGAAGGTGAACCGCGACAGCGCGGACCCGGGCACCAAGGGCCAGGAGCACGTGTGGCGCATCTATGACTATCCGCACATCGTGCTGATGTACTACAACATGTACCGCGTGGCGAAGCTCTATCCGGAAATGACGAAGTATCTGGATTCCAGCGGCTATCTGGAGCGCGCCTTCGGCACTGCGAAGGCATTCTTCACCGTCCCCATGGAGCTGATCCACTGGTCGCCGTTTGCGACGGGAACGTACAACGAGATCGTGATTCCGGACCTGATTGACGCGCTGGACCAGGCGGGCAAGCACGATGAAGCGGCATGGCTGCGCGGCCAGTGGGAGAAGAAGGTCGAATACTTCATCAATGACCATCCGTATCTCTACGGCTCCGAGTATCCGTACGACACCACCGGTTTCGAGTCCACAGCTGCACTGGCGAAGTACGCGATGGCTCGCGTGGAGAAGCCCGGCGCGCCGCCGCCTGCGCATCCGCTGCCCGGACAGCAGGCCTTCGCCGCGCAGGTAAAGTACGACGATGCGAAGACCTTTCTCGACGGGCAGTTCGCGCTGAACGTCGCCAGCCGCGGATGGCTGGAGACCGCCTACTACGACATGGGCAGCGACCTGCGGGCGAACGGCAACATCAGCTACACGCTCAGTTACATGTCGCAGATGGGCGGCTGGGGCATTCTCGACTACGCCTACAACCAGTCGTCCGATCCCGCGAAATATCTGCGGCTCGGCTATCCGAGTTATCTCAGCTCCTTCGCGCTGATCAACTCCGGCACCGCGGAATCGAATTACGGCTACTGGTATCCCGGCAAGGACAATGACGGAGGAGCCAGCGGCGGGTTTGAGCCGCGTCCGTGGGGCCGCGCATGGCTGGGCAACAAGGAGATGGGACGCGGGGCGTGGTGGTATGACGGCGAAATCGAGCTTGGGTTCAGCGGCGCGCTGCGCGATGCGGCTGCCGTAGTGGTGGACGACCCCATCTTCGGCCGCTATGCCTATGGCGGTGTCTTTTCCCGCGCGGGCGCGGAGAACCGCGTCGTCCCGCATGATGGCCTGCGCGAGCGCCTGCACATCCTGACGGCAGGGCAGCGCGCGGATCTGGAACTGGACCGCGATGCATTTGCCGAAGGCAGGCAGATCGCCTACACGGACTCGCTTTCAAGAATCGCCTTCACGCTGGAGAACCACGCGAGCTCACCGCATAGCACCGCGATTTCGCTGACAGGCGTTCCGGCGGGAAACTATCGCCTGCTTGTCGACAACAAAACTCAGTCCACGCTTGCGACGAAGGACGGATCGCTGACGCTTCAGGCGCCCGTCTCCGGTCCGCAGATAGCCGTGGAACTCGTCCGCGTTTCAAAATAGTCCGAGGGTCTTCCCATGCAGCCTCTTGATCTCCCGCGCAGTTCCTTTCGCACTCTTTCTTCACGACTGGCGCTTTGCTCCTTCGCCGGCGGTCTGGCGCTCTGCACGGCAGCGGCCGCCCAGGCCCCGCGCGGCCCGCGCGTGCTGCCGCCCGGGCCGATGCTGGATGGCGGCCATGTGACGCTGAACTCCTCGGCGTTGAAAGTCGATTTGCTGAAGTACTCCGGCACAGTCGCGTCGCTCAGCACTGCGTCCGATCCTGAATTCGACTACACACCCGGAGACAAGCTGAAGGAGCGCTCCGCGGACACGTTCTACCATCTCGGCGATCTCGATCTGCGCTATCGCGCTGCCGGGGCTGCGGCCTGGACGGACGTTTCGACCGCGTTCCACCGCGAGCCAATGACAGCAGTGCAGTCCGACGCGACGCATCTTGCCGGAGACGTGAGCGCGAGCTTTCCTGCGGGCACTCCGCTGAAAGTCGTGCGCACATGGGCGGTCGAGGGCGGCGATCTTGTGCTGCGCTTCACGGTGACGAACACGTCCGGCAAATCCGTAGAGCTCGGTGGCGTCGGCATCGCCATGGTCTTCGACAACATCATGAACGGGCGCACGCTGGACCAGTCCTACCGCACCTGCTCGTTCTATGACCCGTACATCGGCGAGGACGCGGGCTACGTGCAGGTGGTGCGGCTGAATGGAGTCGGCCCCGCGCTGGTCATCGTGCCCGATGGCCACACGCCATTTGAAGAGTGGAAACCGATTCTCGACCGGCGCGATCGCGCAACCGGCAAAGGCCTGCTGCTGAACGATCCAACGCCACGCGGCACCACGTTTGAAGGCTCATATGACTGGATGGTGCACTCTGCCGGCTTTGCGGATACGGACTGGAAAGGCGCGCAGGAGTGGAACCCGCTTACCGCGCAGACCCTGGCGGCAGGAAAGAGCACAACCTTTGGACTGCGGTTCCTGGTGGCCCCGGATGTGAAGCATATCGAGGCGACGCTGGCGGAGCACAAACGGCCCGTTGCGGTTGGAATTCCCGGCTACGTGCTGCCCGAAGACATGGACGGCAGGCTGTTCCTGCGCTATGCGTCACCGGTGCGCTCGATTGTGAGCGAGCCGGCGGGCGCGCTGACGATCCATGACGACGGCCGCAACGCAGCCGGTCTGCACGCATACACGCTGCACGGAAAGCAGTGGGGACGCTCGCGCCTGGTGATCACATACGCAGACGGCACCGTCCAGAGCATCGGCTACCGCACCATCAAGCCCGAGCGCGATGCCATCGCCGACATGGGCCGCTTTGCCTTTCACGAAGAGTGGTTCGATCAGCCCAACGATCCCTTCCACCGCTCCCCTTCGATCATCACGTACGACGATGAGGGACATAAGCAGGTCACGCAGGACGCACGCGTTTGGATGGCCGGCCTGAGCGATGAAGGCGGCGCGGGCGCGTGGATCGCCGCGTCCATGAAGGAGTATCTGGAGCCGGACAAGGAAGAGATCGCCAAGCTCGAGAGCTTTATCGACGGCGTGGTGTGGGGACATCTTCAGAACTCCGATGGCGACCACAAATACGGCGTGCATAAGAGCCTCTTCTTTTATGAGCCCGCGCTCGTGCCGGACTTCAAGTACGATCCCTCGCTCAACTGGACCACATGGACCAGTTGGAACAAGAAGGGTGCCGACGATGTGGGCCGCGCCTACGACTATCCGCATGTAACGGCGGCGTACTGGTCGCTGTACCACATTGCGCGCAACACCAAAGGCCTCGTCACCAAACATCCATGGGACTGGTATCTCAATCAGGCGTGTGAGACGACGCTCGCGATGCACTCCCAGGCGCCGTACTACACCCGCTTTGGCGTAATGGAGGGAACGATCTTCATCCGCCTGCTCGACGACCTGCGCGCTGAAGGATGGAACGACAAGGCGGACAAGATCGAAGCGGAGATGAAGGCCCGTGCCGATCGCTGGAAGAGGGAGGCGTATCCCTTCGGCAGCGAGATGCCGTGGGACTCCACCGGGCAGGAGGAGGTCTACGGCTGGTCGCGCTACTTCCACTACGACGACAAGGCCGATGTGACGCTCAATGCCATCCTCGCCTACGATCCCACGATTCCGAGCTGGGGCTATAACGGCAGCGCACGCCGTTACTGGGACTTCATCTACGGCGCCGACCCCAAATACTCGCGCATCGAGCGACAGTTGCACCACTACGGCTCCGGCATCAATGCCATTCCGCTGCTCGCGGAGTATCGCTTGCATCCCGACGATCTCTACCTGCTGCGGGTAGGCTACGGCGGCGTGATGGGCCCGCTCACCAACATCGACCAGAAGGGCTTCGCATCAGCGGCGTTTCATTCCTTCCCCGACATGATGCGCTTCGATCCCTACACCGGCGACTACGGCCCGAACTTCCTCGGCCACGCCATCAACACTGGCACGTTCCTCACGCATGACACTGCAATGGGCTGGCTGTGCTTCGGCGGCAACGTCAGCCAGCGTGCGGGCATCGTTCACACCACAATCCTTGACTCTTCCCGCGATCGCCTCTTCATCGCGCCGGAAGGCCTCTACGTCACCCTCGACGCAGGGCAGATCGTCTCCGCCGACTACGATCCCGCGAAGCACACTGTGCGGCTGCATCTTGCCGCAGCGACTGCGACCGTCCCCACCGCACGTCTCCGCATTGCACAGACAAAACCGGGCGGCCAAGCATGGGCACTCGCTTCCACGACCACAACCGACGCCGGCGCAAACGTGATTCCGCTAGCCTCCGGAGAGACGACAGTCACGCTCAGCGAGAAGGCGATGTAACGAATCCGCTCGACTCCCTCTCCACAACAGAAAATGCCCGGCGCGCTGCCGGGCATTTCTCTTTACCCTCCAACTCACATTACTTCGCGCTGATCTTCACCAGCACCACGCCGTGCGGCGG
>Ga0134125_10003059_pt1 | contig 19586 bp, 17 predicted proteins | sample KB31751_FD_96464 | JGI IMG/M metagenome (GOLD analysis project Ga0134125, IMG submission 96464) | Terrestrial soil microbial communities with excess Nitrogen fertilizer from Kellogg Biological Station, Michigan, USA - KB3-175-1 | ecosystem: Environmental > Terrestrial > Soil > Unclassified ... | reverse complement strand
TTCACCATCGCCTCCTGCCCGATCAGCTCGGCGAAGGTGCTCGGCCGGTATTTACGCGCGAGGACGCGGTAAGCGCCGCCCGGCTCGCTCATGCTGCACTCCGGGAAGGGGGGCGGGAAAAAGGGTGGGAGGCTGGACAACGACCCAGGCGAAACTCGTTACGGCTGCTTCCTTCCGGACCTGACCGGGTTGGCGAGGGACCTGTCCATCGCCAGCCTCCCGATAGGACTATATCAGGATCGCGCGGGCATGCCACAAGCCGGGACAAATCGGCGCGGCCGCTGGGGATTTTCACCACGCTGGGATTTTCACCACGGAGGCACGGAGGAAGGGAGAAAAGTTTTTTACCGCCTTCGCCGCGAAAGCGGGGATCCAGGGAATAGCGAGTCTGCCGCCCTGGGTCCCCGCTTTCGCGGGGAAGGCGGAATTATTGAATTGAGTTCTCTCCCTTCCTCCGTGCCTCCGTGGTGAGAAACCCCGCGCCGGTCTAAGATCGCGCGCATGTCGCCAATGCCGCCGAAATCCGGGAATTTTTATACCGGCGGGGTCGATCGCGCCTCGCATCTGCGCAAGGACACCGCGTGGCTCGGCGAGCGGCTGACGCACGTCTCGTCGCGTTTCGTGCTCGTCTGGCGCGGCCAGAGTTTGATCGCCGATTACGAGAGTACCGCGCCCGCCGCCGTATTCCTGCCACCCGAGGCGATCGACGCTGCCGACAAAGACACGGTCCTCCTCGGCATCGAGGAGGAATGTGCCTATTTCGCGGTCGATCTTTCGACAATGGAAGCGCCGCTCGACGCCGTGCGCGCGGCGCCGCCCTCCGCCTTCATCGATCTGCGCCGCGTCGGCCCGCTGCTGCCGCGGCAGCATGGCTCGCTGCTCGCTTTCGCGCGCGGTATGTCATACTGGCATCAGCGCCACCGCTTCTGCGGCGTCTGCGGCAGCCCGACCCGCTCCGAAGAAGCGGGCCATGTCCGCCGCTGCACCAACAAAGAATGCGACGCGACGCATTTCCCGCGCACCGACCCCGCGGTGATCATGCTGGTGCATCAGGGGAACGAGCGCTGCCTGCTCGGCCGGCAAGCGGCATGGCCGCAAGGCATGCATTCAACCCTCGCCGGCTTCGTCGAGCCAGGCGAGAGCCTCGAAGAAGCGGTCGCGCGCGAAGTCTATGAAGAGACGCGCATCGAGCTCAGCAGCGTCACCTACAACTCGTCGCAGCCCTGGCCCTTCCCCGCCTCGCTGATGCTCGGCTTTCATGCCGAGGCGAAGACGACCGAAATCACCGTCGACAAGACCGAGCTCGAAGCCGCTGAGTGGTATGACCGCTCCTGGCTCCTCGCCCATCAGGACGACGAGCTTTTCCGCCTGCCGCGCCGCGATTCCATCGCGCGTCGGCTGTTGGAGGATTGGCTGCGGCGGTAGCGATTGTACGCAGGTCGCGTACGATTTCCCTTGATTTTGTTCTCCATTTGTTCTAATCTCCGCTAAAATGAATTGCGGAGGCATGCATGTCAGGAGTGGCCGAGAGAGCAGCCAGGGATAAGTTCGTTCTCTGGTCCAAGAGCGACAAGCACGCGCGCGAAGGCACGGTGCTCGACATCGATACGGGAGCGCTGCGTCGCGACCATGTTCTTGTGCTGCGCTCACCGCAAGCCGAGATCACGCTCGGTCTCGGCAACAACGCTGCGGCGCTTATGGACTTCGCGCAAAGAGGCGATACGCGCGATGACCCGTTGTTCAAGACCTGCGATGAAGCGGATCAAGCAATCGCCCGCAGCGATTTCGAGACGGCGCGCGACCTCGGCGTGCCCGATGTCATCGCGACGATCGAGAATCGATCGCTGCGGCGGTTAGCACTCGTCGAGTGCTTTCTCGGCAAGGCGAGTCCTGATGATCCGGTTAGACCCGGATGGCCTGCAGGAACGCCCAACAGGCTCGGCGGCAAATTTATGCCGAAGGACAAAAGTCCCGCGGGACTTGCAAACGTGGCGCAAAAGCTGAAACGGCTAAAAGCTTTGCGCGAATTTCGCGCGGCCCTTCATGCAGCACTCGTTGTAGTAACAACAGTACCCGTTGAAGCAGTGCCGGGCGCGAATGTCGTGGCAAGCGTTCGAGCCGCCGTCGAACTCGGAGCGATCGCCATCGAACTGGGCAACGACGAGAGAGAAATTAACCGCGCGATCGAATTCGTGGAAAAAGGTCCGTACACGCTTGATCAGCTTCAGGTCGCGGGACATGGCGATACCTTTTCCTCATTCGACGACTTCAAGAAGACTTCCTTCGTGGAGGCAATGCTCAAAGCATATGGTGCCGCCGGCCCTGGCAAAGAGTGGCATCACATGGTTGAGCAAGGCGGAGACAACGAAACGAACTTCTCGCCGGAACAACTGCACAGCACGAAAAACATAATCCCTCTGCCGGGGCCGGTTCATGACCTCGTCACGGCCGAATATGCCTCAGAATACGATGACTCCGGAGTAAGCGTCCGGGAGTGGTTGAGCGGCCAATCCTTCGAGGATCAATGGAACGAGGGTGTAAAAATTTTGCGCCGCCTGGGTATCGTGAAATAGGAAGGCAGGGGATGAGCGACGCTAAGCCAAAGAGCACAATGCGCCAGATACTCGAAAGCGGCCCGACCGATGCGCTGATCACGCAGAAGCTGGATTTGCTCGAACAACTCCAGGCAGCGCATGCGCAAAACGATCAAACCAAGATGCTGGAGATCGGACAGGAGCTGGCGGCCAATGCGCTGGAAATTGAGCACTCGCAAAAGGCGCGCCGCGCCAAAATGAGAAAAGCTGTGGCGCAAGCGAAGAAGGTTGCCGATCCCGAAGAGCGGACACGAAAGCTGCTATCTGCATTCGAGTTCTGCGTCAAAGAGACCTGCGCCGCTAAAAGCGAGAGTGGCGATCGAGAGACCTACAATTTTGGCGTGAAGCGGCTAAGAGAGATCAGCGCCGAGCTTAGGACTTTGAACCGCTTCTCCGCACTTGAGCAATTTCTTGACAGCCCGAATATCGAGCTGCGCGGCTTCGCCGCCGTGTGGCTGAGGAATCTTTGGCCCGAACGGATCCTGCCGATACTTCAGGAGATCGAAAAAACGATGAGCTTTGGCACCCCGGCCGGGACGCAGGTCTATATCGCGATGCGCGAGCTCGAACAGGCAAAGGAGAAGGCTGCTGCGGGCCACACGGAACCGGATGCGAAATCTTAGATTCGCCGAACAAAGCCAATTTATCTTGGCGAATCAGCGCCCGCCGTTCTTCAGATCGCGCCTAAACGGGTGGCCGGGATAGACACCGAGAATCCGTACCTCTTCGGAGAAGAAGCGCAACTCATCGAGCGCGAGGGCGAGGCGGCGCTCGTCGGGATGCGCCTCGACATCGGCGTAGAATTGTGTCGCGGTGAAGCTGCCGCCGACCATGTAGCTCTCGAGCTTGGTCATGTTGACGCCGTTGGTCGCAAAACCGCCCATCGCCTTGTAGAGCGCGGCCGGCACGTTGCGCACGCGGAAGACGAAGGTAGTGACGATCAAGTCGCCGTTCTTTGCAGGCTTCGGCTTCGGTGACATGACGAGGAAGCGCGTCGTGTTGTGCGCCGCGTCCTCGATATTCGCCTTCAAGGAGACGAGGCCATAGACCTTGGCCGCCAATTCGGAGGCAATCGCCGCGACGCTTTTGTCGCCGCGCCGCGCGACCTCTGCCGCCGAGCCGGCGGTGTCGGCCGCGACTTCGGCTTTGAGACCGAGCGCGCGGATCATCTTCCTACATTGCGACAGCGCGTGGACATGGCTGCGCACGATCTTCAAATCGGAAAGCTTCGCGCCCTTCACCGCGAGGAGATGGTGGCTCACGCGCTGGTAGTGCTCGCCGATGATATGGAGCTTCGAATCGGGCAGCAGATGATGAATGTCCGCGACACGACCCGCGACCGAATTCTCGATCGGCAGCATCGCGAGGGTCGCGCGGCCGCGCCGCACCGCCGCGATCGTGTCCTCGAAGGTCTCGCAGGGCAGCGATTGGCGGCGCGGAAACACCTGGCGGCAGGCCAGATCGGAATAGGCACCGGACTCGCCCTGAAAGGCGATAAGATTCTGCGGACTGGTACGTGCTGGCATCAGGTTTTCGGCTTGAGACGCGTCGCGATCAATTCGCGCGCGCGGGCGAGATCAGCCGGAGTATCGACACCGAAGGGAACGGTGTCAACGAGCGCCACGTCGATGCGCATGCCGGCTTCGAGCGCGCGCAGCTGCTCGAGACTTTCGCGTTTCTCCAATGGCGATGGCGGCAAGGCGACGAAGCGTTCGAGCGCGGCGCGGCGATAGGCGTAGAGGCCGATATGATGGTAATGCGCGCCGCCGCCATACGGCACGGGCAAGCGGCTGAAATAGAGAGCGCGCGCCACGCCGACGCCGGGCGCGAGGCCGGCCGCGATTTTCACGACGCTGGGATTGCCAAGCTCTTCGTTATTCTCGATCGGCGCGGCGAGCGTCGCGATATCGACAGCGGCCTCGCTCAGCGGCGCAAGCGCGGCACGGATCGCATTCGGCTCGATCAGTGGCAGGTCGCCCTGCAAATTCACAACCACATCGTATTGTCGCGCCGGATCGAGCTGCATCACCGCTTCGAAGATGCGATCGGAGCCGGACGGATGATCGGGCTTCGTCAGCACCGCCTTGCCGCCGGCGGCTTCGACCGCCGCGGCGATCTCGCGCTCGGCGCAAGCGACGATCACCGGGCCGAGCGCCGCTTCACGCGCGCGGCGCCAGACATGAACGATCATCGGCGCGCCTTCGATATCGGCGAGCGGCTTGCCCGGCAGCCGCGTCGAGGCCATGCGTGCAGGGATAACGAGTACGGGATTCGCCATTTCATTCTCCTGCTCGCACGATCACCGCTTGGCAACCTAGGTCGCGCGAGCAGAGTTTGTCCCTTTAGCGAAGCGATCCGACACTTTGCATCAGGTCGCAAAAGACGGCTGCGAGCGCGATCGGTAAAAACGAACTCGACAAAAACTTGCGGCGTTATGCCGCACGAAACGAGCGCAGAGCTGCGAAATCACCGCGCTAATCTCGCGCCGCACTATATTTGGTTTGAAGGCTTGGCGGAAATTGGCTTTTCTGCCGGTCGATAACCAGTCACCCAAAAATCTGCCCGCGCCCAAAAATCCGCCTGCGCAAGGCACTTTCCCGAAGGTTCGCTGATGTCGTTTGAAGCTAACAAAATCGCCGGCGCCATCCTTGCCGCCATGATTCTCGCGATGGTCTCGGGGATCGTCGCCAACATTCTGGTGCGCCCGACGCCGCTCACCAAACAGGCCTATGAGGTCGCGGGCGGTCCGCCGGAAGGCGGCGTCACCGCCACGGCCGCTGCACCCGCTGGGCCCGAACCGATCGCGCCGCTGATGGCGAATGCCAGCGCCGATGCCGGCAAGGCCAAGACGCAGCTCTGCGCCGCGTGCCATACCTTCGACAAAGGCGGCCCGAACCGCGTCGGCCCGAATCTCTATGGCGTCGTCGGCTCCGCGATCGCCGAGGGTCGCGGCGGCTTCGCTTTCTCGACCGCGCTGACGGACAAGGGCAAGGGCCAGACCTGGACGCTCGACAATCTGAACGCGTGGCTGTTCAAGCCGCAGGAATTCGCGAAGGGCACGAAGATGACCTTCATCGGCCTGCCCAAGGCCGAGGACCGCGCCAACGTCATCGCCTATCTCAATTCGATGAGCGACAAGCCGCTCCCGGTCGCCGATCTGACCAAGGGCGCGGCGACGGGAGCTCCCGCTGGCGGCGAGCAGAAGCAGGGCGCAGCGCCGGCGCAAGGCGGACAGCAGCAGCGCGCCGCGCAAGGCGGCGCGGCACCGCAAGCGGCAGCGCCTGGTTCGGGCAATAGCAGCAGCAACGCGCCGACGACCAGCGGCGCGCCATCGCAAAGCAACAGCGCCGCGCCCAAGACACCCGGCCATGAGCAAGGCGCCAACCCGAGCTCCTCAGCGACCGAAGGTCAGGCGAAGTAGGACCGGCCAAGCTTTCCCTGTTCCGCTAGACTGCGCGGCATGACGCCGACCGTCACTGCCGCGCATCTCGCGCTTGCCGAGACCCTCGCCGACGCGGCCGGCGAAATCATCCGCGGCTATTTCCGCAAGAAGATCGGCGTGCAGCAGAAGAGCGACCGCACGCCGGTGACCATCGCCGACCGCGCTGCCGAGAAGGTGATGCGGCGGCTGATCGAGATCGCTTTCCCGCAAGACGGCATCTTCGGCGAGGAATTCGGCAAGCATAACGCCGATGCCGATTATGTCTGGGTGCTCGATCCGATCGACGGCACCAAATCCTTCATCAGCGGCGTGCCGCTTTTCGGCACGCTGATCGCCCTCACCTATCGCGGCAAGCCGGTGCTGGGCGTGATCGACCAGCCGATCCAGGGCGAGCGCTGGATCGGCGCCGCCGGGCGCAAAAGCAGCTTCAACGGCGCCGCGATCAAGACGCGCACTTGCGGCGGCCTCAAAGACGCGACGCTCTACGCCACCGCGCCCGAGATGTTCGCCAAAGGCAACACCGCCGCCTTCCAGCGGCTCCGCCAGCGTGTGAAGCTCGCGCGCTTCGGTGCCGATTGCTACGCCTATGGGCTGCTGGCGTCGGGCTTCATCGATCTCGTCGTCGAGGCCGATCTCAAGCCCTATGACTATTGCGCGCTGCTGCCGATCATCGAGGGCGCCGGCGGCAAAATGAGCGACTGGCGCGGCCAGGCGCTGACGCTGAAGTCAGACGGCCGCGTCATCGCCGCCGGCGATCCCAAGCTCCTCACGAAAGCGCGCGCGGTTTTGGCGCGCCCCTAGTTTTTACCGCCTTAGTTTTTATCCAGGGCGATTTTGCCCTAAACTCGCGCGATGATGCGCTTTTTCGCGAAGGCCTTCCTCGCCGCGAGCGTCGCGCTCGCCGTCTCCTCCATGCCCGCTGTGGCAGCGCCCCAACACGGGCTGTCGCTCTTCGGCGATCTCAAATATCCGGCGAATTTCCAGCATTTCGACTATGTGAACCCCGACGCCCCGAAAGGCGGTACGGTGAAATTCGCCACCATCGGGACCTACAACACGCTGAACCCGTTCCAGCTCGTCGGCAACAAAGAAGCCGCCGAAGGCCAGATCTTCGACACGCTGATGAGCGCGTCGGCGGACGAGCCGGCCTCGTCTTACGGGCTCGTCGCGCAAAGCGTCGAGGTTGCGCCCGATAAGGCCTCGGTCACCTACACGCTGCGGCCCGAAGCGAAGTTCCAGGACGGCAGCAAGATCACGCCCGAGGATGTGGTCTGGACCTTCGACACGCTGAAGACCAAGGGTCATCCGCGCTATCGCCTCTATTACGCCGATGTGCTCAAAGCCGAGAAGGTCGGCGACAACGCCGTCAAATTCACCTTCCGCAATGGGGATAATCGCGAGCTGCCATCGATCGTCGGCGAGATGCCGGTGCTTTCCAAAGCTGCCTGGTCGAAGGTCGATTTCGACAAACCCTTGCAAGAGGCGCCGCTCGGCAGCGGCCCTTATAAGATCGCGAGCTTCGAGATGGGCCGCTCGATCACCTATCAGCGCGATCCGAATTACTGGGGAAAGAATCTGCCGGTCAATCGCGGGCGCTACAACTTCGACACCGAGCGCTACGATTATTATCGCGATCCGTCGATTGCGCTCGAAGCCTTCAAGGCCGGGCAATTCGATATCCGCGTCGAGAATGTCTCGAAGAACTGGGCCGTCGGCTATGACAGCCCGGCGCTCAGCGAGGGCCTTATCAAGAAAGAGCTGATCCCCAATCATGTCCCACAGGGCATGCAGGGCTTCGCCTTCAATACGCGCAAACCCGTGTTCCAAGATCCGAAGGTGCGCGACGCGCTCACCTATCTCTTCGATTTCGAATGGACGAACAAAAATCTCTTTTACGGCGCCTATACGCGCAGCCGCAGCTATTTCTCGAATTCGGATCTCGCCGCCACCGGCACACCGAGCGCCGATGAGTTGAAGCTGCTCGAGCCGCTCAAAGGGCAGATACCCGACGAGGTCTTCACCAAGGAATACGATCCGCCAAAGACCGATGGCAGCGGCGACATTCGCGAGAATCTGCGCACGGCGCTGAAGCTCCTCGGCGAGGCCGGCTGGTCGCTGAAGAACGGCAAGATGGTCAACGCCAAGGGCGAGCCGCTGCAATTCGAATTCCTGCTGTCGCAGGACCAAGCCGATTTCCAGCGCGTTGTCCTGCCATTTGCACAGAATCTGAAGCGCATCGGCATCGAGATGGCGGTGCGTTCGGTCGATCCGGCGCAATATGAGAACCGGATGCAGACTTTCGATTACGATATGACGGTCATCGTCATAGGCGAATCGCTTTCGCCCGGCAATGAGCAGCGGGAATACTGGACCAGCGCCACCGTCGACGAGAAGGGCGGCCAAAACTATATGGGCATCAGGAGCAAAGCGATCGATACGTTGGTCGACGACGTGATCAATGCTAAGGATCGCGCCGATCTCGTTACCGCAACGCATGCGCTCGACCGCGTGTTGAGCTGGGGTCATTACGTCATCCCGAATTGGCACTTCCCCAATTTCCGCGTCGCAAGCTGGGACAAATTCGCCCGGCCGAAAGTCTCGCCGCCTTACGCGCTGGCCCTCGACACCTGGTGGATCGCACAACAGCGCGCGCAGGATGTCGAAGCGAAGAAGCAACAGGTCGAGCAGAAGAAATGACGCTCGTTCCGGCGCAAGCACTTGGCGCAAAGCCCAATGACGAGCGTCATCCCCGCGAAAGCGGGGATCCAGAGACACGGCACCTTTGTGGCTTCTGGATTCCCGCTTACGCGGGAATGACGATCTTAAAACCAACGCGCGCCTAACCGATGTTCGCCTACGCGCTGCGCCGCATCTTGCTGATGGTGCCGACGCTCTTTGCCATCATCCTCGTGAATTTCGTGATCGTGCAAGCGGCGCCAGGCGGGCCGGTCGATCAGCTCATCGCCGAGCTGCGCGGCACGCAGGGTTCGGGCTTGGGCCAAGTCGCCGGCGGCGGCGGCGAGCTGCGCAGCACCGCAACCTCCGCCAATGAGAACCGCGGTGCGCGCGGTCTCAGCCCCGATTTCATCAAGCAGCTCAACCAGCTCTACGGCTTCGACAAGCCGGCGCCTGAGCGCTTCTGGATAATGCTGAAGGACTATCTGCGCTTCGATTTCGGCACCAGCTTCTATCAGGGCCAGCCGGTGATCCGGCTCATCGCGCAGAAGCTGCCGGTATCGATCTCTCTCGGCCTTTGGACGACGCTCCTCACCTATCTCATCTCCATCCCGCTCGGCATCCGCAAGGCCGTGAAAGACGGCAGCGCCTTCGATGTCTGGACAAGCGGCGTGATCGTCGTCGGCTATGCGATCCCGGGCTTCCTCTTCGCCGTGCTGCTGATCGTGCTCTTCGCCGGCGGCAAGTATTTCGCCTGGTTCCCGCTACGCGGTCTCGTTTCCGATAATTGGGCGAGCTATTCCCTGCCGCATCAGATCCTCGACTACTTCTGGCACATCACCCTGCCCGTGGTGTCACTGGTGATCAGCGGCTTCGCCAGCCTCACCATGCTGACGAAGAATTGCTTCCTCGACGAGATTAACAAGCAATATGTGGTGACCGCGCGCGCCAAGGGGCTCGGCGAACGGCGCGTCCTGTACGGCCATGTTTTCCGCAACGCGATGCTCCTGGTGATTGCCGGTTTCCCCGCCGCCTTCATCAGCATTCTTTTCACCGGCGCGCTGCTGGTCGAGGTGATCTTCTCGCTCGACGGGCTCGGCCTGCTCGGCTTCCAGGCGGCGATCGGACGCGATTACCCGATCATGTTCGGGACGCTCTACATCTACACGCTGGTCGGCCTCGCACTGAAGTTGATCAGCGATCTTTCCTATATGTTCGTCGATCCGCGCATCGATTTCGGTACGCGCGGCCAATGACGCCCCTCACTCGCCGTCGGCTGCAGAATTTTCGTGCCAACCGCCGCGGCTTCTGGTCGCTGTGGTTGTTCCTGCTGCTCTTCGGCCTCAGCATGTTCGCCGAATTCCTCGCCAACGACCGGCCGCTGCTTGTCCGGTTTGACGGGCATTTCTATTTCCCCGTCTTTGCCGATTACGCCGAGACGGATTTCGGCGGCGATTTGCCGATCCCGGCCGATTACCGCGATCCGAGCCTTGCCAAGCGCATCGACGCAGGCGGCTTCATCATCTGGCCGCTGATTCCCTTCGCCGACAACACCATCAACTACAACCTGCCCTCGCCGGCGCCCTCGCCGCCCGATCGCGTCAATTGGCTCGGCACCGACGACCAGGGCCGCGATGTGCTGGCGCGGCTGATCTACGGCTTTCGCATTTCGGTCCTCTTCGGCCTGACCTTGACGATCTTCAGCTCGATCATCGGCGTCGCCGCCGGCGCGATCCAGGGTTATTACGGCGGTTGGATCGACATCTCCTTTCAACGTTTCATGGAGGTCTGGGCCGGGCTGCCGGTGCTCTATCTCCTGATCATCCTTTCCAGCATGATCGCGCCGAATTTCTGGTGGCTGCTGATCATCATGCTGCTGTTCTCCTGGATGTCGCTGGTCGATCTGGTGCGCGCCGAATTCCTGCGCGCGCGCAATTTCGACTATGTCCGCGCCGCGCGGGCGCTCGGCGTCGGCAACGCCACGATCATCTGGCGCCATGTCCTGCCGAATGCCATGGTGGCGACGCTGACCTTCCTGCCCTTCATCCTCAATGGCTCGATCACCACCTTGACCTCGCTCGACTTCCTCGGCTTCGGCCTGCCGCCCGGCTCGCCCTCGCTCGGTGAGCTCCTCTCGCAAGGCAAGAACAACCTGCAGGCGCCATGGCTCGGCCTCACCGCTTTCTTCGTGCTCGCGGTGATGCTGTCGCTGCTGATCTTCGTCGGCGAAGCCGTGCGCGACGCGTTCGACCCGCGGAAGGTCAAGTGATGGCTGATTGCTTATTGGAAGTCACCAACCTCTCTGTCAGCTTCACGAGCGGCGACACACGCGTCGACGCGGTCAAAGGCGTCAGCTTCAGCCTCGATAAGGGCGAGACCCTGGCGCTCGTCGGTGAATCGGGTTCCGGCAAGTCGGTAACCGCGCTCTCGATCATGCAGCTCCTGCACTATCCGATGGCGAGTCATGGGCCGGGGAGCAGCATTTGCTTCGAGGGCATCGAGATGGTGCGCGCCAGCGAGGCGACCCTGCGCAACATTCGCGGCGATCGCATCGCAATCGTGTTCCAAGAGCCGATGACCTCGCTCAACCCGCTGCACACGATCGAGAAGCAGATCGCCGAGACCCTCAACCTGCACAAAGGCCTGAGCGGCACGGCGGCGCGCGCCCGCGTTCTCGAATTACTGCGCCTCGTCGGCCTGCCCGAGGCCGAGAGCCGCCTCAACGCCTATCCGCATCAATTGTCGGGCGGCCAGCGCCAGCGCGTGATGATCGCGATGGCGCTCGCCAACGAACCCGACGTCCTCATCGCCGACGAGCCGACGACGGCGCTCGACGTGACCATTCAGGCGCAGATCCTGAAGTTGCTGAAGGATCTGCAAGCGCGCTTCGGCATGGCGCTGCTGCTCATCACCCATGACCTGACCATCGTGCGCAAGATGGCGGATCGCGTCGTGGTGATGACCGAAGGCCATATCGTCGAGCGCGGCAAGACTGCTGATATCTTCACCGCGCCGCAGCATCCTTATACGAAGAAGCTGCTCGCGGCCGAGCCGAAAGGCGCGCCGCAGCCGGCCGACGCGACACGCAAGCCGCTGATGGCGGCGCGCGATATACGTGTCTGGTTTCCGATCAAGACCGGACTCCTGCACCGCACGAGCGCGCATGTGAAGGCGGTCGACGGTATCGAGATGACGCTGCGCCAGGGCGAAACGCTGGGCGTGGTCGGCGAATCGGGCTCAGGCAAGACGACGCTCGGCCTTGCGCTGCTGCGCCTCATCGACAGCCAAGGCGAAATTATCTTCGACGGCCGCCGCATCGATGAGCTTGGCGGCAGCGCGCTGCGGCCGCTTAGGCGCGAGATGCAGGTCGTGTTCCAGGATCCTTATTCGAGCCTTTCGCCGCGGCTCTCGATTGCGCAGATCATCGAGGAAGGGCTCAAGGTCCATAAGCTCGGCGGTAGCGCGAAAGAGCGGCGCGCCGAGATCGAGCGGCTGCTGCAAGAGGTCGGCATCGATCCGAGCTGCGCCGATCGCTACCCGCATGAATTCTCGGGCGGTCAGCGGCAGCGTATCGCGCTCGCGCGGGCGCTTGTCCTGAAACCGCGCTTCCTCTTGCTCGACGAGCCGACCTCGGCCCTCGATATGTCGGTCCAGGCGCAGATGGTCGAGCTGTTGCGCGATCTGCAGAAGCGCCACGATATCGGTTATCTCTTCATCAGCCACGATCTGCGCGTGGTGAAGGCGCTGGCGCATGACATCATGGTGATGAAGGACGGCAAGGTGGTAGAGAGCGGCCCCGCGGCGTCGATCTTCAGCGCGCCGCAGACGGCCTACACCCGCGCGCTAATGGCCGCGGCTTTCAATATCGAGATCGCCGAGCCGCAAGCCGTCGGAACGTGATTTTTAGGTCGCACGCGCAGCCTCAATCAAGCCAGCCGCCACTTCTCGATGATGAGCTTGTTGCCGCGATCGTTCGGCCGATCGATCGTCCAGCCGTGATGTAGCAGGGTGCGCGCGGTCAGGCGATTGCCGTAGAAGCCGAGGCCGATCTGTACGACCAGGAACGCGGCGAAGAGCACGAGCTGCGCGATCTGCGTCGCTTCCGTGCCGACACGCACGATGCTGACGATCAGCACGAAGAGCCACAGCACTAGCACGCCGGCGCCCCAGCTGGACAGACGCCGCCAGAAGAGCGGCAGGCCAAAAACGCCGGCGAAGAGGAAGAGATCCCAGGCGAAGCCGGTGGCGACGCGCCGCTCCTTGCCGCTCGGCTTGTGGACGAAGCCGATCGATGGCGGCAGCGCGTCGGGGGTAGCGGCGCCGCGCCCGCTGCCCTTGCGCCGCGAGGTCGAGCTAGTTCGTGACACGGCCGAAGCGATGCTCGATCAATGAATAAAGCGCGCGCATGGCCAGCGCCTCGCCGCCTTCGGGGCGCCCCGGACGGGTCTTCTGATTCCAGGCGTAAGTGTCGATATGAATCCACGGCGTGCCGGGCGTCACAAAGGCGTCGAGATAGAGCGCGGCGGTGATCGCGCCGGCAAAGCCCGATTCCGAGACGTTGTTGAGATCGGCGATCGGCGACACGATCATCTGGCGATAGGGCTTCCACAGCGGCAGGCGCCACAGCGGATCGGTCTCGACGAGGCCGAAATGCAGCAGCTCGTCGGCAATCCCGTCGTCATTGCTGAAAACCGCCGGCAGCTCCGGCCCGAGCGCGGTGCGCGCCGCGCCGGTCAAGGTCGCCATGTCGATCAAGAGCGCCGGCTTCTCGTTGCACGCCTCGTAAAGCGCATCGCAGAGGATAAGCCGGCCTTCGGCATCGGTATTGCCGACCTCGACTGTCATGCCTTTGCGCGTCTTGATGATGTCGAGCGGGCGAAAGGCATTGCCCGCCACCGCGTTCTCGACCGCCGGTACCATGACGCGCAGCCGCACCGGGAGCTTCGCCTCCATGACTGCCGAAGCGAGACCGAGCAAGGTCGCGGCGCCGCCCATATCCTTCTTCATCATGCGCATGCCGCCCGAGGGCTTGAGATCGAGCCCGCCGGTATCGAAGCACACGCCTTTGCCGACAAGAGTCAGTTTCGGCGCATTCTCATTGCCCCAGACGAAATCGATCAGCCGCGGCGCTTTCTCCGCAGCACGCCCGACCATGTGGATCGCCGGGTAATTCAGCTCGAGCAGTTCGTCGCCGACGATGACGCGATAGCGCGCGCCATGCCGCGCCGCCAGCGTCTGCGCCGCCTCGGCCAGTTCGGGCGGGCCCATATCCTCAGCCGGCGTGTTGATGAGATCGCGCGCCAGCCCCATGCCGCGCGCCAAGCGCTCGACCCGGCCGCGATCGGCATTCGCCGGCCAGACCAGATCGGCCCAGGCCTTGTCGCGCGCGCGATAGCGTGTGAAAGCGTAACAGCCGAGCGCCCACCCGAGCGCGAAGCGCGTTGCCGCTTCGGCCGCATGCTCGCCTTCGAGCGCATAGGTGCCGGGCGGCAGCGCGTCGGGCAACGCAGCCAGGCCCCAAAGCTCGTCGCCGGCGCGCACCCCGATCAGCACGCGCTTCAGCCGGCCGGCCGCGTCCGGCAGCAGTGCGGATTTACCCGGCGCGCCGAGGTAATGCGTCGATTCGACCCAGCGCCGCTCGATCTCGTCGAGCCGCGCGAGCGCGGAAGGCAGGCTTTCCTCGCTGACGGGCAGGATCGGCACCGCACCGCTGTGGTCGGTAATCAGATGATCGAGCACTATCGCTTTCCCTCGCAAAAATAACCGGGGTTGCAGCGCCGCCGCACTGCCGTCAGAGTGACCGGCCAGAAACAAAACAAACCAGGCCAACCCGACTGAGCATAGCGATGGCAGAGTTCACCATCTACCTTGGGAATAAGAACTATTCGTCCTGGTCGCTGCGCGGCTGGCTGATGCTGAAAGCGACCGGCGTCGCCTTCGACGAGGTCGTGATCCCGCTTTACGAGCCGCAAAGCCGCGCCGAGATCCTGCGCTACACCCCCTCGGGCAAGGTGCCGACCCTGGTGCATAACCGGAAATCCGGCAGCCCGGTCACGGTCTGGGAATCGCTGGCGATCGGCGAATATCTCGCCGAGCTCTTCCCGCAGGCCGGCCTCTGGCCGAAAGACCCGGCGGCGCGCGCCCATGCCCGCGCGATCAGCAACGAGATGCATGCCGGCTTCCTGCCACTGCGCCGGCACTTCCCGATGAATATGCGCTCGGTCTTCGACCGCGCGATCATTCCCGAGGCGCAGGGCGATATCGATCGCATCGCCTCGCTGTGGCGCGACTGTCGCCAGCGTTTCGGTAAGGGCGGCGATTTCCTCTTCGGCTCGTTCGGCATCGCCGATGCGATGTTCGCGCCGGTGGTCAGCCGCTTCCGCACCTTCAAAGTGCCGCTCGATGGCGAGGTCGAGGCCTATGCACGCGCCATCACCGCCTGGCCCGCCTATCAGGAATGGCTCACCGGCGCGCGCAACGAGCCGATGATCATCGAGCAATGGGAATTCTAAGAGGGCGCGTGAGGCTTATTTGAGCTGGACATAGCGTAGAGGGAAGAAACCGTCCCCCTGCTGCACCAGCTCGACCTTATCGCGCACCGCCCAGACCATATCCTGCTGATGCAGCGGGATATAGGCAATGTCCTGCTTCACCTGCGCTAACGCTTTGCGCAGCAGATCGAGCCGCTTGCCGCTGTCGGTTTCGTTTGAGATGTCCGCGATCAGGCGATCGAGCGCCGGATCGGAAAAGCCGCCGAAATTCGCATCGCCGCGATGCGCCTGCTTGTCGCGCGTCGCCACGAGATTCACCAGCGCATCGAGCGCGTCATAGGTATCCGGCTGCCAGCCGAGCAAATAGAAGCTCGACCCCTGCGATCCGCTCATCAGCTTGGCGAAGAATTTGCCGCGCGTCTGCGCGTTGAGACGAACCTTCACGCCGATCTTCGCCAGCATGGCCACGACCGAATCGCAGATCGCCTCATCGTTGAGATAGCGATCGTTCGGACAATCCATCCCGACGGAGAAGCCGCGCGGATAGCCGGCTTGCGCCAGCAGCGCCTTGGCCGCGGCGGGATCGTATGGGAGGCGCTGATTGAGCGCCGGATCGAAGCCGTTGATGCCGGGCCCGACCAGCAGCCCAGTCGGCGTCGCGAAGCCGCGCATCACCTTGTCCTTGATCGTCGTCTCATCGATCGCTTGATAAAAGGCTTGCCGAACGCGGCGATCGCGGAACGGATTGGCACCCTTCACGTCGCTATCGGCGAGTTGGTCATGGCGGTAGTCGAAGCCGAGCACGATCGTGCGCAGCTCCGGCCCCTGCACGATATGCACGCCTTTACCGCGCGCGATGCGATCGGTCGATTGCGGCGGCACGGAATAGAGCATGTCGAGCTTGCCGCCGAGCAGCGCTGTCACGCCGGCCGTGCCCGTCATCGGGCGGAATTCGACGCGGTCGAGATTGTGCTGCGGCTGGTCCCACCAACGCGGATTCGGCACCAGTACCGTCAGCTTGTCGGGCTGGCGCTGTTCGATCATGAACGGGCCGGTGCCGTTGGCATGCTCGCTCGCGTAGCTTTCCTCGCTCGCATGCGCCTTGGCTGGCTCGGCCGAGTCATGTTCGGCGCACCATTTCGCGCTCATGATGCCCCAGAACGGCAGCTCTTCGGGCAGGATCGGATCAGGCAGATTGGTCGTGATGTCGATCGTGTAATCATCGATGCGATCGACGCTGCGGATCGAGGCCAGCGCGTTGGCGATCTGCGATGTCGGCGAGCGGGCGCGGGTGAAAGAGAAGACGACGTCGGCGGCGGTGAAAGGCGTGCCGTCCTGGAATTGCACGCCGCGACGCAACGCGAAGCGCCAGCGATCCGGCGCCTCCTGATGCCAGCTTACCGCCAGCGCCGGCTCCACACGCAAATCGCGGCCGCGGCGCACCAGCGGCTCGTAGATGTTGGAATCGAAAGACAGCAGGAAGATCTCCTGCCGCGCATAAGGATCCAGCGAGAACACATCCTCGTCGTTTGACCAGCGCAGCGTCTTCGCTGATGCAGCAGCCATACAAAGCAGCAGCGCCGTGCTTACTGCAACAAGACGCGTCGCAATCATTCTTCTTCCCAGCCTCATTCGCACGAGGCGGAGAGTTTGGCGGGCGGCTTGCGGTGTCAACCGTTTTGGCAAAAACTGGCTAAAAGTAATCACTGGAGCAAAGTAGGGAGGCAGGCCGGATGGCTGTGATCTATGTCGCGCGTAGTGCCGCGCTCAGCAAATGGGCGTCGGATGTCGGCTTGTCGAAGAACATCTTCAAGGTCGGCATCGCCGAAGAGCCGATCAAAGACCTGATCGCCGCCGAGGGCTGGGCCGGCGTGACAGACTGGACCCTCGTCAAGAAAGAGGAAGCCGGCGACCTCACCGAAGACGCCGCGCTCGAGCGGCTCGGCAAGCGCGAGACAGTTGTCGATCCGAAATACTATCCGCGCATTCGCGACACGCGCGGTCTCTTCAAGGTCAATCCCGTCCATGTCGAGAGCCACATCATCGTCGGCCGCGCCCTTGAAGGCGGCGCCGAGCGCATCGCCATCAAGCTGAAGCCGGCGGATTTCGCGAGCTACCTCATCCACAACGCCAAGCGCTGACCGTCCCGGCGCCCTTAACGCGCGTCTTCACGCCACGGTTCTAAGTATTTCTAAAAATCGACAACTGTAAAATTTGCCATACGGTCGAATATTATTCTGTAAAAACAAGTGACGGTTATTAATATAGGTTAATTTTATAATTCTGATTTTTATGGTTAATTTTGCCTTTACTTCGTGCAACACCGCGCGTATATGGTTAACCCAGAACCCAGTCATGGTTAACGAGCAGAACGCTCCTCGGTGGCCCGAAGGAGGCTTTGTTTATGCTCAAGTTCCTTGCTCGGGGCGCGCTGCGCCTATCGAGTATCGCAATCCCGCTTGTCGCCCTGGCGTTTGTCGCCGGCTCGCCGACCCCGGCGAAGGCCGACATCTGCACGCCCTTCCTCAGCGGCATCACCTTCCCCGGCATCGTCAACGGCGTGACGATCAACCAATGCACGACCGACATCGTCATTGGTCCCGGCGGCAGCATAACGATCGCGCACAACAACACGCCCTATACGAATAGCGGCAACGCGCTGATCGGCGTCATCAACAACAGCGGCAGCGCGGTCTTCGATCTCTTCATCACCGGCTTCAACGCCAGCAGCCCCGGCATCCTGAATTTCAGCTCGCCGGCCCAAGCGGCGAACGCGGCCGAACTCTTGTGCGCGACGACACTCAGACCGCAACTCTCTTGCGCAGCAGGAGGAACCGGGGACGAAGGCATCACCAGCGCCGGCCAGCTCGTCTTTTTCACCAGCATCGGCGCGGCAAACGGCTCGCCCGGCAACACCGGCGACGTGATCTTCACCGGCAATCTGCTGCCGGGGCAGAGCGCGATCTTCGGCACGCTGCAGGACATCCTCGCCGCACAGGTCAGCCCTGTCCCGGTTCCGGAGCCTGGTTCTTTCGCGGTGCTCGGCACGGGTCTTCTCGGCCTCGCGCTTTACCGCTTCCGACTGCGGCAGCGCCGTCGCGCCGCCGCACGGCTGAAGCCGCAGCAAGCCTGACCATCGCTTCAACGCAACCGCTTTCATCAAGGTAGCCATCATGGCGAACGCAAATCCGATGCCCACCCAAATTGCTGACGCGCCGGACGCCGATTTCCGCGGCCCGTTCTTCGAGATCAATCCGACCGCCGGTCCGACCGCCAGCATGACCTCGCTACACGTCGCGGCAGCAGCCGCGCCGCGTGCTCCCGCGCACCCGCCACAGCAGGCTCCCGCGGTCTGCGCACCGGCGCCGGCCAGCGTCGGCAGCTCATCGGTCGAGATCCATGAGCCGAAGCCCGGCCAGCATGTCGACCTCACCGTCACGCCGAACCAGGCGCTGATCTTCGACTTCAATCCGCTCGATGCGCAGGCGGTGCGGCATGGCGATGATCTGACGCTGACCTTCGCCGATGGCGGCGTTCTCGTCCTGCACCACATCGCGCAGGACGGCAATCCGCTGCCGACCGCGCTGCAGCTTCCCGACGGCACGATCATCAATCCCTGCGAGCTGCTGCAGGCTCTGCCGGAAGAGCAGCCCAACCCGACCGCGGGCAAGATTCCGGAAGAAAAGATTCCGCTACCCAATCCGGAGGCCGGCCCCGATCAGCCCAACCCGGAGGCCGGCGCGCCGCCGGTGACGACGCCGTTCGAAGTGCCGGGGCTCGGCGAGGGCCTCACCCCACTCGGTCCACTGGGCGCGGAAGGCTTCAACAGCACGTTCAACTTCCCGCCGCCGGGCAATGGTGGCTTCCCGCCGGGACCTCCCGGCTCACCGCCGAACACACCGCCCAACACACCGCCCAATACGCCGCCTTCGACCCCCTTCCTGGTGGCGATCGAAGACTCCAACCACGGCGTCGTGCCACATCTCGGCGACACCAACCCGTCGACCCTGACGATCAGCGGCAACTTCGTCACCGATTTCGCCCGTAGCGGCGGCGTCCACGGCGTCAACGGCGGACCGACCCTCACCTTCTCGAACCCGGTGTCGGTCAACACCGGCACGGCGACCGGGGAGTTTGGCACGCTCTCGGTCGATACGAGCGGCAACTACACTTACACGGTCGATGTCGCCGGCCAGGCGGCGGTGAACCAGCTCGGCTCCGATCGCATCTCCGAGGCGCTCAATCAGCAATACTCGGGCGCGGCACCGTACCTTGCGCCGCTCGAGGACGAGTTCGTCGTCACCGTGACCAACGGCACGCAGACGACACAGGAGCTGCTCGCGCTCTACGTCGAAGGCGCCAACGTCACCCAGACGACGACCG
>Ga0134125_10003058_pt1 | contig 19587 bp, 17 predicted proteins | sample KB31751_FD_96464 | JGI IMG/M metagenome (GOLD analysis project Ga0134125, IMG submission 96464) | Terrestrial soil microbial communities with excess Nitrogen fertilizer from Kellogg Biological Station, Michigan, USA - KB3-175-1 | ecosystem: Environmental > Terrestrial > Soil > Unclassified ... | reverse complement strand
CGGCCGGCGGCCGGGCGATCTCCCAGCTGTCCCCGCGGAGACCCGGCTCGCCCGTCAGCTCGTCCGCGGCGCCCGTCAGCTCGTCCGCGGCGATCGCGACCGTCGTCTCAGTCGACCACCCGAAGCTCGTCGCCCACCGCCACCTCGCCCGGCGTCGTCACGGCGCAGAAGACGCCGAGAGCAAGCGGCTCGGTCGTCTCGGCCCCGCCGCGGATCTCGCGCAGGATGTCGAGCGTCGGCAGGTCCACGAGGCCACGCTCGGGGTCGAGCGTCGTGATGCTGCAGCGGCCGACGTGACCGAAGGGCTTGATCCGCGCCGCTCCGACCGTGAGCTCGCGACCGATCCAGGCGGCCTCTGCGAACGCGGCGACGCCGTCGAACTCGATCGTCATGCGAAACCGCCGGGCGTCGATCGCCTCGCGTCCCGCCGCCCGCGCGACCGCCTCGGCCGAGGCCGCGGACATCAGCGTCACGGCGCCCGCAGCGCCGCGGTCGATCGCCGAGGCGCCGTCGGCGAACGCGACGAGCCGCAGGGGCGCGCCGGCGTAGGCCGAGAGGACCTCAGAGAACGGACCCTCGATCGCGCGAGCCGGGCGGCTCTTCGAGTAGAAGCGGACCTTGAGCTCCTCGCCGAGCCCCGCCTCCTGCTCGACCCGCCGGCCGTCCGGCAGCTCGAGCGACAGCGTCCCGTTCGGGCCCGCCTGCGCGACGACCGCGGTCAGCTGCGGGTGGTGCTTGCCGTTGACCATCCTCCCGCGCTCGTCGATCAGGAACATCGCGCGGTCCCCGCGGGCTCCGCCCGGCTCCAGCAGGAGACGCTCACGGCGCTCCACGCGCAGGGCCTTGACGGGCGAGATCGACAGCGCGGTGATGCGCCCGGCGGCGTTTGCCATGCCTCTTTCTAGCGTGGAGGCGGCGCCGGCGCCGCGCTCTCAGCGCGCCATGCGTGAGGCGAAGAGCTCCAGCCCGCTCGGCCAGCCCCCCGGCGAGCCGACGGCGTCACGCATGCCCTCCCAGCCGTCGCCGTGACGGTCGAGGTTGCGATGCTCGAGCTCGACGAGCGTGCGCTCCGCTCCCTGGGGCGTGAACCGCACCTCGACCTCGCTGGTCCGCTCCGGGTCCGTCTCCAAGCGCCATTGGAGGTCGATGTCCCAGCTGATCACCACGCGTCGCGGCGGCTCGTAGGCGAGCACGCGCGCCCAGCGGCACTCTTTGCCGTCGGTGGCCCGATCGATCACGTGGCCGCCGACTCGCGGCTCGAAGACCATCTCGGCGAGCTCGCCGTCGAGGATGTGGTGATCCGGGTTCCACCAGCTGCCGATGTCCTCCGTGAAGGCTCGGAATGCCGCGTCGGCCGGCGCATCGACGACGATCGACGCGCGCACTGCGGTGTCTGCTGCTCCTGCGGCTGCTGAGCTCATCTCGTCTCCTTGAGTCGCTGCTCCGCCACCTGCTTGAAGGAGGCGAGCGATCGGTTCCAGAACTGGTCGAGGTACGCGCGGAGCTCGCTGACCCCCGCCGGGTCGACCTGATAAATGCGGCGGTTCCCGGCGGCCCGGTCGGTCACGAGGCCGGCCTCCTTGAGCACCCGCAAATGCTGCGAGACGGCCGGACGGCTGACCGGGAGCCGGCCGGCCAGCTCGCCCACGGCCCGCGGACCCTCGGCGAGAAGCTCGAAGATCTCACGCCGGGTCGGGTCCCCGAGAGCGTCGAACGCAAGTGCTTGGTAAGTCGCCACTAACGGTAAGTTAGCACTTACCCAAGGGTCCGTCAACCGGCGATCGGCCGGGCCTGCGAGCGCGCGACGATTTCCAGAAACCACCGGTGCAGCCGTGGGTCCGCACCCAGCTCGGCGTGGAACGCGACGCCGATCCTGTCCCCCTCGCGGGCCGCGACGGGATGCCCGTCGACGCTCGCGAGGATCTCCACACCGGGCCCGTGCTCGGCGATCCACGGCGCCCGGATGAAGATCGCCCGCAACGGGCCCCCGTCGAGCCCGGCGACGTCCAGATCCGCCTCGAAGCTCGCGATCTGTCGCCCGAACGCGTTGCGCCGCGTCGTCACGTCCATCAGCCCGAGGTGCTCGCGGTCGAGCATGATCAGCCCCGCGCAGGACCCCAGCACCGGGCGCCCGCCGCGCGCGAACTCGCGCAACGGCTCGGCGAGCCCCTCCCGCTCGACCCCGAGCGTCATCGTCGTCGACTCCCCGCCCGGGATCACAAGCCCGTCCAACCCGTCGAGATCGCCCGGAACGCGCACCTCCCTGGTCTCCGCCCCGAGCCCCGAGAGCATCCGCTCATGCGCCTCGAACCCCCCCTGCAACGCAAGCACCCCGACCACGAGCGAGCGCTCGGCCTTGTCACCTGCAGCGGCGGCGACCTCCCCGGCGTCCCCACGCGATGACGAAACAGAGCTCACCCTCGAACCCCCACCCAGCTCATGGCAAAGCGAAGGGTCGTGCTCTCTGGAGCCCCCGCGAAGCGCCGGCTCCAGAGAGCACGACCCGCAGCGCCTACCAGCCTCTTTGCGCCAGCAGCTGCCCGTCCTCGAGCTTCGAGGTCTCAAGGCTCACCATCGGCGTGCCCAGACCGCGCGAGGACTCGGCGACGCGGGCCGCGTCCTGCCAGTGGGTCGTCGCTTCGACGATCGCACGCGCGCGCAGCGCGGGGTCCTCGGACTTGAAGATGCCGGAGCCGACGAACACGCCTTCGGCGCCGAGCGCCATCATCAGCGCCGCGTCGGCCGGGGTGGCGATCCCCCCGGCGCAGAACAGGACGACCGGAAGCTTTCCCTCGCTCGCCACGCCGCGAACGATGTCCAGCGGCGCCGCGATCTCCTTGGCTGCGCTCGCCAGCTCGTCCTCCCCGAGCATCGTCAGGCGCTTGATTTCCCCGGTGATCTGGCGCATGTGACGGACGGCCTCGACAATGTCGCCGGTGCCCGCCTCGCCCTTGGAGCGGATCATCGCGGCGCCCTCGCCGATCCGCCGCAGCGCCTCGCCGAGGTTCGTGGCGCCGCAGACGAACGGGACCTTGAAGTCCCACTTGTCGATGTGGTTGCGCTCGTCCGCGGGCGTCAGCACCTCGGACTCGTCGATGTAGTCGACCTCGAGGGCCTCGAGCACCCGCGCCTCCATGAAGTGCCCGATCCGGGCCTTCGCCATCACGGGGATCGTGACCGCCTCCTGAATGCCCGCGATCATGTCCGGGTCGGACATGCGGGCCACGCCGCCGTCGCGGCGGATGTCGGCGGGGACGCGCTCGAGCGCCATCACCGCGGCCGCGCCCGCGTCCTCGGCCGTCTTGGCCTGCTCGGGGGTGACGACGTCCATGATCACGCCGCCCTTCAGCATCTCCGCCAGGCCGCTCTTGACCCGGAACGTCGCCTCGTCTCGCATGACGAGCAGTCTATAAGCGCGGGCCGCGACCCTCGGCGCGCGGCCTCCTTGCCGCCCGTGGACGTGCCCGGTAGTTCACTCGGATCCCGACAGGTGGAACAGACGGATCCACGACACGCGTATCGAGGCCACGATGCGTGAATGACCCGGAACCTTCGTCACGCGCTCACAGCTGTTCTCGCGGCCTGCGGCCTCGCCGCCCCCGCCGCCGCGCAGGGCGCCGGGACCAGCAAGTTCGACGCCGTGGCCGGCGCGAGGCTGATCCTTCAGCCGCCCGTGGACGGGGGCATGGTCACCACCTTCGCGGCGATCCCGAACCTGACAGGCGAAGGCGGGCCCGGGCTGGCCGTCGGTACCTTCGGCTCGGTGCCCGGACGACCCGCTGCCGGCATCGTCTACGTGGTGCCGAGCACCACTCGAGGCGGCACCGCGACCCTCGGCGAACCGTCCCTCGGCGGCTTCGAGATCGTCGGAGCGCGCAGCTACGACGCGGCGGGCTACGAGATCGCCGCCGCCGGCGACGTCAACGGCGACGGACGGGGCGACATCCTCCTCACGGCCCCGCGGAACGGGTTCGTGTGCGCAAGCACCGGCAGCGGGCCGTGCGGCAACGCGCCGCACTATGCCTACGTGGTGTACGGCAAGGCGAATCGCGAAACGGTGGATCTCGCGCACCTGCGCCGCTCACAGGGGTTCTCGATCGAAGGCGTCCCCGGCGAGGGGAGCATCGCGGGCCTCGGGCACTTCGACGGCTCGCCCTTCAGCGCGATCGCCGTCACGGGAGCACGATACGCCGACGTCATATGGGGAGGGCGAGACGCCGCGAACGTCAGGCTCGCGCACCTCGGCAGCCGAGGCTTTCGCATCACTGCGGCCATCGGGGTCGGCGCCGGTCCCACGGCTTTCGCGCCCGCCGGGGACGTCAACGGCGACGGTCGCATCGACCTCGCGCTCCACGGATGGCGGTTGGCCGCGCATCGCGCTCCGGGCGCGTTCGTGCTGTTCGGCCGGCACTACACCGGGACCGTCGTGCTCAACCGCCTGACGAGGGCCGGCCGGGGTCTCTCGATAGTCGGCGCGGGAAGAGCCGTAGCGGCCGGGGACGTCAACGGCGACGGCCTCGGGGACCTGCTCGTCGGCCGCACGGGCAGCGCCACCGAATACGACATCGTGTACGGCTCGAGGCGTGTCCACCGCCTGAGCCTCGGCGCCCTGGGAGCGCACGGCGAGCGGATCCTCGGCTCGCCCGCTCCTTCCGGCTACTTCCTGCAGCCGAACGCGCTCGCCGGTCTGGGCGACCTGAACCGCGACGGCCGAACCGACGTCGGCATCGCAACGGAGATCTTCAACCACGGGGCTACGGTCAGCGTCGGCACGGTGAGCGTCGTGTACGGCTCGCAGCGCCCGCGGACGATCTCGCTGGGCGATCTGGGCACGGCGGGCTTCGAGCTCGCGGCGCAGGCGCCGCCCGTGTCGTGTCCGCCGCTCACCCCGAGCGAAAACGTGCTCGGGCGCGTGCTTGCCGCGACTCCCGGCTTCAGCGCTCCGGGTCTACCCGAGTTCGCGCTCACCGCGGCGGGGTTCGGCCCGCTTCCGTCGTTCGGCCTGTGCTCGCTGCGAGCAGGCGAGCTGCTGCTGGAGACGCTGCCGTCAGGCTGACAGGCAGCGCGCCCACGTCAGCGCTCCTCGGCGTCGCCCGCGCCCAGCGGTCGCATCGTCACGCCGCCGCCGAGGTCGATCTCGCGCCCGGCGCCCTGCGGAGGCTCGCCGAGCGGCTTCGTGAACACGAGCCGAGCGCCGGCGCTCGGCGAGTAGCCCTCGACCTCCTCGACGGCGAAGCCCAGCGCTTCGTGAAAGGCCCGCGAGCCAACGTTCTCCGGTCCGGTGATCGCCTTCAGCCGGTGCGCGTCGCGGTCCGTGACGAGCTCCTCGAAGCGCTCGTACATCCGCCGCCCCAGCCCCTCGCCGCGAGCCTCCGCACGGATCGCCACGGCGTGGACGTAGCCGGTCCCGTCCTGACCGACGAAGCCGAGCAGGTAACCGAGGATGCGACCGTCCCGCTCGGCCAGCACCGAGGTCTCGCCGAACTCGTGCACGTAGAGCGCCTGGTGCAGGAACCCCATGTCGCGCCCGCTCCCCCAGAAGTCCTCTAGCTCGTCGAGGATCGCCGCCAGATCGGGGATCGTGACGTGCCGCAGCGCCACCTGCCCACCCCTCTCGGCCTGCCCAGAGCTCATGGCCCCAGGCTAGCCAGGCCGCAAGCCAGCGACCCGACGCGGCGAGGCGAGGCGAGGCGAGGCGAGGCGCGGGACGCGGGACGCTGGACGCGGCGACTCCGTGCGCCCCCCGAAGCGCTACTTGAGGCGGAAGGCCTTGATCCGGTCGTCGTACTGCGCGGTGTCCTGCGCGTACACGCCGTAGGCCAGCGCCTGGATGATGCTGAGCAGCGCGGCGTGCGAGCGCACGTACGCGGGGCTGTTGGAGGAGTAGTAGAGCTTGATCTGGGCGAGCTTCGCGACCTCCGACAGCGTCGCGTCGGTGATCGCCGCGGTTTTCGCCTGGCGGTGTCGGGCCAGCTTCATCGCGCGCACGACGAGCGGGTGCGGGCGACCGGCCGAGAGGCCGATCACGAGCGTCGTCGCGTCGATCCGCCCGAGACGGCTGAGCGCCTCCTGCGAGGGGCTGGCTACGACGTCGACGCGCAGGTCGAGCAGCATCAGCAGATGTCGCAGGTAGCTGGCGAAGAACGCCATCTGGTCGGTGCCCGCGACGAGGACCTTCTCGGCCTCGACGATCTCCTTGATGAGGGACTCGACCGCGCTGCGGGAGACCTTCCGGGCCGTCTCCTCGACGTTCAGGTGGTCGGCCGCGAGGGCCGACTCGAACTCGTTCTGGTCGAGGGAGAAGAGCGGGGCGCTGGAGGAGGACCCCGTAGCGGCTCCCTCCTTGGCGGCCTTGGCGTTGACGCGCCTGTATTCCTCGCGCGCGGCCGCCTGAAGCTCCGGGAAGCCCTCGAAGCCGAGCGCCTGTGAGAAGCGCACGACGGTCGAGCTTGAGGTGTTGGCCCTGCGGGCCAGCTCCTCGGCGGTCTGGAAGGCGGCCTCGTCGAGGTGGTCGACGATGTACTGGGCGACGTCCTTCTGGGAGCGCGAGCACTCGTCGAATCGCGCCTGGATGTACTTGGAGAGGCTCTGGTGCTCGGAGGTGCCGTTGACGGGGGGCGCCTCGGGGGTCTTTGTGGCTGCTCGCTTCACGGCGCACTTGTTCGACGTGGGAGGCACGCCTTCCTGCACCGTTCTTTCGCGCCGGGCATGATCCGTTCGTGCCGCTCTCTGCGTATAGGGGGTCAGAGCGATGCCACATCGGGCCATCTCCATGAGCGTGAACTTCCCCGCCCGGCCCCGGACGGGGGCCTGACCGTGCGCGTGGCGATCGTCGGCGCGGGCGTCTCCGGGCTGCTCGCCGCGCGGCTGCTCCACGCCGAGCACGAGATCGCCGTCTTCGAGGCCGCGGGCTACGCGGGCGGTCACACGAACACGGTGCGGGTACAGACACCCCACGGCGATCGCCACGTCGACACCGGCTTCATCGTCATGAACGACCGCAACTACCCGACCTTCACCCGCCTGCTCGACCTGCTCGGGGTCGCGCGCCAGCCGACCCACATGTCCTTCTCCGTCAGCGCCGAGCGCGAGGACTTCGAGTACTCCGGGACGCCCTCCGGCCTGCTCGCCCAGCCCCGGAACCTGCTCTCCCCCGCGTTCCGCCGCATGGTCCTCGACCTGATCCGCTTCAACCGCGAGCTGCGCCGCGTGCTCGACGGCGATGTCTCGGACTCGCGCGCGGCCGAGTCGCTGCACGACTTCCTCGAGCGCCACCGCTTCTCCCGCCACTTCGTCGAGCGGCTGATCGTCCCACAGGCCGCGGCCGTGTGGTCGGCCGACCCTCGCCAGATGCGGACCTTCCCCGTCCGCTTCCTGGCCGAGTTCTTCCACAACCACGGCATGCTCGGCTTCCGCGACCGTCCACGCTGGTCGACGATCGCGGGCGGCTCGGCCCGCTACGTCGAGGCGCTGACCGCGCCCTTCCGCGAGCGGATCAGGCTCTCGACCCCCGTCGCCGGCATCGAGCGGGGCACCGACGAGGTGACCCTCACGACCGCGACCGGCGCGAGCGAGCGCTTCGATCAGGTCGTGATCGCGACCCACTCAGACCAGGCGCTCGCGATGCTGAGGGACCCGAGCGAGGCCGAGCGCCGCGTGCTCGGCTCGATCCCCTACCAGCGCAACGAGGCCGTGCTCCACACCGACCCGAGCCTGCTGCCGCGGCGCCGGCGGGTCCGCGCCGCCTGGAACTACCACCTGCTGGAGCGTCCCAAGCCGCTCTCGACGGTGACCTACTGGATGAACCACCTGCAGCGGATCGAGCATCCCGAGGATCTCTGCGTGACGCTCAACCGCACGGAGGCGATCGACCCAGAGCGGATCATCCGCCGGATCGACTACGCCCACCCCGTCTTCACGCCCGACGGCGTAGCCGCCCAGTCCCGCCACCGCGAGATCAGCGGCCTGGCCGGCCGAACGCACTACTGCGGCGCCTACTGGGGCTGGGGCTTCCACGAGGACGGCGCGCGCAGCGCGCTGGCCGCCTGCGAGCCGTTCGGGGTCGGGCTGTGAGGAGCGGCCTGTACGAGGGCACCGTGCGCCACCGCCGCCACGCGGGCCGTGGCGCGGGTCCCGCCTACGAGTTCCGCCACCGGCTCTTCATGGCCTACGTCGACCTCGGCGAGCTGGCCGAGCTGGAGGCCGGTCGCCTCTGCTCCTCCCGTCGTCCGGCGCTCGCCCGCTTCCGCCGCTCCGATCACCTCGGCGATCCCGCCGTCCCGCTCGAGGAGTCGGTCCGCTCGCTCGTGCAGGAGCGCACGGGCAGCAGGCCGGACGGACCGATTGGCCTCTTGACGCACCTGCGCTGCTTCGGGCACAACTTCAACCCCGTGAGCTTCTACTGGTGCTTCGAGGCAGGCGGCGAGCACGTGCAGGCCGTCGTCGCGCACGTCACGAGCACCCCCTGGGGCGAGAGCCACTCCTACGTGCTCGACGCGCGCGCGAGCGCCGACCACGGCAGTGCTCGGCTCGCCCTCGGGAGCTTCCAGAAGGAGCTCCACGTCTCCCCGCTGATGGGGATGGGCCACACCTACGAGCTGCGCGTCGCCGAGCCGGGCGAGCGCGTCTCGGTGCACATCTCCTCCGCCCGCGAGGAGCAGCCCGAGCAGCCCTTCTTCGACGCCACCCTGTCGCTGGCCCGGCGCGAGTGGTCTCCGGCGGAGCTGCGGCGCCTGCTCGCCCGCTATCCCCTCCAGACCGTCGCGATCCTCGTGCGGATCTACTCCCACGCGCTGCGGCTACGGCTGCGCGGAGCGACCTACCATCCCCGGCCGAGCGAGACGGTGGCGGCGTGAGCAGCCAGGAAGCCCGCCCCGCCGCCGCCCTGCGGCGCCGCACGAGCACCCCGCCGGCGCGCCCCGCGGGCCGCGGCGCCTCGCTGTCGCGGCGGATCGTGCTTCGTGCCCTGAGCGGGCTGCGTGGCGGTGAGCTCGAGCTGCGCGAGGGCTCGGAGCGGATCGTGCTCGGCGAGCTCGACCCGGTGCGACCGCTGCGGGCGACGATCGAGGTGCGCTCGCCGCGCTTCTACCGCCACCTGCTGCGGGGCAGCGTCGGGCTGTGCGAGTCCTACATGGACGGGCTGTGGGAGTGCGACGACCTCGTCGCGATGACCCGCATCGCCGCGCTCAACGTCTCCGGCCTCGACCGCCTGCGCCGGATCTTCGCGCCGGTCCTCGTCCCGGTCCAGCGCTGGGCCCGGTTCCTCGTCCGCAACACGCCGGGCCGCGCGAGGCGGAGGATCGAAGCCCACTACGACCTCGGCAACGAGCTGTTCGGGCTGTTCCTCGACGAGACGATGATGTACTCGTGCGCGGTCTTCGAGCGGCCCGAGGCGGACCTGCGCGAGGCGTCGCTCGCGAAGCTCGAGCGGATCTGCCGGCGCCTTCAGCTTCAGCCGGAGGACCACGTGCTCGAGATCGGCACCGGCTGGGGCGGCTTCGCCTGCTACGCGGCAGAGCGCTACGGCTGTCGCGTCACGACCACGACGATCTCCCGCGAACAGCACGCCTACGCGACCGAGCGCGTCCGCGCGGCGGGCCTCTCGGACCGCGTGACGGTCCTCTGCGAGGACTACCGCGACCTGCGCGGCAGCTACGACAAGCTCGTCTCGATCGAGATGATCGAGGCCGTCGGCTGGCAGTACTTCGGTCGCTTCTTCAGCCGCTGCTCGGAGCTCTTGCGCGAGGACGGGGCGATGATGCTGCAGGCGATCGTGATCGACGACCGCGCGTACGAGGTCGAGAAGGCCGGGCGCAGCTTCATCAACACCTACATCTTCCCCGGCGGTTGCCTGCCGTCGCTGGAGGTGATCGCCCGTACCGTCGCCCGCGTCACCGACATGCGCCAGGTCCACCTCGAGGACATCACCGAGCACTACGCGCGCACGCTGGCCGAGTGGCGCGAGCGCTTCCTCGCGGCGCGCGAGCACCTCGAGGGACTCGGCTACGACGAGCGCTTCCGCCGGCTCTGGGAGCTGTACCTGAGCTACTGCGAGGGCGGCTTCGCCGAGCGGCGCATTCAGGACGTGCAGCTGCTGCTCGCCAAGCCCGGCTACCGGGCCGAGCCGCTCGCCCCGGCCGCCCGCTGAGCCCTCGCGGGCGAGCGCGCCGTGTAGGGTCCCGCGCGTGAAGCGCACCCTGTTCGAGGATCTCCACGAAGACTTCCGCGCGAGCTTCCGCACGTTTCTGGAGCGCGAGGTCTCGCCCCGCTACATGGAGTGGGAACGCGAGGGGATCGTCCCCCGCGAGGTGTTCGCGAAGGCCGGCGCGGGCGGCTTCCTGGCGATGTCGGTGCCCGAGCTCTACGGCGGCGCGGGCGCCGATGACTTCCGCCTGAACCTCGTGATCGGCGAAGAGTGCCAGCGCGCGGGGCTCGGCAGCTTCGGGCTCGGCATCACCCTCCACAACGACATCTGCCTGCCCTACTTCCTCAGCTACTGCAACGAGGAGCAGAAGCAGCGCTGGCTGGGCGGGATCGTCAGCGGCGAGCTGATCACCGCGATCGCGATGACCGAGCCCGGGATCGGCTCGGACCTGGCGGGGATGTCGACCACGGCTCGCCGCGACGGCGATCACTACGTCGTCAACGGCGCCAAGACGTTCATCACCAACGGCATCAACGCCGACCTCGTCATCACCGCGGTGAAGACCGACCCATCGGAGCGCCACCGGGGGATCTCTCTGGTGATGATCGAGCGCGGGATGGAGGGCTTCTCGCACGGGCGCAACCTCGAGAAGATCGGCCAGCACGCCCAGGACACCGCCGAGCTCGCCTTCGAGGACGTCCACGTGCCGGTCGCCAACCTGCTCGGCGAGGAGGGCCGGGGCTTCCTCTATCTCGTCTCGAACCTCCCCCAAGAGCGACTGTCGATCGCCGCAAGCGCGGTCGCCGCCTGCGAGGCGATGATCGGCTGGACACTCGACTATGTCCGCGAGCGCAAGGCGTTCGGCCAGACGATCGGCTCCTTTCAGAACTCCCGCTTCACGCTCGCCGAGCTGCAGGGCGAAATCGAGATCGCCCGCGGGCACATCGACCGCTGCGCCGCGGCCCTCGACGCCGGCGAGCTGACCCCCGAGGAGGCCGCCACGGCGAAGTGGTGGTGCACCGACCTGCAGGGCCGCGTCGCCGACCGCTGCCTGCAGCTGTTCGGGGGCTACGGCTACATGCTCGAGTACCCGATCGCCCGCGCCTTCGCCGACGCCCGCGTAACCCGGATCTACGGCGGCGCCAACGAGATCATGAAGGAGATCGTGGGGCGCTCGCTGGGCCTCTGACTCGACCGCCGGTCGCGTTGGGATCATGACGCGGTGGCCGAGTCACCCGCCCGAACGATCGCCCGCACGCTGGCCGCCTACGAGCGGGCGGCCGACGTATACGCTCGCGACTTCCGGCCGCCTTCCCCCGACTACCTGGACTTCCTCGACGACTTCGTCGACTGGGTCGGGCCCGACGCCGAGGTGCTCGAGATCGGCTCCGGCACGGGCCACGACGCCGACCTGCTCGAAGCGGAGGGCGTGCGCGTCTGGCGCTCGGATGCCGCGCCCGCGTTCGTGCGCGCGATGCGCGCACGCGGCCTGCAAGCCTCGACCCTGAACGTGCTCAGCGACGATCTCGACGGGCCGTGGGACGGGATCTACGCGAACGCCGTCCTGCTGCACCTGAGCCCCGACGAGCTCGCCGCGGCGCTCGAGCGGATGGCCGCCGCGGTCGCCCCCGGCGGAGCGCTCGCCTTCACCCTGAGGGAGGGCGACGGCGCGGGCTGGGACACGCGGCTCGGCGCGCCCCGCCACTTCACCTACTGGCGCGAAGCGCCGCTGCTCCAGCTGATCGCCGCATCCCCCTGGGACCTCGTCAGCGTCGAGCGGGCGGGCGGGCCCAGCGAGCCGTGGCTGCGCTGCCTGTGCGGCCGCTCCTGGGACGACGCTCAGGCGACCTCGGCCGTCGCCGAGTCCCGCGCGAGCACCGCGGCGAGCGCGACGAAGTAGTCGAGCGACCGCGGGTTCGCGAGCGACTCCACCGAGGCGGCCTGCTCCGGGGGCGTCCCCATCAAGATCCGCTTGACGGGCACCTCGAGCACCTTGCCCGACAGCGTCCTCGGGACCTCGGCTATCTGGCGGATCTCATTCGGGACGTGGCGCGGCGAGCAGTCCTCGCGGATCCTCCTCTTGATCTCCCGTTCCAGCGCCTCGTCGAGGGTCGCCCCGTCGCGCAGGACGACGAACAGGATCATCCGCAGCTCCCCCCCCAAAGATCGAGACCCACCCACCTCCCTTGACTGCCCCCCGATGTCGACGACGAGCGAGTCGACGACCTGCTCGACCTTGCCCGCCGCGCGGTAGATCTCGCTCGTGCCCATGCGCACGCCCTGGCGGTTGATCGTCGAGTCCGAGCGGCCGTAGATGATCGCGCCCCCGCGGGGGGTGATCCTGATCCAGTCGCCGTGGCGCCAGATCCCCGGGTACATCGAGAAGTAGCTGTCGTGCAGGCGCTCGCCGCTCTCATCACCCCACAGGTACAGCGGCATCGACGGCATCGGCTCGGTCACGACCAGCTCGCCGACCTCGTCGATCAGCGGCCGGCCCTCCTCGTCCCAGGACTCGACCTTGCAGCCGAGCGCGCGGCACTGCAGTTCGCCCTCGTACACGGGCAGCAGCGGGCAGCCCGCGACGAACGCGGTGCACACGTCGGTGCCGCCGCTCGTCGAGAACAGCCAGATGTCGGGGTCGACGGACTCGTAGACCCAGCGGAAGCCCTCGGGCGAGAGCGGCGAGCCGGTCGAGCCGACGGCCCGGAGATTCGAGAGGTCGTGTTCGCGGCCGGGCTGCAGGCGCTCCTTCTCACACGATGCGATCAGCCCCGCGCTGACCCCCATGCACGTCATCCCCGTGCGCTCGGCCAGACGCCACAGCGCGCTCAGGTCGGGCCACGCCGGGCTGCCGTCGTACAGCACGACCGCCGCGTCGGAGAGCAGGCAGCCGACGAGGAAGTTCCACATCATCCAGCCCGTCGTCGTGAACCAGAACATGCGGTCGTCCGGGCGCAGGTCCAGGTGCAGCCGCTTCTTCAGCTGCTCGAGCAGGATCCCGCCGTGGCCCTGCACGATCGCCTTCGGCAGGCCGGTCGTGCCGGAGGAGTAGAGCACCCACAGCGGGTGATCGAACGGGACCTGCTCGAAGACCGGTCCCGCCGCGGCCCCCTCGGGGTCGAGCGCGAGCAACTGCGCCCAGGAGAGCGCTCCGGCGGCGAGCGCGGCCGGGTCGGCCGCGGCGTCCAGGTAGGGAAGCACGACGACCTGCTCGACGCTCGGCAGCTCGGCCAGGATCGCCCGCGCCACCTCCGTGCGGTCGAAGTCCTTGCCGCCGTGGCGGTAGCCGTCGACCGACAGGAAGACCTTCGGCTCGATCTGCGCGAAGCGGTCGATCACCGACTGGGCCCCGAACTCCGGCGCGGCGCTCGACCAGATCGCGCCGAGCGAGGCCGTTGCCAGGAAGGCGATGAGCGTCTCGGGGATGTTCGGCATGTAGGCGACGACGCGGTCCCCCCGTTCGACCCCCAGCGCGCGCAGACCGGCGGCCGCGGCGGCGACCTGGGCGCGCAGCTCGCCGCGGCTGAGCTCGGCCAGCTCGCGAAGCTCCGAGGTGTGCAGGACGGCGGTCTGCTCCTCAGAGCCGGCGGCGAGCAGGTTCTCGGCGTAGTTGAGCTCGGCGCCCTCGAACCAGCGCGTGCCCGGCATCTCGTGCGAGCCGAGCACCCGCTCGTAGGGCTTGGAGGCGATCACGCCGCAGAACTCCCAGACGTCCGCCCAGAAGGTCTCGAGCTCGTCTACCGACCACTCCCACAGCTCCCCGTAGCCGGCGAACTCGCGGCCGTGGCGCTCGCCGGCCCAGCGCAGGAAGCGCCACATCTCGCTCTGCTCGGCCCGCGCCGGGGAGGGCGCCCACATCGGCTGCTGCTCTGCGCCGCTGCTCATCGGGCTATTCTCGCCGATCGTGGAGCCGTCTGGACTGCGCAACCAGTTTCCCGTGCTCGAGCGGGTCGCCTACCTGAACGCGGGCACCGACGGTCCGCTGCCCGCGCGCGCCGTCGACGCAGCCCGCGCCGAGCTCGACCGGGAGCAGGCGGACGGCCGCACGATGGCCCACTTCGAACGCCGCGGCGAGCTCACCCAGCTGCTCCGCGAAGCCTACGCCCGGGCCCTGCGCTGCCCGGCCGAGGACGTGTCGCTGACGACCTGCACGACCGAAGGGATGGGCCAGGTCGTGATGGGCCTCGACCTCGCGCCCGGCGATGAGATCCTGACCAGTGACGAGGAGCACCCTGGCCTGCTCGGCCAGATCGCCGCCGCACGCGACATCAAGGGCGCGACGGTCAGGCTCGTCCCGTTCGCCCGGATCGCCGAGGAGGTCGGCCCGCGCACCAGGCTCGTCGCCTGCTCGCACGTCAGCTGGGCGACCGGCGCGTTCGCGCCCGCTGAGCTGGCAGACGTGGAGGTGCCTGTCCTGCTCGACGGCGCCCAGGGTCTCGGCGCGGTCGACGTCGACGTCACGAAGCTCGGCTGCGACGCCTACGCGGGCGCGGGGCAGAAGTGGATGTGCGGGCCCGACGGCTCCGGGGCCCTGTGGGTCGCCCCCGAGCTGCGCGAGCGCCTCGCGGTCTCAAGGCGCGGCTACGGGAACCTCGAGGAAGCCAACGCGGGCATGGACGCGACGCTCCAACCCGACGGGCGGCGCTTCGACGCGCCCGCGCTGAGCGCCGAGGCGCTGGCCTGCTCGCTGGCCTCCGCGGAGGTGCTCGAGGAGTTCGGCTGGCCCGGCCTCTGGGAGCGCGGGCGGACGCTCGCGGAGCAGCTCTGCGGGCTGCTCACCGAGGTCGGCCGCGAGCCGGTGCAGCGCGGCCCCGGCACGCTCGTGTCGTTCCCCAGCCCAGATCCCGAAGGCGAGCGCGCGATCCTCGCCGAGCGGGGCGTGGCGATCCGCAACATCCCCAACCGGCCGTGGCTGCGCGCCTCCGTCGGGGCCTGGAACGACGAGGGCGACCTCGAGCGGCTGGTGGGGTCGCTGCCCACGTGATCGGAGTGATCGCGCGGCTGCGCCGCGCGAACTCGTCCCGGCGCTCGTCCTCACCGACCGCGGACGGCCACGGCGACGCCGGCGCCGACACCTCGCCGTACCTAGCTCCCGGCCCGGACCGGGCGCCGCTCGCGTGGCGGCTCGGCGGCCTCGGGTTCGCCGTCGCCGCCTCCGCGGTGCTGAACACCGTCCGCCTGGCCCAGAACGGGTACGCGAACATCTTCTACTCCGCCGGGGTCCGCTCGATGCTCGACTCCTGGCACAACTTCTTCTTCGTCTCCTTCGACCCGGCCGGCCTGGTCACGGTCGACAAGCCGCCGCTCGCGCTGTGGGTGCAGGCCGCCAGCGCCAAGGTCTTCGGCTTCCATCCGCTCAGCCTGCTGCTGCCCGAGGCGTTGATGGCGGTGCTCGCGGTGGCGGTCCTCTACGTGGCGATCGAGCGCCGCTTCGGGGTCGCCGCGGCGCTCGGCGGGGCGCTCACGATGGCCGTCTTCCCCTCGTTCGTCGCGGTCTCCCGCGCCAACGGCGTCGACACGCTGCTGATCCTGCTCTCGCTGCTCGCCTGCGTGGCGACGATCAAAGCGTGCGAGACGGGCCGCAGCCGCTGGCTGCTGACCGCCGGCGTGCTCGTCGGGCTGGCGTTCAACACCAAGACGCTCGCCGCCTACCTGGTCCTCCCGGCACTCGCGTTCGCGTACGCGGCCTGCTCGCCGGCCCCGCCGCTGCGCCGCGCCCTGCAGTTGCTGGCGGCGGGCGCCGCGACGGCCGTCGTGTCGTTCGCGTGGATCGCCGTCGTGGAAGCGACCCCGGCCTCTCAGCGCCCGTACATCGGCAGCTCGACGAACAACACCGAGATCGGCCTGACGTTCGAATACAACGGCTTCGGCCGCGTCGAAGGGCAGTCGGGAGGGCCCGGTCAGACGCGCGGCAAAGCGGGCGGGCGCGTGCCCCTCTCGGTCGAGCGACGGGTCGACGAACGCTACGCCCGCGAACACCACCCCCCGGCGCCGCCTCCCGTCACCTTCCCGTCCTCGAAACGCACCGGTCGCGAACGCAACCCGGTCCCGTTCGGCGGGCCCCCCGGGCCGTTTCGCCTGTTCGGCGTGGGGCTCGGCGACCAGGGAGGGTGGGTGCTGCCGTTCGCGTTCGTCGGGCTGCTCGCCGCGCTGCTGCTGTGGCTCCTTGAGACCCGCGACCCGGAGCCGACAAGCGAGCCGGGCAGCGACAGCTACAGGCCGCTTCGGGGCCGCCGCGATCCGCTGCTGGCCCCGACGCTCGTGCTCGGCGGCTGGCTCGCCACCGAGGCGGTCGTGCTCTCCACCTCGAAGGGGATCGTCCACCCGTATTACGCCTCGGCCCTGGCTCCGGGCACGGGAGCGATGGCGGGGATCGGCGCGCTGTCGCTGTGGCGGCTGTGCCGGCGCCGGCCGCCTCTGGCCGGGCTGATCCTGAGCGTCGCGGCGGTCGCGGGCACCGTCGCCTGCGAGGTCGTGCTGATGCACCGCCACGACTACCTGCGCTCGTTCGTCCCGTTCCTGGCCGCCGGCGCCGCCGTCTGCCTCGCCGCGCTGGCGCTCGCGACGCTGCTGCGCCGCGGCGCGCTGGCGGCGGGCGCGCTCGCGGCGGCGCTCGCGCTGCTGCTCGTCGTCCCGACCGGCTACGCGAGCACGACCTGGCTCGCGCCCGTCGAGTCGACGTTCCCCGCGGCCGGCCCGAAAGCGACGGCCGGGCAGGGAGGGATCGGGATCAGCGCGCGCTCGATCGCGATCAACCGCGCGATCGCCCGCTACGTGCAGAGCCACGGCGCCGGGAAACCTCTCGAAGTGCTGACCGTCGCCGCCGACACGGCCTCCCCGTTCATCTTCTTCGGCATGAGCGCCGCCGGACTCGCCGGCTACAGCGGCGTCGACCCGGTGATGGACGGCCGCCGTCTCGCGCGGCTCGTCGCCCGCCACGAAGCCCGCTACGTCCTGCTCGGCGGCGAGTACTCCACGCGCGGAGGCAACCTCGCCACGCAAGCGGTGCTACGGGCCTGCCGCGAGCTCGCGCCGGCCGAGTGGAGCAGCCCCGTCCCCTACCCCTTCGGGCTCGTCCTGTTCGACTGCGCCGGGCGCGAACGCGCATTGGAAGCCCCGCCGCCGGCGTCTTCGTAGGCGTCCCGCAGATGCCCTACGCCGCGACGTCGAGCTCGCGGTGGAAGGCGCGCGCGAACAGCTCGCGCTCGCGGCCCGCGGCCCACCGCGGCACCGCCGGGTCGCCGTCGGCGATCAGGCGCAGTTGCACCTCTCCCCCGTGCTCGGCGACCTCGGTGCCCCGCACGAGCTGATCGCGCGAGCGCTCTAGGTCCTCGGCGAGTCGCAGCAGCGCCGCGCAGCGGTCCAGCCGCTCGACGTCGCCCGGGCCGAACAGGGCCGACATCGGCCCCGGCGAGGGCATCCCCTTGCGGTGGTAGCGGGCGGCCTGGGCGATGATCGCCGTCTCGACCGGCGTGAAGCCCGGAAGGCCGCCGTTCAGGATCAGGTAGCGGGAGTGCTTGTGGTGGTCGTCGTAGTCGATCGACATGCCGATGTCGTGCAGCATGCACGCCGCCCAAAGCAGCTCCCGCTCGCGCGGGTCGCCGTCGTGCAGGCCGAGCGCCGCCAGCTCGTCGAACATGCCGAGCGCGAGCGTCGCCACGTGACGGGTGTGCGGGCCGTCCGCCCGGTACTGCGCGGCCATGTTCATGACGCTCGCCCGGCGCACGTCCTCGAACAGCGGCCCGCCGGGCTGCCCGCCCAGGAGCCGTTCGAAGAAGACCCCCTCGCGCAGGCCCGCCTCGGTCGTCTCCAGGGCCTCGAAGCCGCCCGCGCGCAGCGCCTCGCGGACGACGACCGCGCCCGCGAGGATCAGGTCGGCGCGCGCCGGCTTGATCCCCGGCACGCTGGCCCGCTCGGCCGCGGGCAGCGCCGCGAGGCGCTCGACGAGCTCCTCAAGCGCCTCGACTCCGATCACCATCCCCTGCACGCCGTTGCTCGGCAGCCCCGCGGCTCGCTGCGCGGCCGCCGCCAGGTTTCGTACCGTCCCGCCGATCCCGACGAGCCGCCCCGGCCCAAGCTCGCGGGCTTCCTCCAGCCACTCGGTGCCCGCGAGCTCCGCCGCGATGTGCTCGCGCAGCTCGTTCAGCTGGCGGCGCTTGGCCGGCCCGTTCGGCGGCAGGAAGCGCTCGCTCATCCGCACCGTCCCGAGCCGCCACGAGCCCGAATGGGCCGGCCGGCGGTCGCGCACGCCGACGAGCTGCATCGAGCCGCCGCCGAGGTCGAGCACGCAGCCGTCGGCGAGGGTCGTCGAGTTGACCGCCGCCAGGTAGCCCGCGTGGGCCTCCTGCTCGCGGCTGAGCACCCGGATCGGCAGGCCGAAGCGCTCCCGGGCTCGCGCGAGGAACCCCTCGGCGTTCTCCGCGTCGCGGATCGCGCTGGTCGCGACCGCGTCGACCTCCTCGGCGCCAAGACCGCTCGCCCGGCAGAAGTGCGCGAACACGTCGAGCGTCGCGAGCGCCCGCTCCATCGGCTGCTTGCCGAGCTTGCCGCTCGCCATCAGGCCCTCGCCGATCCGCACCGGCTCGTAGATCTCGTCGGTGCGGCGCCACCAGCCCTCGCCGGCCTCGAAGACGACGAGCCGGAAGGAGTTGGAGCCGAGGTCGATCACCGCTAGCCGTGTCCGTGGCGGCATCGGCTGAGCCTATTGACCGTCCCGGCGGGCTCCGGGCGATGCGATCTGCCCGCTCGCCGCCGCTCAGGCGACGGCGTGCTTGGCGCCGAGCAGCGCCTGCTCGGCCTCGACCAGGACCTGACGCAGGTCGATCGTGCGCTGGTCCATGAGGGTGAAGCCGATCGAGGCCGTCGGGTGCACGACCCCTTCGCCGGCGTCGACGCTGCAAGCCGGGATCACTCGCGCGAGACCCTCCGCGACGACCTCGAGGCCCTCCTCGTCGGCGTGCGGCAGCAGCACCGCGAACTCGTCGCCGCCGAGCCGCCCGATCAGGTCGGTCGCGCGCAGTCGGCGGCTCAAAGAGCGCGCCACCGCCTTCAGCGTCTCGTCGCCGACCGTCACGCCGTGGCGGGCGTTGAGGGCGCGGAAGCCGTCGATGTCGATCACCATCAGGCCCGCCGTCTCGCCGTAGCGCTGGCAGCGGCCGAGCTGCAGGCGCAGGTCGTGTTCGAAGAGGTGGCGGTTTCGCAGCCCCGTGAGGGGATCGTGATCGGCCAGCTTCAGCAGCTGTTCCTCCAGCTCCTTGCGGGCCGAGATGTCCTGAAGCTGTGCGATGTAGTGCAGCGGCCGGCCGTCGCGGTCGCGCACCAGCGACATCGAGAGGATCGCCGAGACGGTCTCCCCGCCGGCGTCGAAGTAGCGCTTCTCGACCTGGTAGGCCGGGATCTCACCGGCGGTCAGGCGGCGCCGCTCGGTCGCGTCGTTGCTTGCG
>Ga0134125_10003057_pt1 | contig 19589 bp, 8 predicted proteins | sample KB31751_FD_96464 | JGI IMG/M metagenome (GOLD analysis project Ga0134125, IMG submission 96464) | Terrestrial soil microbial communities with excess Nitrogen fertilizer from Kellogg Biological Station, Michigan, USA - KB3-175-1 | ecosystem: Environmental > Terrestrial > Soil > Unclassified ... | reverse complement strand
GGGTATTCTCGGCAAGAACCTCAGTCTTTTTGAAAGTAAGCAAGGTTTCCACCACATGTCCGCAAAGGAAACGTTCGCCCTGTGTTGTCTTTTCAATAGCTTCGGTAATTTCTTCCTTATCGCAGTGCATCATTAAATAACTGGTAACGCCGTTGTCTAACACCTTACTTACAAAGTAACGGGGCTGGTAATTGTTAAAAACCAAAACCTGTAAGCATGGGTCGGCCTTTTTTATGGAAGCAATAAGTTCGCTGCTATAGTTTACGGTAGTCAGGTCAAGAATTAAAACATCGGCTTTAGCAGAAGGTATAACACGCAGTAGTTCTTTTTCATCTGGTACAATACCTGCAAGCTCAAAATTGGGGTTGCCATTTATCAGAGATTCTAACCCTGCATTAACAAGGTAGTTACTACTGGCTATAAATATTTTCACAGAATGCTGCATTGCAATCAATCAGTTTTTAGTTTTAGAGTTGCAAAGGTATTTCAATATAGATTATAAGAGTACCTTAAATGTGGTATTTTATCTCCTTTTAACCCTTATTGTCACTTGTCCGTACCTTAAATGCGGTATTAAAATGCCTTTTTAGGGTATTGCGTAATAGATAAGAATGCTGCAATTTTGCGGCCTGAAATATAAATGAGTTGAAAATCAGGTTATCTAAAAAGGGAACGAAGTATGTTATTGGCTTGTGTATGAGCGCTATTGCTCGCATAGCAAGTGCTCAAACGGGTACGTTGACGGGTGTAGTGAAAGACAGTACGGGTAAACCTGTTGAAGCAGTTACTATTGTTGTACAGGAAAAAAACCTTTCTGGCATTACCGATTCAAAAGGCAATTATCATATAAATGGTATTCCTGTAGGTACATATAATGTGGTTGCAACCCAGGTAGGGTATAACACGCTAACCAAGCAAGTTACCATAACTCAAAATCAAACTGTTCAGCTTGATTTTATCATGTCGGTTAACACACATGAACTGAACGAGATTGTGATTAACGGAGTTCATGCAATAACTGGCATGGGTCATTTAAGTGAAGTGCATGATGGTGTGATATATGCAGGTAAGAAGAATGAAGTGCTGATACTCGATAGCCTTGATGCCAATACAGCTACCGACAACCCAAGACAGGTGTTGGGCCGGGTACCGGGCTCAAATTATTCTGAAACAGAGGGTGGAGGGTTTCCTTCGAACGGAATAGGTTTCAGGGGACTCGTGCCTACTCAATCGGTTGAAACAAATACCCGACAAGATGGCTATAATATTACGGCTGATATTTATGGCTATCCCGAATCATATTATCTGCCACCACTTGAAGCTGTTGACAGAATAGAGGTTATTCGTGGAGCTTCCTCGCTTGAGTTTGGTCCGCAGTTTGGAGGAGTAGTAAACTACATTGTGAATAAGGCACCGTTAAAACCATTTGAATTCACTACTGAAGAAACAGGTGGAAGCTATGGGCTGCTTAATGCTTTTAATTCAGTTGGAGGAACTAGTAAGAAATGGGATTACTATGCGTTTGTGAAGGCTGAGTATTCGCAGGGATGGAGGCCTAATTCTGATTTTTCACAATTAATCGCATTTGCAAGAGTAGGTTACCGGGTGAATGATAAACTGAAATTAGGAATTGAATATTCCTTGTTACGAAACCAGTTACATATGCCGGGGGGCTTAGATGATTTGGAGTACGATAAAGATGCTGACCAATCATTCCGCTCACGTAACTGGATCACTTCACCCTGGAATGTGTTAGCGCTTACAGCCGATTATACGGTTAATGCAAATACCATGCTGTCGTTAAAATCGGCGGGCAATTACAGCGCTCGCAATATTGTGTGGAGAAATGAAGATGGTGGACCGGAATCAATGGATAGCATAAATCCGGTAACCATGACTTACCAACCACGTGAAGTTTTGCATGAATATTTCAAGAGCAATACCAACGAATTGCGTATGGTTACCTATTACAATATGGGTTCTTCAAAACAAACACTTGATGCTGGTGTGCGTTTCTTTTACGGTTGGATGAGTCGCGAAGAGGGCGGTATAGGCACTGCAGGCAGCGGACCTGATTTTACTGACTCAGCAAATTACTATCCTAAAAATATCGAGTTCACTACGCTGAATGTTGCGCCTTATATTGAGAATATTTTTCACATAGGGCAACGACTTTCTGTAACTCCCGGATTCCGGTTCGAGTATATTAAATCTGGCGCTAACGGTTACGTAACCGATGACAATGGCAACATAATTAATGTAAATACCAGCAAGGAAAGAAACATACCTATTGCGGGAGTTGGATTACAATATAAAACAGATGCAACAACAAATATCTATGCTAATATTACACAAGCGTATACTCCTATAGAATATTCATTTCAATATCCACTTGGGCTTGACACGAATGCAAAAATTGATCCTAACCTGAAAGATATAAGTGGCTATAATGCTGACATTGGCTGGAGGGGCAGTGTGAAGAACTTTTTCAATTTTGATATTGGTGGCTTTTACATGGCATATAACAACGCTATAGGCTTTGAAGATTTGAAAGATGCTAATTGCAATTGGTATTCATACGAAACTAACGTTGCCAATTCGGTACATTGGGGAGCAGAAACCTATGTTGAGTTGAATCTCGTTAAGCTATTCACTTCTGTTTCTAAAATTGGAACCATAAGTTTTTTCAATGCCTTCTCTTACGATAATGCGACATACATTACAGGGCCATATAAAGGCAACCTATCAGAATATGCACCACTTACAATTGAGAGATTTGGCATTACCTATGCCATTAAAGGTTTCTCCACAACCTTTTTAGTAAGCAATACGGCTCAGCAGTATACCGATGCCAATAATACGCTCCATAATCCTTCAGCTTTATCGGGCTTAATACCTGCATATACAGTAATGGATTGGGCAAGTACTTTTAAAATAAAAAGATATAACATAAAGCTTGGCGTTAACAACCTGGCTAATGAAAAGTACTTCACCCTCAGGGCTGTAGAATATCCCGGGCCTGGCATAATTCCTTCAATGGCAAGGAGTTTCTATGTTGGAATAGGAGCAAATCTATAAAACCAGGTACACAAATCTTTTGTTGCTTATAATGCTGCATATTAATACAGGTACTATGTATGCCTTTTTTTTCATAATTTTGAACCTGTTAAACACTCAATTCATTAATAGTCCCCCCTGCCATGAAATCTATAAAATCACTCTTTGTTCTTATCCTGTTCCAGTTTATTATAGCGCATGGTTTGTTTGCGCAAAACATATCAGGAGTAATAAATGTATATACCAAGGTAACTGCAGTTACATGTTCCAGCATTACAGTAGCTTCAGCCAGTGGTTTTAAGGCAGGCGATACAGTTATGATAATTGCCATGAAAGGCGCCTATGCCGACACAGTTGATAATACTAATAAGTTCGGGCACCTGATTAATTATAACACAGTTGGTAATTATGAAATCGACTTAATTAAATCTGTGGTGGGTAATACCATTAACCTGCAGAGCGGGCTAATAAGACAATACAATCCATCTACTACATCAGTTCAATTAATACGGGTACCTTATTATAAAAATGCAACAGTTACAGCAAAATTAACTGCTGCGCCCTGGAATGGTGTTACAGGCGGAGTACTTGCTTTACAAGTCGAGGGAACGTTAACACTTAATGCGCATATAGATGTTAGCGGGTTAGGTTTCAGGGGAGGAATTTATTCAGTTGTATCGGGTACGCAGCAAGACACTTTGTATTATTATACCTACGTATCGGGCCATTCGGGTGGAAAGGGTGAAGGAATAGCAGATAGTGGTGCATATTTTGAAACAGGAAGAGGGAATCTTGTTAATGCTGCAGGCGGTGGTGACGGGCATAATTCCGGTGGCGGCGGCGGCGGTAATTTCGGCCATGGCGGAGTCGGTGGTGATCAATGGGGCGGTTATGGAAAACTTGCTAATGGTGGAATAGGAGGAGATACATTGACATATTCTAACGCAGTAAATAGGATATTTATGGGCGGCGGTGGTGGCGGCCCTCACCAGAATAATAATCAGGCTACAAAGGGCACTAACGGAGGAGGTATTATTTACATAGGCGCTGCAAGTATTGTAGGCAATGGTGATTCCATTATGGCAAACGGGTTATCTGTAAAAGATACATCGGGGCTCGACGGTGCAGGTGGTGCAGGCGCAGGCGGTGCAATAGTTTTGAATGTTCCTGCATATACTACGGCATTATATCTTACTGCCAGGGGTGGCCATGGTGGCCTTGCCAATTGCTGGTATAACGATTGTATCGGAACTGGAGGAGGTGGTGGTGGTGGTGCTGTTTGGGTAAGCCCTTCAGTTTTACCGCCTAATGTTATTTCATTTTTGGAAGGCGGAAACCCGGGCTTGGATATTAATAACTCATCGGGAGGATGCTATATGTCGCCATATGGTGCCGATACGGGTAAGCCAGGCGGCATTGTATATGGATTAAAACCACCAATAAGCACTCCTCCATATGTTGTACTATCAGCACCTTGTTCAAGTTCAGGCACAAAAGCATACGTTAGTGGCGGTGGAACGCCTCCATATTCTTATGTATGGGCACCCGGCGGGCAAACAACCGACACTGTTACCGGGCTTGCACCCGGAACGTACACAGTAACGTTCAAGGATAATTGCGGCATTGATTCCAATATTATTTTCTCAGTTTCTACAGGTATTACATCAGTATCTGTTACGAGTAAGAGCCTTGCTTGTGCAAACGACAGCAACGGAGTGGCATATGCTACTGTAACCGGAGGTGCCGCGCCATATACGTATAGCTGGTCACCCATTGGAGGCACTGGAGATACCGCCACTCATTTATCCTCCGGCACATATACAGTTACAATAACCGATGCCGCAGGATGTAAAGTAATTGACTCAATCACGATTTCTCAACCTTCGCCCTTAACAGTCACAGCCAAAGCTATTTCAGCGTCGTGTGGTAAGAGTAATGGCAGTGCTGTTGCAGTTACAAGCGGTGGCACAAAGCCCTATACTTATTTATGGAGCCCTTCATCACAAACTTCCGATACAGCCAGTAGCCTTGCTGCTGGCATATTTTCAGTTACTGTAACCGACTCGAATGGATGTAGTACGGTTAAAGCGCTTACCATAGTCGGTGATTCAGGAATCGCGGCTAGTATATCGCACTTTAACGTGAAATGTTTTGGCGACAGTAATGGTAAAGCTACTGCGGTAGTATCGGGCGGTACAGGGCCATTTTCATATTCATGGGCCGGAACGGGCAATACAAATGCAACAGACAGCACCCTTCATCCGGGCACATATACTGTTTATGTAACCGACATAAATAGTTGCGTCGCAATTGATACAGTAACCATAGGGCAACCAACCCAGTTAAAGGCAACTATAACTTCTGTAACCAACGTATTATGTAACGGAGATACAAGCGGCAGTGCAACTGCTGCTGCAAGCGGTGGCACAAATCCGTATTCATATGCATGGTCACCTTCGGGTGGTACAAGCACAACTGCAAAAAGTATTGGCGCGGGTATTTACACGGTAAGCGTTACCGATAAAAATGGTTGTAAGGCAACAGATACAGTAACCATACATCAACCTACGGCAGTTAGAGATTCTATAAGCAGTTTTGCAAACGTATTATGCAACGGAGGAACTACAGGTACAGCAACAGTTGGAGTAAAAAATGGCACTGGTCCGTATACCTATGTGTGGAGCAGCTCGCAAACTACAGCAACAGTATCAGGATTAGGAGCAGGAACGTATACAGTTACAGTAAAAGATAAAAATAATTGTTCGTCAAAAGTTACGGTTACTATTACACAACCTGCTGCCATAAAAGATAGTCTTGTGGCTACCAATGTGAAATGTAACGGAGGCAATAACGGAAGTGCATGGGTAATAACAGGCGGAGGCACAAAACCTTATACATATTCGTGGTCGCCATCTTCAGGTACAAAAGATACAATAAGTAACTTAACGGCAGGTAGCTATACTGTTTCTATAAAAGATTCGAACGGATGTAAAGCAACTGGCAGCATTGCCGTAACACAACCACCTGCAATAACTATAACGACAAGCTCGACACCTACAGATTGTGATACAACTAATGGCACAGGAACTGCTTCGGCTTCGGGCGGAGCTTCGCCATATACATATTCGTGGAGTTCGGGTGCAAGCGGTGCAACAGCCGGCGGGCTTGGTATAGGCACGTATACTGTAACCGTTACAGATGCAAATGGTTGTAAGAATAGTGCCACAGTTACTGTTGCCAAATCCCCTTCACCCACAATTTCAGTTACGTCAAGTCCTACAGCATGCGATACTACGAATGGTACAGCAACAGCAACAGCTTCTGGCGGTACAAGTCCGTATTCTTATTCGTGGAGTTCGGGGAGTACTTCAACTACTGCTAATGGATTAGGAACTGGCACGTACACTATAACAGTTACCGACGCACATGGTTGTAGTGCAGCTTCTTCGGTAAGCGTATCAGTTACTCCTTCGCCAACTCTTGTTATGAGTTCTGTAGCTTCGAAATGCGATAGCAGTACAGGCTCGGCAACAGCTACAGCATCTGGTGGAGCGGGTCCATATATATACAACTGGAGCCCTGGCAGTGGAACAGGGACAACCATATCGGACCTTGCACCAGGACAATATACCGTTGTAGTGAAGAACAAAAACGTATGTACATCCACCGATACGATTACAGTTAAAAGGACAGGCCCACCCGTAATAACCATTTCTTCAACCAGCCCGATTTGCAGGGGCGACAGTGCAGTAATTACTGCAACGGGTGGTGGCAAATATTTATGGAGCACCGGTGCAACAACAAGTTCTATTACTGTGAAACCAACTACAAATACCACCTATACCGTTACGGTTAATAATGGTTGTGTTGATAGTGCCAGCACAACTGTAATGGTAGACAATACTTCAATTACAGTTTGTTGCGACACTACTATAGGCTCAGGCAGTTCTGCGTTTGTCAGGGCAAGCGGTGCAACAGGATACGTTTGGAGTCCTCAAAGTACGGTAGATTGTTATACATGTGCGGCGACTACGGTTACTCCAACAACCACAGGCCAAACTACCTATACTGTTATTGGAACAGATAGTAATGGATGTAAGAGCTTTGGCTACGTAACAATTGATGTTACCTGCGCTTCGTTTACGGTACCCAATGTATTTACCCCGAATAGCGATGGTAAAAACGATGTTTTCCTGGTTAAAGCAGTAGGCACTCAATCGTACTCTATTATAATATACGACCGTTGGGGTAAGGAAATTTACAGTTCTAATGATCCGGCTACACCATGGGATGGTAAAAATAAAAATGGGGTAATGGTGTCTGACGGAGTATATTACTATATCATAAAATCGACCTGTAATTCTGTAGAATCAGATTACCATGGCTTTGTACAGGTAATTAAAGGCAATTAAGGGTATTGTTACTAGAACTCCTTCAATGGCAGGGAGTTTCTATATTGAAACAGGGTCTTTTTTAATACAAACGAGACCTCATTATTCAAATACTTTGTAAAATACTTATATTTGCGCCCCGCTTTAAAAAAGCGGACCTATGGCGAGGTAGCTCAGTTGGTAAGAGCGCCGGATTCATAACCCGGAGGTCGAGAGTTCAAATCTCTCCCTCGCTACAACCTTAAACAAAAAAGCCCTGACAATAATCATCAGGGCTTTTTTATTGATAAAAACAATATTTACTGGATTGACACTTTAATAACGCGCTGGAAGTTATCGTTGCCTAAGCGAACAAGATAGATTGCTTTTGCAAGTGAAGCAACATTAAATGAGGTTTCAACAGCATCGGTGGAAGGCACCAAAACATTTTGCATGATCCTTTTGCCGCTAACATCAAAAAGTTCAATCACAATCCTTTCCCCTGCCGTTAAGCTTTCACCTTTTACAACCAGCATGTTACCATCCTGGTGGGCGCTAAGTTCTGCACCCGGGGCAGAAACATTTTGTACATCGGTTACCACACAAGCTGGAACTTGTATAGAGAAAACTCTTGTACCAGCATTTATGCCACTTCCTGCACCACTTTCAGCATACATATTAGTTCCCCAGAAAGTAATACCATCAATAGGATCAACCGATAATTCAGAGTAATCGCCCCAGCGGTTACCGGGCGATTGAGGTGTATTTACAATTGCGTTACCTGCAGCCACTGTAGTTTCAGCAATTGTCATTGAATCAAGCGGGTCGCAATGCCTGCGGCCGGTAAATCGCAAACTTGGGTAAACAGAAGTGCGGTCGGAAGCAGAATACTCCATTCCGATATCTCCATTCTGGTTCATAGCGATGCCTGCCTCCCAACGGCTCACACCATCACTAGGAGCAAAGGTCGACTGCTGGTAAATACTCCACTTTTGTGTTGCTGTATCCTGGCGTAGTTCATACCATCGTATACCTGCAGTAGGCGCCGACAATGTTCCCACATTAACAGGGAATTGCATTACAGCTGAATTATAACTTGACCACCTTAAATAAGGGATCCTAAAACCGAAATATCCATCAGTAGATGCTAACAAGTTGGCACTATTGTTACCGGGCTGAGGAATGATATTATCGAATGCTTCAACATTACTAAAGTTAGATGTAAACGGTGCCGAAGTAAGGTCCTGAAACTTAGCATTTATTGTACCTGTTTTGGTAGCCCAATTAACTTTTATCTGCTCAATAACAATGGAGTCTTGTCCGCCGCCGCAACCCCATGTGTTATCCCAATAATAAAATAGATATTCAGGGGCATTTGCCGGTGGTAAAGTACCATCGCAGTCAAGCAGCATTGGGCAGAAAAAATCGCCCGAACACCCACTTATACTTGGGCCATAATTCCATGGCATTGAAATAAAACCAGCTTTGGAGCTACCAACCAGCATACTATCGCGCTGATAAGCCACCACCATATCGGGGCTGCTGCAATTGCAGGTCATATAATAACCATTACCCCATACATGGTATTTTGGGTAGTCGTCGAAACTGCCTGGAGCAGGTTGGAAAGCATATACCCAATACGCACCAGCCGGATCATTTGTTTTAGAAACAGCAAATAATAATGTATCTATAGTACTGTTTGAAAGCTCCCCTTCAAACTCTGTAATGATCCAGCGGTCAGCCATTTTATCGTAAACTACTACAGGGTCGCCGCAATTACATTGTCCAACGGAACCAAAAAGAGCATCGAGGCTGGTTTGCGGAATATATGGATTGCCTGATTTATCCCAGGCGGCAAAGGTGCTGTTAATAGATTGTACGTAATAGTTACTTCCTACCATTCCATTAGGGTCCTGCGGGTAAGAGCCCAAGCCATCCTCTCCTTCAAAATTCTGAATGGTGGAGGCAACTTTGTGCCCCGGTTCAAATTGGCGCTTTTCATCGCGTTTGAAATTGGTCAGGTCGCCCGGGTGATGGGCAGTTTTTGCAAACTCTTCTTGGGCTGCAGCATCGGCAGATGGGCCAAAGTGGGCTGTAAGCTTGTCAAGCCCCTTGGCTTTGCGTTCAGCAATAATGTCGCGAAAAGGTCGGGTTGATTTTACCCAATAACATTGCCTGTAAACTGAGCCATCAGGGTTATGTATCTCAGTTGGTGTTTGCTGAGCAGATAAAGAAATTGCTGAAACAATTCCTGCAGTAAGAAGAAGTAATTTTTTCATCATGATGAGGTTAAGTAATCAAATGTATTAAATGATTCGGCCATTTCCAAATTCCTGCAGAAAGGAGAGAACATAAAGTCTGCATAGTTCAGTAAACGAATGAACTCAGGCAAATTAAAACCCCTGACATTTCAGTCAGGGGTTAGTTTAGGGGATTAAGGTATGGGGACTATGATTTGCCGTACACTTTGTTCACTGCCTCCATGCGGCTTTGCACCTGCAGTTTTTCATAAATATGGCGAACGTGTGTGCGAACGGTATCCATGCTTATTTGAAGAAGATCGGCTATTTCCTTATAGCGCAAGCCTTTGGCAAGTTCTTTCAAAATTTCTTTTTCCTTCTGGGTAAGTTCGGTGCGTTCGTCAATAGGGTCTTTTTTCTGGAAAGCCGATATTACTTTTCGGGCAATAAGGGCGCTCATTGGCGAGCCTCCATTGTATACTTCCTTTATAGCATCCAATATTTTATCAGGAGAAGTTTTCTTTAACAAGTACCCTGAAGCACCAGCTTTCAGCGATTCAAATATATTCTCATCATCCTCATACACAGTACTCATTATAAATTGAATCTTCGGGTTTTCAGCTTTCAATTTTCTAACAGCTTCAATACCATTGATTCCCGGTAGGTGAATATCCATAAGCACCACATCGGGCTTAACGGAAGCCAGGCGAAGCAATGCTTCTTCAGCCGTTGAATAAACATCGGTGCATGTGAAGTTATCACTGCTGCTGATCAGTAACTGCAACCCTTCACGAATGTCTTTTATGTCTTCTACTATGGCTACTTTTATCATTATAGATGCGAAACTATGTATTGTATTCTGCTTTTGCAATAACTAAAAAATGTGACATTATACTTTAAGGGTGAATGTTACTATAGTGCCATGGCCCGGTTTTGAGTCAACGGTAAATGTTCCGTTTGCCTGCTTCATACGGTTGTTCATATTCTTTAACCCGTTGGCAAATGTACGGATACCATCCTCGCTAAATCCTTTTCCATTATCGGCGACAGTAAATCGTATAACATTATTTTGTGTTTGCAGGGCAATATGAATGGTTGATGCCTGTGCATGTTTGGCAATATTATTCAACGCCTCTTTAATACACATAAAAAGATTCCTTCGCTGCTCCTCGCGTATTTTTATGGACTCTATAGGTATAGGGTAATCAAATGTTACTCGCATGTCCGATTGCTCAAAATACTTTGTGGAATATTCCCTTATATAAACAGCAAGGCTTTCCAGTTGGTCATGTTTTGTATTCAGCATCCACACTATATCCTGCAGGTTATCAACTAATGTACGCGATGATTCAGAGATGCTTTCTAATTGTACAAAAGCCTTTTCGGGTTGGTTCATTTGTTTTTTAACTACTTCGCTCAATATGGCAATTTTGGTAAGGCCACTGCCTAAGTCATCGTGCATATCCTGCGCAATCCGGTTCCGTTCCTTCTCAACCGCGGTTTCTTTCTCAAGGCGCAGAATGCGTTCTTTAAGGTTGCGTTGCGAAACATATCGTATGGCAAAAAAGAAGATAGTTGCAACTGTAATGGCTAACAAAATCCTGAACCACCACGTTTGCCAATAAGGAGGCGTAATAATAAAATGCAGTACTTTTTCACCGCTCCACATACCTGCATAGTTCATGGTCTTTACTTTAAAGTCGTAACTGCCCGGTGCAAGGTTAGCATACGATACCGCGTTTTTATATGTAGTGTTCCACTGCTTATCAATGCCCGATAACTGGTAATAGTATTGGTTCTGATCGGCTTTTATATATGATATGCCTGTAAAGCCGAATTGTATTTTATTGCTGTTATAAGGAAGAAGTATTTCGGTACGGTCATCATTTTCACTGTATATCTTACTATCATTCACCTGCATGTCGAGTGTCATATATGGCGGCGTAATAGGGTGTTCAATACTGTCGGAATTGAATTTAAGTACCTGGCGGTCCTGGCATAAGAAAATATCGAGCCCGTTAAAGGTCCTCAGCTCACCAAGGCCCTTTGATACATCAAGCCCATCTTCCTGAGCAAAAAGAATGAACCTCTTTTCGCCTGGTTTGTAATGCACCAGGTGCTTATCGGTGAGAAACCATATTTCATCATCCTTATCGGTAACTACAGAATTTACACGTTGCTCCTTTGAAAGAATGCCTGATTCAATATAGGAATAATGTTCAGTAACCGGATCAAATTCAACCAACCCGAGAACTGTGGCAACAACTAGTTTACCATTCTTTTCTTCTGCCATTTCCCTGGGTGCACAACCGGTAGATTCGGGTGTAAGGGAGTAGGGAATGAAAACTCTTTTAGAAGGAACATACTTGTAGAGCAGGTGGTTGCCGCATATCCAAAGACGATTTTTAGAATCGGTGAAAAATGAAAAATTAACATTGTCATCTATTCCGCTGCCGTCGTTTGCGGCAAAGTGGCCAATCTTTTTAAATGAGAGGTCGTAAAGGTCTAAACCATGATGGTAGCATATTACCCATATTGTATCGTTGCGTATTGTAATGCCATTAGTACGATAATACGAAAGGGCATTATCGCCGGTTGTGGATTTATCCCATAGTTTAATAATTTTCAGGTTTTCATCAAAGACAGCAAGGCCTGCCATTGAAGAAAGCCAGAAGTGATTGTACTTATCTTTTACTATTCCGGAAATGCTTCTGCCATCATCTTTATCGCTGAAAAAAGGTTTAAGGCCTGTATGAACAGGTTTCCCTTGCAGGTTTGTTATTAATAACCCCGTGTTTGTATGGGCCGTCCATGCACTGATGAAGAAGCATGAATCACCTTTAAGCGTAAATGGCTTTATATCTTGCAGCAAGCCATCCTGGGTTGCAAAAAGTTTAAAGTTATCCTTGAATGGGAAGCATTTGCTTATACCATTGTCGCCAACGCACCAAAGAGCACCATCGCTATCAAAGTAAAGATCACTTATTTTACCCTCAAGTGTAGAGTGCTCTGCATTAATATCATGGTGTATAAATTCGTAGTTATCTATTTCGCCGTTATTACTAAGCCTGCATTTGATAAGACCCACAGTTGATGTAACCCATAGGTACCGCAACTTAGTTGTTACGGTTTCGTGCAACGATGTAATATAAAAATTGGGGATACCATATATTGGTTGGAGAGAACTGATACGGCACAATTTGCCTGTTGCGGTATCATATCTATATAATCCACCTCCCCATGTTCCTATCCATAAAGTGCCGTGGGAGTCACATAAAATGGAAGTGATCGTACTGTCTTTTGGAGGTGCCGAATTAAATACGGGTATTCGTTTAAAACTATGTGAAGCCTTATTGAAAATAATAACATCGTGAAATGTGGAGGCGACAAGTTCGCGTTTACCGCAGCTAACAATAGACGTAACATAGGATGACAATGCATAGCCGGGAATCCTGTTGTTCCATACATTGGTAAAACTTTGTTTTTTGTCATCAAACTCAAATATACCAACATTGTTTCCAGCCCAAATATTTTCGCCATCAAAGTATATTCTGTTGGTGAAATTATGCTCATCGAACCGTTTATTGGTGCCTGTATAGTTTTTTAGCTGTAGCGTATTAAGGTCTATTCGCGTAATGCCATTGAGCAGCGCTACCCATAAATGCCCGCTGGCATCTTCGGTTATCTGTTCAACAATATTATCGGGCAATGAGTTAGTGTCCTGGTTACGATGTCCGAAATAGCGTATGTTGGTACCATCGTAGCGGTATAGGCCGTTTTCGGTGCCAAACCACATTATGTTGTGGCTGTCTTTAAAAACGCAGGTTACCGAACTTAAGTCGGGTACCCTTAGGGCGTAAGGCTTTTCAAAGAAAAGAGATGTGGAACTTTCCACCGATTGAGCTTTTAATGCAGCGGGAATAATTATACCCAGCATAAAGCAAAGAGCAAGAACTAACTTGGAATACCTAATTCGTATGCTGCGCCCGGGGTACATTGTAATAGGTTTACATTTTAAATGTAAACAAAAAACCCCTGACGGTATCGCCAGGGGTTTAGTATCATTAAATTAGGATTTATCTTAAAATACTGAATTTGCCTGTTTTCATAAGTGAACCTTGCTTGCTGTATACCTGGTAGAAGTATAAACCATTAGCATAGCCACTGGTACTGAATGAACCAAGGTTATTATTAAGTGTATAGCTGTTCATTTTCTTACCCGTAATATCAAATATATCTGCACGTGCAGCCTGCTCGGTGCTTGTAATTGCAAAGTTAACCTCGGTAGAAGCAGGGTTAGGGTATACGTTGATATTTTCAGCAGGTGCGCTTACTTCATTAATACCTACAACAGAAGCATCGTCAACATACAAAATACTGCCTGGTTTTGCCTTGCTACGGCCGCTTGAGCTGAATACGATATTGATAGTGTCAGGAGTAGCGGCACTATCCCAAAAAATGGTTACACTGCCGGGGGTCCAGGAAGAAGCTGCGGTGGCAGTATAGAAAAAGCCACCACCAAGTACGTTACGCTTTCCGCCAATAGTGCGGGTTAATGAAACTGCGCAATATGCTGAGTCAACCCCATTTGGCATATATTGATAAAAGAATTGGAACTGGCTAATGCGTTGGGTGAAAGGTATACCGGTTTTTACGGTTGCACTAAGGCCAACCACGTTTATATTACCGGTAATTATATAGCCCATAGTATCAGGCACGCCATAACTCTTCACATATGTCCATGATGAACCAAGCACAACAGTAGTAACTTTAGCTGAGTATTTGCCGGAATGAACGGTAACACTATCACGGGTAACCGAGATTGGAGCTGAACCTAAGAAAGAATTATTAAGAATATTGAAATCCCACCACCCACTTGTGCCTACTCCATTGTTAGGGTCATATGCTGTTGTAGTTGTATAGGTATTTTTTGTCCAGGTTTCAAAACCTGAGTTAATTAATTGAGCGTTTGAAGAAACGGCTCCTATTACTAAAGTTGCTAAAGCGAGTAAATATTTTTTCATGGTTTTATGTTATAATGAGCAAATATAGCAATTTTCGCGCATTTGGCAAATTCTTTAACAGGGTTTAACAAAAAAGCCCTGATTTTAAAATCAGGGCTTTTTAGAGAAAAGGTTATTCAATAACAAAATAGTTAAATGATGGAGAACTGGTTCCTCCTGTTATAGATATCGTAAAACTGGTAGCTGTAGAAGTTACATAATACGTGCATCCCTGAGCACCGGAGCTTGCCGGTGTTATTTGGACATATGGAGCCGCACCATAAGTTTTGTTGAAATTAATTTGGAAAACTGAATTCGACCCTGCCCCTGAATTTGTACCTGAGAATGTCAATACACCTCTGGTATCAGTACCATTTGTTACTATTGAACCTGTGCCATAAATAGGAGTTAGGCCATTACTCACGGCAGTGGAGTTATATTTAGGGGGAGATCCCTCACTTTTAATATGGCAATTTGAGTTTGTGCCACCATCAGCTATATCTAAGCCTGCTGTTGGAGTGGCTGTACCAATACCTACATAAACTGAATTATTAGCTGTACCGCCTAGTACAAGACAATTGCTGCTATTTACAGTAGCCACTGCCCCAATAGCTGTAGTATTCGTTAATCCACTATGTGATGAACCTACACCTGCGCCATAACCTATTGCTGTATTATAAGTTCCAGTAGTATTATAATATAAAGACTGATAACCAAGAGCAGAATTAGAATTTCCAGTTGTAGTACCATTCAATGCTTGATTACCAATTGCAGTATTATAACTATTCGAATTGCTTGATACACCGAATAAGGCTGCGTAACCTAAGGCAGTATTATAGCTTCCTGTACTATTTTCGTATGAGGCGCCATAACCCATAAGAGTATTTTGTATGCCCGTTGTATTAACTAGTCCTGCCTGCATTCCAACGGCTGTATTATGGTCACCTGTCGTATTATTGTACAAGGCTTCGTAACCAAGCCCTGTATTCTCATAACCATTGGTTGAAGTTGTGGGTTGGTTACTGTAAAGAGCATAATCCCCAACAGCAGTATTATAAGAATTCCAGTTAGTAGTCACATTATTTCCCTGCTTGTATAAAGCTTGGTAGCCAACAGCAACGTTTCTATTGGCATGCGTGCTTGCGGTTAGTGCCTGGTAACCTAAGGCTACGTTATAAGTACCGTCTGTGTTTGCATATAATGCACTATCGCCAACAGCTGTATTTGCATCAGCTGTATTGTTATTTAAGGCATCATTACCTAAAGCTGAATTACTACTTGCTGTTACATTATTTGATAATGAATTAGTACCTACAGCTGTATTGTTTTTTCCACTTGTTGTTGCTTCAAGAGCGAAGTAACCATAGCCAGTATTATTATCGGCAGTACTATAAAATAGCACACCGTATCCACCTGCAGTGTTATTACTTCCTGAACTATTGTGAACTAAAGTTGACATTCCTATTCCTGTATTATAATTCCCAGTTTGGTTATTATATAATGCGTCATCTCCCATGGCAGTATTATAATTCCCTGAACTATTTGAAAAAAGCGCCTGATAGCCAGTAGCGGTATTTTGGTAGCCAGCACCATTTGAACTAAGTGCTTGGTAACCTGTTGCGGTATTCTGATACCCGCTTGTATTAAGGTACATGGCGCTATCCCCTACAGCAGTATTTGCATCTGCAGTATTGTTATAAAGGGCATAAGCGCCATTAGCTGTATTGCCACTACCGGCCTGATTTTTATATGAGGCAAAAGATCCGGTAGCTGTGTTATCAAGTCCTGAGACATTTGTCGCGGCGGCAGCATAACCTTGCGCTGAATTATAAATTCCGGTTGAGTTATCAAATAACGCACTATCTCCTACAGCAGTATTCCAACTATATTGATTATTATATAAAGCGTTCTTACCTAAAGCAACATTGCTACTACCCGATACATTATAATGTTCTAATGCATTGTATCCGACTGCTGTATTATACCATCCTGTTTGATTCTCTGCTAAGGAATAAGCACCCATGGAGGTGTTACCATAACCAGTAGTTAATGCCCATTGGGCAGTATTGCCTACAGCTGTGTTAAAGCTGCCTGTGCTGCTATTGCCCTGAAGTGCTTTGTTTCCTATAGCAGTATTATCTCCACCAGAGTTACTCTGTGCAGCCTGATACCCTACGGCAGTATTTTCAGTACCACTAGTTACGGCCGCTAACGCTTGCGTGCCCAATGCTGTGTTAGATGAACCAAGGGCTAGCGAGAAGCCGGCATAGTATCCATAGGCAGTATTACCTGAGCCAGTAACCGCACCATTGGCAGCATTACACCCGAAAGCATTAAGAAGTGTGCCGCTGCATACATCATGATAACCACGTGAATGGGTTATATCATCACCTGTAGTTAGTTGAATCCAATCCGGGTTAGTTGCTGTTCCTGCATTGTAATAATACCCTGGGATAACATTATAAGGAGCAGTACCGGCCGAATCGGTATTGTAAACCAGCATACCTGTTTCAGGGGCATCGAAAGGCGCCTGCAAATTAGTACTCTGCAAAGCAGCCTTAACAGGGAAGGTAAGTATATTATCAGCAACCTTAGCATGTTCAGAATACAAAGCGTAAGGCACGGATAACATTTGTGAGGTACCCATAAAGGTATAGTTATCCCCGCCCTTAGGGTCAAATTCAATTTTCACAAAGTAATCGCCTTTGCTCCAGTCAATGGTATTAAATGCACCTGAAACTGTGCTACCATTACCAATATTCAGGTTGGCTAAACCAAACTGGTTGGTGGTTGATGTTTGGGTTTCTTCATAAACGGTTGTACCATTTGCATTACCCTGCACTATGCTTATACGGAAGGATACGGGTTGGTTGGCAATAGCATCGCCATTTGAATTACGGGCAATGGCCTGGTACTTTATGGCCTGTGGGGCACCTATTGCAGAAGATTGGGTTGTTTGAGCAAAACCGGCTGTCGACAAACCTAGTGTCAGTAGTGTTGCAACTAGTAGTGTAAGTTTTTTCATTGTAATAATTTTTTAATAATTGGGGTTACTTGATTTTGTCAACCTTAAGGGTTTTAATAAGCTGGTTGTCGGCATTGAACACCTTTAAGAAATAAATGCCATTGGCATAGGAAGAAATATCAAACTCTTCCTGTGGCGCAGACATGTTCTTTTTAAAGATTGTTTTACCTTCCATGTCGGTTAATTCAACCCATAGGTTTTTACCATCTCCATTGTTCTTAACATAGAATGAACTGGTAAAAGGATTAGGGAAAGCACTCACATAATCATTAGCAGGATTAATAGTATTAACACTGGTAACAATAATAGAAGTGGGCTGCTGGAACCCCTGGGTTAAATAACCGGAAGGGTAAAGATCGGTTTCGGAAAGAGGTTCCCCTAATGTCCAGCTTAAAGACACATTGGGAGAGATAAAATAGCTTCCTGCGGAAGCAAATACTTCAGGCTGTAAATTAGCCTGGGCCAAACATACCCGTGAACCGAACACGAGCAGAGCGGCAACTAAAGGCGGCTTCAGTTTCATGAGAATAAGGGTTTAAATGTTAATACTTCAGTTTGTTTACAGTTGGTAGGCGTAACTCCTAGGCATTACGCTGTAAAGCACAATACAAGTATATACCATGAAAGAGGCGAAAACATCAGCTTAAAGACGTAATTTTTAATGAAAGTAGTACGTATAAAGACTTAAGGTGAAATACGTAAAGCACCCTTGAAGGCCTTTCAAAGTAACAATGTTGTAACTATTGGAAGAAAAAAATAGGGAGATTAAATTATTACTAACGCATGTTAAGCAGAAAGTTAAATCCATGTAAAAAAGTACTCAATAGAAGTAGTTGGATAGTATAGGGGGATGTTGAAATCATTTGCGGCTATTGCTTTTAAAAGTATGCAGGGCATGCGAACTTTGCACCCGTAAATTGTTTAAATCGACTTACCTAAAGTATAACCACTCATGAAAAGAAGATTGTTATTTATTGATATTATCAATAGATGTTATTGGTTTTCAGATACCTAAAAATTCAATATCAATGGCGTTTTATTGATAATTCCATTGTTTACGCATTGTTATTTCATTGATAATTTATTGTTTTTACGTTAATCAAACGGGGTAACACGAGGTAACAAATTTAGGCGGTAACACTAAGGTCATGAAATTGATAATCAACGTTCTATAGTTTTTAAAGTGCCAAAAAGTGTATACCCATTTAAATTCTGCCAACATGAAGTTTTATGTGAAAATATAATGAAGACCAATAGATCATAAAATTTGGCTGCCGTAAAACGGCAATTCTTAACATCATTTGGCAATGAAATGCAACTTTTGGCAAAATGTTAAAATCCTATTCAAAAATTGCAGTTAAGTTTGCGCCCATTATGAATAACGAAGAATTATTTAAAAATGTAATATCGCACAGCAAGGAATATGGATTCATATTCCCATCGAGTGAGATATATGACGGGCTTAGCGCCGTGTACGACTATGGCAGCTATGGCGCTGAATTAAAGAGCAATATACGCGCCTATTGGTGGAAAGCCATGGTGCAGTTGCATGAAAATATTGTAGGTATTGATGCTGCAATATTTATGCATCCCACTACCTGGAAGGCTTCGGGTCACGTTGACGCGTTTAACGATCCGCTTATAGATAATAAAGACTCGAAGAAACGCTATAGGGCTGATAACCTGATAGAAGACTACTTAGGCAAGCAGGAAGATAAGATTGAAAAAGAGGTAGAAAAGGCTAAAAAGCGCTTTGGCGAGAAATTTGATGAGGCCTTATACCGTTCAACCAACCCAAGGATAGTTGAAATTAAGGGCAATATAGATACAGTGCATGGCCGCTACAAAAAGGCCATGGAAGATAGCGACTGGGCCGGCCTGAAACAGGTAATTG
>Ga0134125_10003054_pt1 | contig 19601 bp, 9 predicted proteins | sample KB31751_FD_96464 | JGI IMG/M metagenome (GOLD analysis project Ga0134125, IMG submission 96464) | Terrestrial soil microbial communities with excess Nitrogen fertilizer from Kellogg Biological Station, Michigan, USA - KB3-175-1 | ecosystem: Environmental > Terrestrial > Soil > Unclassified ... | reverse complement strand
TACAAATATATCAAATATATACCCCTAAATCGAACATTTGGATACCCAATTTGACGATTTTGACGCCCCTGCCGCTTTGGTAATCTGCCTACTTTTAACGTGCGATCCTGCGTTAAAAATAAAAAAAATAAACCGATTGCAACCTATTAAGAAATTTCTCTAACTTTATTATTAAACCGATTGCATCTTTTCTCTCTTTCATAACCAAATCTAAAAAGATCCATATGAATCTGACTGCTTTTGTGGGAGTCCTGTTGGCCTCTTTTCTTACACTTTCATTATCAGCCCAACCTCCAGGCGCCCGGAAGATTACCGGAAGAGTGGCCGACCAGGCGAACAACCAGGGAATTCCGGGGGCGACTGTGAGCGTGAAGGGGACGCAGAATTCGGTGCAGACCGACGTAAACGGCGATTTTACGATCATTGCGGCTCCCCAGGAGACGCTTGTCATTTCCTATGTCGGGTATTCCCCGAAGGAAATGAGGGTAGGCAATTCGACTACGCTTAACATTTCGCTGTCGACGAACTACGGCCATATGGACGATGTGGTCGTGGTGGGGTACGGCCGGATGAAAAAATCCGATCTGAGCGCCGCCGTAAGCACGATCTCCAGTGAAGACCTGAACAAGACCGTTAACGTGACGCTGGACGACGCACTCCAGGGTAAGTCCCCGAATGTGTACGTCTCCCAGACCAGCGGCGAGCCCGGCGCGGGGGCTTCGGTCATTATCCGCGGCATCAGTACCATTACGCAGAATTATCAGCCGCTTTATGTGATCGACGGGGTGCAGATCCGGCCGCAACTGCCGACGGGGGGCGCTTATAACGTTACGCCCAACCTGTCCAACGAGCTGCAGGGCCTCAACCCGGACGATATCGAAAACATCAGCGTGCTGGAAGGCCCCGCCGCCACCTCTATCTACGGGGCCGCAGGCGCGAACGGGGTTGTAATGATCACGACCAAGCAGGGAAAACAAGGACAGACAAGGGTATCACTGAATGAACTGGAGAACCTGCAGACGAGACCTAAGGACCTTCCGGTCATGAACCTCCAGCAATATGCGCAATATGTATTAAAACTCGAGAATTTAGGACTGGTCCCGGCCGAACCCAACCAACTGAGCGACCCTTCCATCCTGGGACCCGGTACCGACTGGCAGAAAACCATGTTCCAGAATGTCTGGATGAACAAACACACGCTGAGCCTGAATGGCGGCAGCGACAAAACGACGTTCTATATTTCCGCCGATTACCTGAATCAGAACGGGATCGCGGTCGGGTCCGGCTTCCAGCGGGGATCGGTGCGGTTCAACCTGAGCAACCAGGCCAATAAATGGCTAAAGGTCAGTTTGAATACATCGGGTTATGGGGACAAGGAAAAGGTGAATGTCTTCCAGGGCAACCTGATCAACCTGGCCCTCGGACAGAATCCTACCATCCCGGCCAAGAACCTGGATGGAAGCTATGGCGGCCCGGATCAGGCGCAGGTCCTCTACTCCAACACCAATCCCCTGGCAGTCGCCGAGCTGAACAACAACTACAACACCAACTACGGCGTTCTCGGCGGGATCAGTGCAGATGTCACACCGATCAAGGGCCTGACCTGGCATACGGAAGCCAACGGCACCTATAATTTCAATTTCTCCTACCAGTTCCAACCGAGCTATACGATCGGCGCCTATGTGAACCCCAACTCGACCGTCGCACAAGGTGCCGCGCACAACTACTGGTGGTCCTTCAACACCCGGCTTCAATACGACTGGTCGATCGAGAAGCATGTGATGTCGGTGATGGTAGGCCACGAGGCGCAATATTACCAGTATCAAAGCATCAACGCCAACGGCCAGGGACTTACCACGAATTCCGTCCAGGAACTGAGTGTCATCAGCCAGACGCAGACCCTGCCGACCAGCAATAAGGGAGACGGTTCGCAGGAATCCTATTTCGCACGGGCCAATTATACTTATGACAATAAGTATATCCTTCAGGGCGTCGTCCGGCGGGATGGGAGTTCGAATTTCGGGGCGGAAAATTTGTTTGGCATCTTCCCCGCGGTATCCGCCGCCTGGAAGATCTCGGATGAGAAGTTCATGCAGGGGATCACGTGGTTGAACGATTTGAAATTCCGCGGAGAGTGGGGTATTTCGGGCGCTGCCGGTCAGGGTGGAGCGATCTACGCCAATCTTTACCCGGCGGTTACGGTCTGGGGCGGCGGTTTCCTGCCGTCGAATTTTCCGAACCCCGCGTTGAAATGGGAGCAGGACCAATCCACAAATATCGGGCTGGATGCGCATTTGCTGAATAACCGTATCGAAATCATCGCCGATGCGTATAAGAAGAAGGTGTCCAACCTGATCCTGCCGTTCAGTACCAGCGAGTTCCTCGGTGGCTATCCCAGCGGGGGCTATAACGGACAGATCCAGTGGCCGATCGAGAACTTCGGGTCGATGACCAACGAAGGCATCGGCGTCACGATCAATACGGTCGACTACACATCGAAGGATTTCACGTGGAAGACCGGTGTAAATTTCGCGATCGACCGCAATAAAGTGACCCGGCTCTATGCGCCCCTGAACTTACAATACTACGCGTCGACCAACAGCCGCCAGGCGGAATTCCTGACGGAAGCCGGGCAGCCTTTAAGCATGATCACCGGATATGTTGCCGAAGGCCTCTTCCAGGATTACAAGGATATTGCCGGACATGCGATACAGACGGCAAACGGTGTCCTGACCGTAGACCCCACCCAGGGCAGCTGGCCGGGAGACGTCAAGTATAAGGATATCAATCACGACTCCGTGATCAACCAGAATGACCGGACGATCATCGGCAACCCCTGGCCGAAGTTCACCTACAGCTTCAATACGAGCTTCAGCTATAAAGGATTTGAACTGAACCTCTTCTTCACGGGCGTCTATGGGAACCAGATCCTCAACATGACCCGGTACGAGAACGAATACCTGCCGCTCGGCGTCGGACCTTATGCGAATCACTACAGAGAGGACCTGAATTTTGCCGTTCCGAGCAGTATCAGCGCGGCCGATGCGCTGACGGTCACCCTTACCAATCCCGGCCACCAGATCCAGCGGCCGACGACGGCGGATGCCAACGGCAGCGCCAGGATCTCTCAATGGGACGTGGAAAGCGGGTCTTACCTGAAGTTGAAGAATGTGCGGTTGAGCTACACCGTGCCGACGAAATATGTGCGGGCTACGCATGTACTGCGCGGCGTCACCGCGTCCTTTCAGGTCCAGAATGCCTGGACATGGACACGGTACACGGGCTACGATCCCGAAGTGGGGATGTACCAGTACGCCGGTCTGAACATAGTGGGAATGGACGAAGGCCGTTATCCCCAAACAAGGTCTTACGCCTTCAACCTCAACCTAAACTTCTAACAAAATCATTTACGCAAAACCTGCAACAATGAAACACAGATTAACGATACTTGTCCTCTCTCTCGTGGGCATTTCGGTGATGCCGGGGTGCAAAAAGAGTTTTTTGTACCGCCCTCCGCTGGGCGCGCCTACGTCGGGTACGTTTTACCAGACCGACGATGAGATCCAGAAAGGGACCGGGCCGCTGTACAACGGCAGCTGGGGCGGCTACAACGGGACTTCCCTGCAATATATCGGCGATATCATGGGCGGTAACAGCACCACGGACAACTACCAGGGGCGCGGCGCTTACCTGAACTTTGCGGTTTCGGCGACGGACCCCAGCGGCGCCCTGCAAAGCGCCTACCAGGCCCTTTGGTCGGTGGTAGCCAATGCCAACGTAGTTGCCTATAATATCAAAAATGCTGCGCCCGGCGCTACAGAGGCGGGCAAGAACGAGGGCCTGGCCGAGTGCTATTTTATGCGCGCCGCAGCTTATTATTACCTTTCGATGATCTGGGGCCCCGTGCCGATCATCTACGACAACATCCATCAACTCGGTGACACGGCGATCCGCCGGGCGCCGCTGCTGGATGCCTTTCAATTCCAGATCAATGACCTGACCTGGGCTGCCCAGAATCTACCCGCCACACCCATCCTGCCCGCGCGGGTAACAAAATGGAGCGCGGAAGGGATGCTGGCAAGGGCATATCTCGTGCGGTCCGGACTCACGGGTACGGGCGGGCAGCGGAATACGGCCGACCTCGACAGTGCGATCAAATACGCAACGGATGTCGTGACCAACAGCGGGGCGACGCTCGATGCGAGCTATTACGACCTGTTCACCAGCGGATCCTTCAGCGGAAGCAAAGTGCCGTCGGAGTGCCTGTTCGCGCTTTTGTGGGTGCCGAACGGTCAGTACACGGTGCAGAATCACATGATGGCCAACCTCGCCTACACGCCGTTGATCACGCAGACCGGTGACGGCTGGGGTGCGGCCTTTGCCGGTTCGCCGAGCCTCATGGACTGGTATTTCAATGTGGAGCCGGACGACACGCTGCGCAGAAGGGCGACGGTCTTTATGCCCAATTCCTTCTATCCCGATATCAACAAGGCCGGCGGCGGCTGGCTGGTGGATACAACCCTGTTCAATAATGCGCAGATCACCGCGCCCGGACAGCCGGGCAACGGGTATGGCAACGATCATGCGTTTGTCAAAAAATATGTGATCGGATCACCTGCTGACAACAACAATCTTGGCGGTATCCAAAGCGAAAACCTGAACACCTATATTTTCCGCCTGGATGAAGTATACCTGGACCTGGCAGAGGCAATTCTCGGGAACAACAGTTCCACCAGCGACCCTGTGGCCCTAAAGTATTACAATGCGATCCGGACGCGCGCGGGGATCCCGACCAAGGCATCGATCACCTTTGCGGATATCCTGGCCGAGAAGAAAGCCGAGTTCGCCTTTGAAGGCCACGCCTATTACGACTGGAAGGAATGGTATTATTTTGACCCGGCGGATGCCATCTCCTATTTCAGCAACCAGGACAGGGGCACCTACAACATCACTTATAACGGCGGGAACTCGTTCATTACCTTCTTCGGAGCCGACGGTAAACCGGGCACGGTGACCTATCCGGTCACCCCGCAGACCGCCAACCTGCCGTACCCGGAATCCGAAGCGCTCATCTCGCCGGCGTTATCGCAAGACCCGGTAGCCTTCGATTTCAGCAAAGTAAAATACAATTGATTGCCGCATTAAAAAGATAATATGAAAAAATTACTTTTATTCTGTATCGTGGCGCTGGGCATCCTCCAGTTCGGCTGTAAGAAGAATAGTTCAGGCGGCGCGCCGGTCATCACGCATGTCAGGACCGTCTCCCCGGCGCAGGCCGACAGCTTCTTTACCCAGGCTTTGCCGGGAACGCTGCTGGTTATCCAGGGGAGCGGGTTCGACGGCCTGAAGGCAGTCTATTTCAATGATTCCCTTGCGGCGATCAACCCGGTTTACGTTACGAATACCAATATCATCGTTACGATCCCCGGGGGAACCCAGACGGCCGCTACCGATCCGAACGTGACGAACCAGATCAAGATCGTCACCGGCCACGGGACCAGTACTTTCTCCTTCAAGGTCGTGCTCGATCCGCCGGTGATCAGCTCCATCGCCTTCGACAATACAGGTTCAACCTTGTATATCAACGGTAAGAATCTGGTCGGGATCAGCAAGATCACTTTCCCGATCGGCGCGGTCGGAAATTATGATACAGCCACCGGCTATACGATCAACGCAAGCTGGACGCAGGTCGCCGCCGGCGTCCCGCCCGGCAATTCCTGGCCAGATTCTGTCCGGGTCTATTGTACCTTCGGCGTAGCGTCCTTCCCCTTCCCGCCGCCGATGACGATCAGCGCTGTGTCCGACGAGAACGCGATAGCGGGCGATACGATCGAGCTGACCGGCACGAACTTCATAGGCGTAGATCATGTGACCTTTCCGGGCGGAACGCAGGTACAGCCAACCGTGAACAGCGTGGGCTCCATGTCGGTCGTTGTGCCCGCCGGGATCACAGCACCCGATTCGTTGCGGATCGCCGGCTCGTTGGGAAGTGCGACCGCGCCCCAATTGTTTGACTCCTATCTGACCTATCCCTCTCCGGGCTATCTGAGTACGTTTGAAGTGCAGTATGCATCGGACAATACCGGGTTCGTGGGTTGGACGGCAGGTTACGCGTCGGCTTCGCAGGCGGCGACAGCCTATCCGAATGGAACCGGAGCTGTTGCCGTGCTGAACCAGGGAAGCCCGATGGGCGCCAATGCGGGTCCCACGTCGCAGGGGAACCCGGGGATCGCGCAATTGAATGACGTTCCCTGGGTGAGCAATACCGGCGCGTCCGTCGCGGGCTATTCTCTCAAGTTTGAGATCTATGTCGCCAGTCCGTGGAGCAAGGGCGAGCTGTGGATCTCTGTCGGGGACTGGTACACGTGGCAGTCCTACACGGCCCGGTATGCACCGTGGGAATCGACGTCGAACGGAACCTATTTTCCGTCCGGGTGGCAAACCGTGACCATACCTTTGACGAGTTTCCATAACGGCAATCAATTCTACCAGACGTCGTACAATTCGAGCGGGCCGGTCCCGGCGCATTTTACCGATTTTGCAACGACAGGCATCGCATTCATGATCGCAAACGATCAGGCCTCCGCCGTACCGGCGGGCAGCATCAATGTGGCCATCGACAACGTGCGGATCGTCCAGGGCCAATAAGTTCAAACATTAACCAAACTGTGATGAAGCGCATAAGATCCTACCTTTTCCTGATTACCTCTGGCGTGCTGTTGTTTGGCGCGGCAGCCTGTAAGAAAAGTATCTCCGGAGCAAGATCAAATAACAACGGTGGCGGTGGCGGGAATGGTCCCGCCACCGACTCCACTTACAACCCGGTCGACCCGTCGACGCCGGCGACTGTGGGATTCTTCGCAAGTAACTGGAAGGCCAGGTCCTTTTCGGGACCGGGCGACCAGACTGCGCCCGCATCGGGGTCACTTACGGTTACCGACGCGCTGACCATCGATGTCAACCGTGTCCTGGCCAAGGTTCCACCGACCGTCTTCGGCAATAATTCCAATCTGTGGATGGGACAGATCGTCACGCAGCCCGACCTGATGCAATATATCACCGATCTGTCGCCAAACATCATCCGGGCGCCGGCGGGCAGCGTCAGCGACACTTATTTCTGGAACGGAACCCCGGCCAATCCGAAACCCGCGGATGCGCCGGACAGCGTATATTCCAGCGGCTCGCTCGGGAACATCGGGAACTGGTACGGCGGAGACAATCAAAGCTGGACGCTGGACCTCCAGAATTATTACAGCCTGTTGGCGTCGACGCACAGCCAGGCGATCTTCACGGTCAATTACGGGTATGCGCGGTACGGGACCGGGCCCGATCCTGTCGCTGCGGCGGCCCATCTGGCGGCCGACTGGGTCAGGTATGACAATGGACGCACCCGGTACTGGGAGATCGGAAATGAATGCTATGGTAACTGGGAGGCCGGTTACCAGATCGACGTGACGAGGAACCAGGACCACCAGCCTGCGACGATCACCGGCGCCCTGTACGGCCAGCATTGGAATGTATTTGCCGATTCGATGCGCGCCGCGGCGCAGGAAGTTGGCGCGACGATCTATATTGGCGCTATCCTGTATTCTTCCGCTCCGCAGACCTATGACTACGCATCCATCCAGACCTGGAACCAGGGCGTATTGGCCAATGCAGGCAAAGCAGCCGATTTTTTTATCATCCATGATTATTTTACGGCCTACAACAGCAATTCGACGGTCGGTCAGATCCTTGGAACGGCATTGACGGAGCCGTCGACGGATATGTCCTATATCCAGCAACAGTTGAACGGCGCCGGGGTCCAGGCCAAGCCGGTTGCGCTTACCGAGTGGAATATCCAGGCAGTGGGCTCGAAGCAAAATACGTCTTATATTGCAGGGATCCATGCGGCGCTGACCCTGGGCCAGTTTATCAGGAACGGCTTTGGTGAAGCAAGCCGATGGGACCTGGCCAACGGCTATTCGAATGGCGACGACATGGGGATGTTCAATTCCGGGGACGAGCCAAACGCGCCATTGTGGAACCCCCGGCCGGCATTCTACTATATGTATTATTTTCAGCGTTTCTTCGGAGACCGGATGGTATATGACTCATTGGCGCGGTCAAACAACGACCTGGTGACCTATTCTTCCACCTTTTCGTCGGGTCAGGCAGGAACGGTCATTATCAATACGGGTTCGGTAAACCATGTCGTGTCGGTAGACTTCCGGCATTTTCCGGCGGGCGCGGGCTACCATTATGTGTTGCTGAGCGGAGGAACGGACAATTCTCCTTTCTCAGGCCAGGTCTATGTGAACGGAGTGGGGCCGGCGACGGCGACGGGGGGACCTTTGAGCTATTCCACGATAAAATCCTATGGGGCGCCGCTGACCGGAACGATCAAGCTGGCGGTACCGGCCATGAGCGTGATCTACCTTGTGGCCGACGGTAAATAGATGCCATTCAAATACTCTATAGCGCCGGTAGTCGCATCGATCCTTACCCTGGCGTCCTGCAATTCGGTGGACCATCGGACGGGCCTGCACTTCGCGTTCCTGCCGGCTTCCGTTACAGGGATCGATTTTGCCAATACGATTACGGAAGATGATTCGTTGAATATGTTCGTCAACGAATACACTTATATGGGTGGCGGTATCGGGGTCGGCGACTTCAACCGCGACGGCCTGCCGGATCTCTTCTTTGCCGGCAACCAGGTTAGTTCGAGACTGTACCTGAACAAGGGAAACCTCCATTTTCAGGATATCACGCAAAAGGCGGGCGTGGCGACGAGCAGTTGGTGCACGGGCGTAAGCGTGGTCGACATCAACAACGATGGCTGGCCGGATATCTATGTCTGTGTATCAGGGAAAGGTCAGGCCAGGAGACGGAATTTGCTTTTTATCAATCAGCATGATCTGACCTTCAAAGAGGAAGCCGCGCAATATGGCCTGAATGACAGCGTGTACTCGACACAGGCCGTCTTCTTCGACTATGACGGGGACGGCCGGCTCGACATGTACCTCGTGAACCATACCCTTGACGATGTTCGTCCAAACGATATCAGGGACAGAAAGGTGGACAGCAATGCGATCGCGGGGGACAGGCTTTTTCACAACGAAGGTGTGCCGCCGGGCATGGACCATCCGGTATTCAGAGATGTGACCAGACAGGCAGGCATCCTGGAAGACGGGAACGGACTGGGCGTGGTCGTCAGCGATTTCAACGGCGACGGGAAGCCGGATGTTTATGTATGCAACGATTATATCCGGAATGACCTGCTTTGGCTGAACAACGGCAACGGGACGTTTACGAACTGCATCGGGTCAGCGCTGCGTCATCAGAGCTATTCGAGCATGGGTGCGGATGCCGCAGATGTCAATAACGACGGGATGGCCGATCTCGTCACGCTCGATATGCAGCCCGAGACGAGCGAGCGCAAGAAGATGATGTATTCTTTTCTGAGTAACCAGCGGCACCAGCTTGAATTGGACAAGGGATACGAGCAGCAGTATATCCACAATATGCTGCAGCTGAACGACGGCGTCCGGTCCGTCGACGGCAGGCAGGAACCTTATTTCAGCGAGATCGGGGAAATGGCCGGGATCGCGGAGACCGACTGGAGCTGGAGCGTGCTCATCGCGGATTTCGACAATGACGGCTGGAAGGATATGCATATCACCAACGGTCTCGGCCGCGATCCGACCAATATCGATTTCCTCGAATATGCGCATAACACCGTGATGGAAACGGGAGTGCCGGAAAGCGAGCTGGGGCAACGGCGGAAATTCATGGCCAGGCTGACTGAAATGGGGCCCCTGCAAATCAGGAACTACCTCTACCGGAACCGCGGAGGCTTGCCGGCAGCCGGCGGATGGGGCGGGATGTCATTCGAAGATGTTTCGGACAGTGCGGGTATCACCGAGACCTCGGTATCCAACGGCGCCGTATATGCGGACCTGGACAACGACGGGAAGCTCGACCTGGTCACCAACAATATCAACGGACCGGCGTTCGTGATGCATAACGAGACGCCGGGCGGCCATTACCTCACGCTGAGACTTGAGGGCGACAGCCTGAACCCGGAAGGCATCGGGGCGGTCGTTACCGCCTTTTCGGGCGGCATGCAGCAGGTCGTTAGGCAAAGCCCTGTGCGAGGCTTCCTGTCGTCGGTGGATAGCAGACTACATTTCGGATTTGGGGCGGCCCGGCCGGATTCGCTGCAGATCGTCTGGCCCGACGGAGCAGTGGCAATCCTTCCGCACCCCGCGGTCGATACGATACTTACGCTCAGAAAGGGATCTGTGCAAGGGGCAGGCGCGAGCACCGCCTGGCGAAATCTGAAAGGTAGGCCCGGCGCAGACCTGGCCGGCCAAGGGCCGATCGGCGGGATTCCGGTTGGCGCGAATCGCGTGTTTACGGATGTTACCGATCAACTCGGGATCGCGTTCAGGCACAAGGAAACCATGTTCTTCGATTATAAGTTTCAGCCCATGCTTCTCCAAAAATATTCGCAGGAGGGGCCCTTTGTGAGTGTAGCCGATCTGAACGGCGACGGACTCGAAGACTTTTTTGTCGGTGGGGCGTTCGAGCAGTCCGGCAAGGTCTACCTGCAACAGCGCGATGGAAGTTTTACAGGAAAGGATCTCGTCAGCGGCCCAAAATACGAAGAAGACATGCAAAGCCTGGTATTCGACGCGAACGGCGACGGACATCCGGACCTGCTGGTCGTAGGCGGCAGCAGTGAATTCGACGACCATTCCTCATTTTACATACCGCGGCTATATCTCAGCGACGGCAAAGGTAATTTCCGCAAGGACAGCCTGGCATTTTCGCCGTTTATCCGGACGGCGGCCAAATGCGTCGCGGCGGCTGATATGGATGGCGACGGTGACCAGGACCTTTTTATCGGTGGCAGGGTCTCGCTTGGCACCTATCCGAGACCACCGGTCAGCTACCTGCTTCGGAACGACCACGGGAAGTTCGTCGATGTTACAGCCGCCGTCTGTCCCGCCCTGCAAAGCGTCGGCATGGTCAATGCGGCGGTCTGGACAGACGTCGATGGGGACGGCAGACCCGACCTGATCGTAGCTTGTGACTGGATGCCGATCCGGGTATTCCGGAATAATGGGAATTCGTTTACCGAGATCACCGCTCAAACGGGACTCCAGGACCTGCCGGGGATGTGGAGAAGCCTGACGGTCGCCGACGTTAACGGGGACGGACATGCGGATCTGATCGCGGGGAATCTCGGGCTCAACAATCCCTTTCATATCAACAGGGCACAACCTGCCGAACTCATATCAAAGGATTTTGACAACAACGGCATTGCAGACCCGGTATTATGCTACTATATCAAGGGAGACGACGGAAAATACCGGCTCCAGGCAGGGGTGTCAAGGGACAATTGGGCCGTCCAGATGCCGTCGATCAAGAAGACATTCGATGACAACGCGAAATATGCGAAGGCGTCGATGGATCAGATCTTTACGCCGGAGATGATGGAGGGGGCCCTCGTCCTGCGGTGCAACGAAGTGCGCAGCGGCTGGTTCGAGAATGACGGGCATGGCAGGTTCAAATTCCATGCGTTTCCGCCGGAAGCTCAGGAAGCGCCGGTCAATACTATGGTCTACGCGGACATCGACGGCGACGGGAAGGCGGACCTGATCCTTGGCGGGAACGAATACGAAGCCTCGGTGATGACCGGCAGGTATGATGCGAGCTACGGGCTGCTAATGACCGGGGACGGCAGGGGAGGATGGAAGCCGGTCTCTCCGGCCTTGTCTGGGCTGGTGCTGGACGGAGACGTCAGGGATCTCAAAATTATCCAGGCGAAGGGACAGCGCATCTTGCTTGCGGCGATCAATGATTCAAAAATGAAAGCTTTTAAAATATCGGGCAGTGGGAAAAAATAAGTTGGGATTGGCGCTGTTCGCAGGCTTTGCTTTGTTGGCCCACCCGGTTCCCAAGGATCCGCCGGCGGCGGCGACAATGGGCTTCTTTTTGGCCGGCTGGCAGCCGAAGCGGTTTATCCCGCCTACGGCCAGTCAAACGGCTGCCGGCAAAATCGTTACCGGAATCCCGGCAGGGCAACCGAACGGTGCAGCGGCCGATACCGGCCATTTGGCCGCGGTGACCATAGATGCGACGAACGTGATCACCAGGATACCGCCGACCGAGTTCGGGCAAAATGCCAACACCTGGATGAGTGCCATGATCAACGAGCCGATCTTCATGCGTCATCTTGCCGACCTGCAACCGCATGTGATCCGCTGGCCAGCGGGCAGCGGCAGCGATGGGTATTGGTGGGACCGGGCGCCGTCGGATCCGCCGGCGGACGCACCCCGGATGGTGCCCGATAAGAATGGAAAGAAGAAATATCCGGGATATTTCTACGGCCGGCCGCCTGGAACCCGGAGCGGTTCGCTGGACGACTATTATGAGATGCGGCGCGAATCCGGAAACGAAGGGATCATTACTGTAAACTACGGATACGCACGATACGGCACCGGCCCGCATCCGGTACAGACAGCCGCGCATTATGCCGCGGATTGGGTACGATACGATCACGGCAGGACAAAGTATTGGGAGGTCGGGAATGAGAACTACGGAGACTGGGAACTTGGCTACCGGATCGACACGACCCAGAATAAGGACGGGCAGCCGGAGATACTGAATGGCCGGCTGTATGCAGAACAATTTAAGGTCTTTGCCGATTCAATGCGCAAGGCGGCCGCGGAAACCGGAGGCCGGATCTTTATAGGGGCCGTTACCGCAGAATCCACGCCCAGGATCTGGGAATCGGTAACCCGGAAGACCTGGAACCAGGAGATGATGAAGGAACTCGGCGGCGCCGCGGATTTTTATGTCGTTCATAACTATTTTACACCGTACCGGAAGAACAGCACGGCCGCGGAGGTGCTTCACGATGCGGTCACGGTCCCGGGCGAGCAGTTGGCGTATGTCGAAGCATCGCTTGCTGCGGCCGGCGTCCAGCTAAAACCGATCGCTATGGACGAGTGGAACATGTTTGCGACGGGGAGTATGCAGCAGGTATCGAATATCAGCGGGCTGTTTGCGGATATCGTCGTCGGGGAATCCATGACGCTGCGTTACGGGCTGGCCTGCCGCTGGGATATGGTCAATGCGTGGGATGGCGGGAACGATCATGGGCTGTTCAGCGCGGGCGATGAGCCTGGGGTAGCCAGGTGGAGTCCCAGGCCGTCGTTCTATTATCTCTACTACATGCAGAAAATGCAGGGCGACAGGCTAGTGGCCACTACTTCCAGCGACACGAGCATCAGGGCGTACGGATCGACCTTTTCTTCCGGAGAAGTCAACGTCACGCTTGTGAATATGTCGCCGGTGGCTAAGACGGTCACTATAACCGGCAGGGGATGGTCCCCGGGAAAGCATTATTATTGGTACAGCCTGGCCGGAGGGGACGACAATGGAGCGTTTTCCCGCCGGGTCTTCGTCAACGGAGAAGGGCCGAAGGGGGCAGCCGGGGGCCCGGATGATTATGCGACCATTCCTGCGCGGGTGGCTTCGACAGGCACAGGTATGGTCGTCCAGTTGCCAGGCCATGGCGCGGTCTGTCTCACGATCGAAAAGCGATGACTTGACAATTGATCGAGATGATTTGATCGGTGAAAACAATAAAATGACGTTAGATTGGCGCTTAAATAATACAAACTCTCATGAAGTCACTTGTAGCCGCGGTATGCCTTTGCCTGTTATTTCATTCATCTTTGGCTCAAGTGAGGTCCTACGGTCCCGCGGCCGGCGGGGTCCGGTTTACATTGGAAAAGGGCCTGATGGAGGTAGACGTAATCGGAGCGGATATCGTACGCGTGCGTTATACAAGCCTGGAGGCTTTTCCGGATAAGCATTCCCTGGTAGTGGAAGAATCCCGTCCGCAAACGCAGGCATTTACGGTCAGGGAGCAGGGGGATGAGATACTGATCTCGACCAGCCGGCTGTTGATCTCTGTGGACCGGTCGACGGCGGGCATTGCTTACAGCGACCCGGCGGGAAAAGTGATCCTTGCCGAAGACGGCAGAAAGGGAAAGACGATGGACGCCGCCAAGGTCGTCGGGGTGCCGACGTACACCTGTGGCACGCAATTCCTGTCGCCGGGCGACGAAGGGCTCTTCGGGCTGGGCTGTCATCCGCTCGATTCGGGTTCGATCGACTATAAGGGCAGAAAACAGGACCTGGCGATCAGGTATATGACCGGCGCTATCCCGGTGCTGCTATCGAGCCGAGGCTATGGCTTGCTGTGGGACAATTATTCTGCCTCCGGTTTTGACGGAACGCTGCCCGGGAAATTCAGTTATGTGTCGGAAAGCGGCGCGATGGTCGACTATTATTTCTTTTACGGGCCGGGTTTCGACCGGATCATCGATTCCTATCGCCGGTTAACAGGGCGGGCGCCGATGTTCCCGAAGTGGGCCTGCGGGCTGTTCCAATCCCAGGATCGTTACCGGACCCAGGAAGAGGTGCTGGCTGCCGGAGCGGGCTACCGCGACGCGCATATACCGGTCGATGTCATCGTACAGGATTGGTATTACTGGGAGCCCCTGCCGATCGGTTCCCATGTCATGAATCCGCAACGGTATCCCGATCCGAAAGCGATGCTGGATAGCCTGCACCGGGAGCATCTGCATGGCATGATCTCCATCTGGCCGGTGTTTGGAAAGGGGACGCGGAACTATGACGCGCTTTCGGCAATGGGTGGTCTGACGAGTATAACCTGGGACAATGTTGTGACGCACACATATGATACCTATTACGATGCCCACAATCCCGCGGCGCGGCGCCTTTACTGGCAGCAAGCGCGGGACAGCCTGGTGAAAAGATATGGTTGGGACGCCTGGTGGATCGATCAGTGCGAGCCGGATAACGGGACCCTGCTGGACGTACGTCGCGCCGCGACCTTCTATACCGGTCACGGGTTCGATTACTTCAACACGTATTCACTGGTGCATACCGACGGGATCTATCAGGGCTGGCGAAAGGATATTCCGGGAAAGCGGGCATTTTTCCTGGCGCGCCAATCCTTCGCCGGGGAGCAGCGCAATGCCGCCACGCTGTGGTCGTCGGACATCCAGTGCACCTGGCACGACTTCGCCGACCAGGTTCCGCAGGGCATCAATGCCTGTGCCTCCGGGATCCCCTATTGGACGTCGGATATCGGCGGCTACCATCTCCATTGGCAGGCGCCCGACTGGACCGATCCGGACAAACGGGAGATGTTCACGCGCTGGTTCCAATTCGGTGCGTTCTGTCCCATCTTTCGCATCCATGGGAAGGGAGAGCGGGCGTTGTTCTCGAAGAACTGGGACGAAGCGACGCGCAGGATCCTGTTGCGGTATGACTGCCTGCGGTACCGCCTGTTGCCGTATATCTATTCCCTCGACGGGGCGGTGACCCAGGAAAACTATACGCCGATGCGTTCGCTCGCGTTTGATTTCCGGACAGATGCGAACGTGTATCGCATTTCTGATCAGTATATGTTCGGGCCTGCCTTTCTGGTCAACCCCGTAACCGTGCCGGGCGCCCGGACGCGGAAGCTATACCTGCCGAAGGCAGACTGGTTCGACTTTTGGACCGGCCGGAAGCTGGACGGCGGCCAGGAAATCGAAGCTGCGGCGCCCATCGACAGGATGCCGCTGTACGTCCGGGCGGGTTCGATCGTTCCGATGGGCCCGGTCCTGGAATATGCGACGCAGCGGCCAGCGGATACGATCGAGCTGCGGATCTATCCGGGAGCGGACGGGCATTTCTTGTTGTATGAGGACGGGAACGACGGTTATCAGTATGAGCGCGGACAATTTGCCACGACAGGATTCGAGTGGCTCGACGGGAAGCGCCAACTTATCATCCGGGCAACAAAGGGGTCGTTCCCGGGAATGCTCAAACGAAGGGTTTTCCATGTCGTCCTGGTGCGCCAAGGGCACGGGGCGGGAGAGGAGCCGGAGCCATCCGTGGACAGGACCGTAGAATTTTCGGGCAAGGAGGTGACGGTGCCGATTGGCTGACCGGCTGGGGGAAGGGAGAATACATTATTGCGGTGCTGGGAGTGCCGTCGATGCGGTACGGCTCGCAGAAGGGAGAATACGGTTCAAATAAAATAGCGGCCGGGCGAGACCCTCGGGGGTGGGCCGCCCGGCCGCGCTGGTTTACTTATTTTTTCAGGTGCAATCTTTCGACGACGAGTTTGCCGATATCTTCTCCCATTACGTGGCTGCGTTCCGTGCAGTATTTATAGTGGATCCCGCCGTAGAAACGGGAATGCATCGTTTCGATCGCTGCATCACGGAAAGAAGGGAACGACCTGCTTGCGATCCCGAACTCGAGTTCGGTGGTATCGGTATAGTTGAAATGGTCTCCGAAATCGCTGGAGAGCGCCTCGGCGGCAGCGGCGGAGATGGTGCAATGGCCGCAGGTATATTCCGGGAAGGGCGGCGTTTGCAGGTGCGGACGCCAGTTCGCATCAAAATACTTGTTGATGGCGGTCTCCGGGCGCAGCGTATTGTAAATATATTTGATATTCCAGCATTGGATAAAGGCGTCGAACATGGCGACGGCCGTGTTTGCGTAGGCTGCGGTTGTGGTTGCGAAGTCGGCGCCCGATTTCATCGCTGCGATCCCGACTATACCCATCCAGTGTCCGGCAGGAGAGAACTTTTTGGTACCGAACATCAGGTGGCCGGAAACGTTTAGCTTGAAGGGATTGTCATCCCAGAAATCTGCGATCCATGCCTGCTCCTTGCTCAGGCTGTCGACTATGTTCTCGCTCAATTTCACTTCCTTATAGTACGGGCTCTTCTTATCTTTCACGTCAAATTCGTAAGGCGGCTGGGGCATGAACTGGCGCACGCTATCCATGACGACGTAGCGGATCTCGCTCCAGTGCGGTTCCATGGCCGGTGTATAGGCAGGTGGCGTGGGTACCCAACGGCCGGGGGAATCGTTCACCATGTATTCCGGTGCGCCCCTCGTCTCCAGGTACCGGTCTTTTTTTGACCAGGCCATGATCGCCGCGGCAACAGTATCGGCGTAGCCAACGGAAGCCTTATACATATTGTCCGGCATCCCGTGTGTCTTTGCCAGGTTGAGAATGCTGTCCACATACCCCTGCATGCTACCTTCGGGGAACGTGACGGCTTCGCCCAGTTTGCAATAGGCGAGGAGGGAAGCCAGTTCAAAGTCGATCGGCGCACCCGCCGTCGGTTGGGGTACGGGTGTCAGCCCGCGGAGCTGACCCGCCAGGGATCGCCATTTGGCGGGATCGCTTGCCGCCATGACCTCATAGCCCGCCACCGCGGCGTAAAGGTAGTTGCGCGAGGCGACGATTGGGTTGAAGTTGTTGCCCATCACCACGGTATTCAGCTGATGGACGGTAGCGCAATAAAGATTCGGGTCTTTGAAGACTTTGTCATAATCATTCACAGCATGGCATGCGGAAAACGAGATCGCGATTGCGAGGACTAATAGACGATTCATAATTTTCAACGGTTGACTTACATTAATGTTGATTGTCCGGAGGTATCCGGTGTGCATTAGGATAGTGATGATCCTGTTCGCGGCGGACGCAGGCCGAGACGAGGATGACCTTCCGGGAGACCCGGCTGAGGGTGACCCGAAACGCCGGTCGACCGGATGACAAAGCAATGCAGGTCGGGGAAATGATGGGTCGAATAGCAAACGATCTTGAAGAAGTTATGTGCTGCCTGTCCATTCCGGGCGGGTATTTTGGATGGCGCCGATCTTTGCACGTCGTTTACCAGCGAAAAGAACTCGATCCCCGCGGAACGAAGCCGGTTGGCAGCGCCATCGAGGATACAGACGAATTCCACGCTATCGTTGAACATTCTTTTCTTGACTTCCCGGTAGCGGAGCCGGCCGATCTCGATATAGCCCGCCGCCCGCTGGTACCGGGACGAACAATTGCAGTATGGGAGCGCGTCCGCGGGAATGCGCCAGGTGACCAGGAGACTGCTGTCGTAATCGTCGCGATCCAGGCTGGCCTCAAGGGATTGCGCCGCACGATCTTCCCAAAAAGCTGTCAACAGTTTGTAACCCACCCAGTTGAAGAGCAGGACCGACAATAGCGATATGGCGGCGATCCGTTTTAGCAACGGTCCAAGTTAGGCAACTTTCGGTAAATAACCACATTGGCTTCACTCTCCTACCACTGCGGCAGCACCAGCAGCGTCTGGAAGTTGAACCTGGTTCCGTCTGTCCAGATCAGCTTGTAGAGGCCCGGGTTCAGCCCGGCCATATCCACACGGGTTTGCGCAACGCCCGGATCGACGACCTGGGTCTTCATTACCTTGCCGGACATGTCGAGCACTTCGAATTGCGACCTTTTCCCGATATCCGGAATGTTGACGTAGGTGAATCCGTAGATCACCGGGTTGGGATAGACGACGAGCATCGATGACTTGCCGGGCAATTCCACCGTAATGATGGCGCTATACGTGTATGTGGCGGTGGTGTCCTGTATCCGGAGCCGGTAATGGTTGGTACCGGGATCGTGACCCACGTCATCAAAGCTGTAGCTATGGACGGCGGAGTCGTCGGCTAGCGGCGTGATGGTGGCGATGACCTGGAATTGGTTGTCGCTGATTTCACGTTCGACAGCGTAATAAGATACAATGCCATCGTAGGCCGCCTGCCATTGCAGCAAGGGATCGTTGCCCGAATACGCACCGATAAAGGACAACAGTTTGAAGGCCCCGGTGCTGTCTTTGTGGCGGGTCGAATCGTAGGTATAAACAAAGCCCGGAAGTGAATCGGTGGAACTATTGTCAGCCACGCTTACATACCCGGTGGAGCCGGATCCGACGATTGCCAGGATCAGGCTATCGGAAATAGTAGCATAGGATGATGCCGGTGTGCCGCCGAATTTCACCGATCTCACCGCGGACAGGCCGGTTCCGCGGATCGAGACGGTCGTTCCGGACGATCCTGTGGAAGGCGAGAAACTCGTTATGGTCAGCGAGGGCGGCGGCGCCGCAGCAAGATAGACGAAGCCGGCCAGGCTGTCTGCGCCGTTGGTTCCGGAGACGAGCACCGAACCGGTTGACCCGGCGCCGATGGTGGCGTAGATGATGCTGTCGGAGAAAATGCGGAATGATTGTACGGGCGTACCGCCGAAGCTGATCGAAGTGACGCCTGACAAATGCAGCCCCCGGATCGTCACCGTGGCGCCTTGTCCGGCGCTATCGGGGCTGAACGAGCTGAGCGAGACGGGTTGCATGGCCGCGTTCAGGTAGACGAAGCCGCCCGCTGTCGCGGTGCCCGATGGGCCGGAGAGGGTGATCGTGCCTGTCGTTCCCAAGCCGAGGGTACCCGTAATGGTGGAATCGTTCCATATGGTGAAAGAGGCCGCGGACGTGCCGCCAAAAGTAACTGTCGTCATGCCGGTGAAACCCTTACCGGTTATGGTGACAACCGCGCCCTGGCCTGCGGAATCCGGGCTGAATCCCGTAATGACCGGCGGTGTACCGTATATAAACGTTGCGAGCGAGGCCGACCCCGCGGGCGCCGTAATGCCCACGACCCCGCTGGCGCCGCCGCCAACGATCGCCGTGATGGTATCCGGGGACACT
>Ga0134125_10003053_pt1 | contig 19602 bp, 17 predicted proteins | sample KB31751_FD_96464 | JGI IMG/M metagenome (GOLD analysis project Ga0134125, IMG submission 96464) | Terrestrial soil microbial communities with excess Nitrogen fertilizer from Kellogg Biological Station, Michigan, USA - KB3-175-1 | ecosystem: Environmental > Terrestrial > Soil > Unclassified ... | reverse complement strand
GGAAGAAAGACGGCGGCGACGGCCGCCCGGATTCCCGCCTCGGCGCACTCGAGGCCAGACACATGCCGAGCCGAAAGTGGCCGTGCATCGATCACGCGCTTCCTGCTGCTTCCCCCATCTCGGAACTGGGGCGGGAAGCAAAAAGCAGCCCCGAATGATCGCTATAAGAAATTGATCCTATTGAGAAAATTTGGAGCGGGCGAAGGGATTCGAACCCTCGAACCCCAACCTTGGTGTAATTCGGCGTGGGGGCCGAACGCCGATCGGCGCGGCAACTCGTTGACTCGACTGAGAAGGAGGGGTCAAACTCTGAAGCCGATTCACAATCGTCACCAATTTGCAGGATCTGTACGACCCCGCCCTGCTATGGGCCACCGCTCCAAGGGCCGCGGACGTGAATAATTCTTTCGTGAAATTGCGATTGACTGAAAAGTTTCCCGATGCAATCGTTCTCTGCAAACGTTCCCATCGTCGGAAAAAAGGCGATCAGTTTCGGAGTGAGACGTGTCAGGAGCGGCTTGCGCGCTCGATGTGCGTTCCGTATCGAAGTCCTACGGGGCCACCGTCGCCCTTCAGGACGTGTCGATCGAACTTCACGCTGGAGAAGTCCATGCCCTCCTCGGGGAGAACGGGGCGGGCAAGTCGACGCTGGTCAAAATCCTCAACGGCGTGGTCAGACCGAATGTCGGGACCCTGCGGATGGGCGGCGAGCCCTATGAGCCGCATTCGATCGTCGAGGCCCGCCGCCGCGGCGTGGCGACGGCCTTTCAGGAACTCAGTCTTGTTCCCAACCTCACGGTGGCTCAGAATCTATCCCTGCCGCGACAGGCTAAGGGCAGCTTCGGGCTTGTGTCCGGCGCGGCGACGCAGAAGCAGGGCGCAGCCATTCTCAATCGCTTCGGCCTGCCCCTTTCCTCGAGCGCCGTCGTCGCGAACCTCACGCTCGCCGAGCGCCAGCGCCTCGAAATCACCCGCGCCTTCGCCTGCAACCCAAAGGTGCTCATCCTAGACGAACCGACCGCCGCCCTAGCCGAGACCGAGTGGCTTTTCGGGCTCGTCCGTCAGGGGACGGCGGCGGGCGCGGCTGTCCTCTACATCTCGCATCGGCTTGCCGAGGTCCGCGAACTCTGCCAACGCGCCACAGTTCTCCGCAACGGCCGAAGCATCGGGACGGTTGGCCTTCAGGAGGTCACCGATCAGAACATTTTCGAGATGATGGTAGGCCGCAGCCAGGCGGAGGAAATGCAGCGCCGCGCGACCGCTGGAGCCTCGACCCGCCCTGCTGTGCTGGAAGCCGAGGCCCTGGTTGGAGGGAGCCTCAAGAATGTCTCCCTGAAGCTCCGCGAGGGCGAAATCCTTGGCGTCGCAGGGCTTGAGGGACAGGGGCAGCGCGCGCTTTTCCGCACTCTCGTCGGGCTCGCTCCACTTAACTCCGGTTCGGTCAAGGTGGACGGCGCGCCGGTTCGACTCTCGGGTCCGGATGTCGCCTTGAAGACGGGCCGGGGAATCGCCTTTCTGCCCGAGGAGCGCAAGACCGAAGGGATCTTTCCCGCTCTCGCGACCGCGACCAACATCGTTCTTCCCGTCGTCGGGCGGATTGGGCGGGCAGGTCTGGTCTCGGAGCGCCTCGAGCGCGACGCCGCCGCCGGGCCCTCCTCCGAGGTTGATCTTAGTCCGCGATATCTCGATTTCCGGATCGGCGATCTTTCCGGCGGCAACCAGCAGAAGGCCCTGTTGGCCCGCGCGATGCAGACGGGGGCAAGGATCCTGCTGCTTTATGATCCGACCCGCGGCGTCGACGTCGGAACGAAGCAGTCGATCTATGCGGCTATCCGAAGTTTCGCCGGGTCCGGCGGCGCTGTGCTGCTTTATTCCTCGGAATTGCCCGAGCTGGTTCGCCTCGTGGATCGCTGCCTGGTTGTCTATGGCGGGCGGATTTTCGCCGAGCTATCCGGAGCCGACATCAATGAGCGTACGCTTGTCGCCGCGCTCACCGGCCATGCTGCCCATGAGCCGGCCGCATGAGCGCGAATTTGAACGCCGCTCGGGTGACAGCGCCGGGCTCGAACCTCGCCGTTGTGATGAGGCGCGTCCTGACCGACGGCGCGGGCGTGGTCGCCATTCTCTATGTCGTCCTTTTCGCGCTCTACGCCTTATGGGATCGCAGCGCGCTTACAGCGTCGGGCGTAACCAATCTCTCCAACAATGCGGCGCCGCTCGCGCTCGCCGCCGCCGGCGAAAGCCTCGTCGTGATTTCGAAGGGCTTCGACCTCTCCGTTTCCGGCGTGGTGTCGCTCTCGAACGTGCTGATGGCCACCTATCCGCTTGAAGGCCCGGGCGGGGCTCTCGTGAGCCTCATGATCTGCCTTGCCGTCGGCGGCGCGATCGGCGCGATCAATGGCGTCCTGGTGGCGATCCTGCGCTTGCAGTCGATCGCCGCGACGCTTGGCACGATGATCATGTGTCAGGGCCTCGCGCTCGTCATCATGGACGCTCCAGGCGGCACGGTCGCGGATTGGGTCAGTTATACGCTGACCGATGTCATTTTCGGCGTCATACCGATATCCGGTCTTATCGTGCTGGCGGTCATCGCGCTGTGGCTTGTTTTTCGCCGCACTGACACCTGCATCGCGCTTTTTGCGGTCGGCGCCGACGAAACCGCGGCTTCGCTGTCCGGGATTTCGGTGGTGCGCGCCCGCGTCACGGCTTTCGTCGGTGCGGGCCTGCTCTATGGCCTTGCAGGTTTCATGCTAAGCGCGCAGACGGCGACCGGCAATCCCACCGCAGGAACTCCGTTCCTCATGCTGACGTTCGCGGCCGTGGCGCTTGGCGGCGTCTCGCTGACAGGCGGCAGAGGCAGCCTCGTGGGCGCGGTGATTGGCGCGGCGACGCTGATGCTGTTGCAGAAGGTGCTTTTCTCGGGCGGCGTCTCGTCGTTCTACACCGGCATTTTCCAGGGCGCCGTCATGGTGCTCGCCATCGTCTTTGGGTCCCTCATCTTGCGCCTCGCCTCGACGGGAGCGCGAGCGTGACCAGCACGCGACCGTCCGCCGCCTTGCAGGCGCCCGCCGACACGCGGCGGATAGGGCGCATTCGCTCGGAGACCATCAGCACCGCGGCGATTTTCGTCCTCACGATCATCCTCATCCTCGCGTCGCGGTTCGTGAGTCCGGCGCTCGGGTCGTGGGATCAGGTCGATACGATTATCACTCTGGCGTCGTTCCTGATCGTTGTGGCTTTCGGCCAAGGCCTCGTCATCCTGGTTGGCGGCCTCGACCTCTCGATCGCCTCGATGATCACCCTTGGCGGCGTCCTCTCGACCACCTGGAACGGGTCCTTCGGGTCGGAATGGGCTTTGATCCCTGCGGTCCTGGTCATCTGCGCCTGCATCGGCGCGCTTAACGCGGTCGGGGTGATCTGGCTGAATATTCCGCCTTTCATCATGACGATGGCGATGGGCATTATCGTTGCATCCGCCGCGCTCGGTTACACGAGCGGAACGCCTCGCGGCGCCGCGCCTGACGCCTTTCTCGCGCTCATGAAGGGATCGATAGGCAGCCTGTCGGCGGTTTTGATTTTCGTTCTCGTCTTCGTTCTCCTCGCGTGGACGCTGCAGAGCGCGACTGCTTTCGGGCGGCGGCTCTATGCGGTCGGCGCCAACCGTGAAGCCGCGCGCATCGCCGGCATCGCCACTTGGCGGCCGATTATGGTCGCCTACGCGCTCAGCGCCGCCTGCGCTGGGTTCGCGGGAATGATGCTGGTCGGCTATGCGAACGGCGCCACTCTGCGCATGGGCGACTCCTACCTTTTGCCGAGCATCGCCTCCGTCGTGATCGGCGGATCGTCGATCCTCGGCGGACGCGGCAGCTTCGCTGGATCGGTCGGAGGCGCCATCCTTCTGACCACGCTTGGCACGGTCATTGCGGCGCTCGGCATGCAACAGGGATGGCGCACGGTGATCGAGGGCGCAATCATCGTCGGCGCTCTGCTTCTGCTTCGGGAGGATCTGATCGTGAAACTAAGGTCGGCTCGCTAGGCCACGGGCGGGTCGGCCTGAGGCGGTCCCACCGTTGAATGTGGGAACGTTCTCACGGGCAAGGCGGTGGCGCTGTCAGGGAGGTTCTACGCATGACGATTTTTAGAAGGCTGTTCACGACGACCTGCGTCGCCGCGGGGGCGCTCGCAGTCGCGTTTACCGTCGGGGCGGGTTCGGCTTCGGCCGACGAGCCCAAGAAGTTCAAGATATTCCTGAGCCTGAGCTATAGCGGCAATGCTTGGCAGTCCGAGGCCGCCAACATCGTCAAAGCCCTCGCGGAGACGCCTCCCTACAACAAGCTGGTCGACCTTAAGGAAGTGATCTCCGGCACCGATCCGCAAGCTCAGATCGCGGCTTACGAGAGCATGATCGACGCCAAGGCCGACGGCATCGTCAGCTTCCCGATCTCCTCGACCGCGCTCAACCGGACAGTCAAGCGCGGCTGCGAGAAGGGCGTGCTCTTCTTCATGTACGACGCGACGGTGACGGAGCCCTGCGCCTATAACGTGAGCTACATCACCGCCGGCTTCGGAGAGAACACCGCGCAGGCGCTGGTGAACGCGCTCAACGGCAACGGCAAGATCTTCCTGAGCCGCGGCGTCCCCGGAAATTCGGTCGACAAGCGCCATACCGACGGCGCGATGCACATCTTCAAAAAATATCCCGGGATCCAGGTGGTCGCGGAATATTATTCCTATTGGGACGACCGCACGACCCAGCAGGAGACCGCCAAGGCGCTCGCCGCGCATCCCGATGTCGACGGCATCTGGGCGCAGGCAGGCGAGTACGGCGCCATTCAGGCTCTGCGCGACAAGGGGACCCGCCTCGTGCCGATGACCGGCGAAAACTCCAACGGTTTCCGGTTGGCGCTCGCCAATCCCGAGGCCCAGAAGGACGGCCTCAAGGGCGTCTCCTCCGGGTCTCCGCCGGCGACCGCCGGATACGCGTTCAAGCTGATGATGGAGGTCCTGACGAAGAAGCGGGACCTGAAGCCGATGAACATCCAGTATCCTCTGCCCTGGGTTCCCGCCGATCAGGTCAAGCTCTGCAAGGGCGACACGTTTGAAGACGGATGCAACACCTTCCCCGAAGGAAAAGTGCCGAGCTCCTTCGTCACGGAGGTCTTCAATCCTGTTTTCTTGCCCGAGCTCAGCCTGAAGTCCGCTCTCGATGGCGCGCCGACCCCTGGCAAGACGATCCAGCCGCTGCCCGCGGAGGTGGTGAAGGCCCCCAACGAGCCGGGCATCAACTGTCAGAAGTGCGAGCCGCCGGCTGACCTCTACAAGCTGACCAAAGTTCAGCCGACAGTGAAGCCGTAATGTCTGTTGTCCCGGGCGCGCCGCGCTCGGGACGCCCTTTTTGAACCAAGGACGAGGAAATGGCCAGACACCTGAAACGCGGCCGGGATGCGAAAGAAGTGGCCGCCAATGACGCGAGAGTGAGCGCCACCGTCGAAGGCATCCTTACCGACGTCGAGATGCGCGGCGATACGGCAATCCGCGAGCTGTCAGAGAAATTCGACAAATGGTCGCCCCCGACCTTTCGCCTGTCTCCGGCGGAGATTGAAGCGACAATCGCGAAAGTCTCAGCCCGGGACATCGAGGACATCCGGTTTGCCCAAGCACAGGTCCGGAATTTCGCCCAGAAGCAGCGCGAATGCATCAAGGACCTCGAAGTCGAGACCTTGCCCGGCGTCATTCTGGGTCACAAGAACATTCCGGTGAACGCCGTCGGCTGTTACGTGCCCGGCGGCAAATATCCGATGGTCGGGTCGGCGCACATGAGCGTGGTGACGGCGAAAGTCGCAGGCGTTCAGCGCGTGATGGCTTGCGCGCCGCCATTCCAGGGAGGCCCGCATCCCGCCATCGTCGCCGCGATGCATATGGGCGGCGCCGACGAGATCTATGTCCTGGGCGGCGTGCAGGCCGTCGCCGCCATGGCGCTCGGAACCGAAACGATTCCTCCGGTCGACATGCTGGTCGGGCCAGGCAACGCCTTTGTGGCCGAGGCGAAGCGTCAGTTGTTCGGCCGCGTCGGGATCGACCTCTTCGCCGGTCCGACCGAAACCCTTATCATTGCCGACGACACGGTCGATGGCGAGATTTGCGCCACCGATCTCCTCGGCCAGGCGGAGCATGGCCCAACTTCTCCGGCGATTCTCCTGACCAATTCGGAGAAGCTCGCGCACGAGACGATGGCCGAGGTGCAGCGGCAGTTGAAGACCCTTCCGACCGCCGAGATCGCGAGCCAGGCGTGGGACGCCTGCGGCGAAGTCATCGTCTGCGATGACGAGGCGGAGATGATCCGTGAAGCCGACCGCATCGCCTCCGAGCACGTCCAGGTGATGACCCGCGATCCCGACGTGTTCCTGAACGGCATGACCAACTACGGCGCATTGTTCCTTGGGCCCCGCACCAACGTCGCCTATGGGGACAAGGTCATCGGCACCAACCATACGCTGCCCACCAAGAAGGCGGCGCGCTACACCGGTGGACTTTGGGTCGGCAAGTTCCTGAAGACCTGCACCTATCAGAAAGTGCTTACCGACCAAGCGAGCGCCATGGTCGGCGAATATTGCACGCGGCTCTGCCTGCTCGAGGGGTTCTACGCTCACTCCGAGCAGGCCAAGATCCGCGTGCGCCGATATGGGGGACGCAATGCCTGAGCGGGTGCCATCGCCGAAGAGGGCGCCCTAGGGGTTCGGAGCCATGAGCGGGGGCGAGAGGGTGCGAGTTCGCAAGGCGCGGGTGACGGTGAAGGACCTCGCGCGCGACCTGAGCCTGTCGACCTCGACTGTATCGCGCGCCTTCTATACCGATGCGGTGATCGCGCCGAGCACCCGAAAAGTCGTGCTCAAGCGGGCCTCCGAAATTGGATACGCCCCCAACCCGCTGGCGCGAAGCCTGATCACCAAGCGCACCCGGATTGCGGGCGTGGTGGTGTCCGACATTACGAACCCGTTCTATCCGGAGGTCTTGACCCGGCTCACCGAAAGGCTCCGCGAGATTGACCTCAACGTCATGCTGACGGCGGCGGGTTCGACCAGTTCGCTCGATGACGCGGTGAGACTTCTGCTGTCCTACCAGCCTGACGTCATCGTCGTTCTCGCGGCGACGCTGTCGTCCGAAACCGCCGAAGCCTGTGGGGAAGCCGGTACGCCCGTCGTCTTTTTCAACCGGCGTCCGCAGAGCTCCGACGCATTCGGCGTGACCTGCGACAATATTGGCGGAGGGCGGCTCGTCGCCGATCATTTGATCAAGCTCGGTCACCGGCGGCTCGCCTTCGTCGCCGGCCTGCCGGAGGCCTCCACGAATGTCGACCGATGGCACGGCTATCGGCGCAGATGTCTCGACCTCGGACTGAAGGAGCCGGTCCGCGTCGAGGCCGGCGCCTTTAGCTATGGGCAGGGATATGAGGCGGCCTTCCGGCTGCTCGCCGGGCGCTCCCGGCCAGATGCCGTCTTCTGCGCCAACGACATTCTCGCGATCGGCTTCATGGACGCGGCGCGCCGGGAGTTCGGCCTCGACATTCCAGGCGATCTGTCGGTCGTCGGCTTCGACGACATCGCCATGGCTTGCTGGCCGTCCCATTCGCTGACTACGGTGCGCCAGCCGGTGGGCAAGATGATCGATGTGACCGTGGAGCTGATTGGAAAGCTGTTCGGCTCGGCGCAATTGAAGCCGCGAATCGAGCGCCTTCCGGGCGAACTCGTCGAACGCGCCTCCACCCGGGAGGTCGTCCATGCGAAATAGCCGGGGCATGCTCGATCGCGCGGCCGTCGTCCATCGCTGGGATTGTCCGGCCGTCTCAACCGAACCGGCATTTTCCGAGCCCGATCCAGCGGAGGTCGACGCCGCCGCGGCAGCCGCTCTGCGACGTCCATATGACGCGCTGCGCCGGCTTATCGGGCAGGCGGCGGGGCTGCTCGTTCTGGCTGAAGCGAGCCAACGGCCCGAGATCGTCGATCTTCCCGCCGTCGCCGTTGCGCGCGAGCAGTGGCGGCAAGTGACCGCCGTGCTGGCGGACCTGAGGGCGCCGCGAAGCTGCGAGCGCCAGGTGGAAGACCTCATTCGCGCCGCTCGCCTTGTCGGGGCCTGCCTCGACGCGCTGGAAGCGGCGGCGATCCGGAAGGCCGTCGATGTGTCGTTCGCTCTCGACCGCGTTCAGGCGGCCTATCGGCTTGTTCAGCGCTCTTCGAACGACAAGCTCGGCATGACGATGATCGACTTCCGCCAGTCCTGCTGCAATTGCGCGCCGATGACGGCGCGCGCCCGCGGATAACGAGGGAGGAAACGCATGGCCGACTACTCGATCTGGGTTCTGGAGTACTCGTTCGTCACCAACTACCACAAGAGCGGCGTTCTCTACGGCGCGCACAATCAGGGATACGTCAAGCTCCCCTACTGCTACGCGCTGATCAAAGGAAAGAGCCATGTCGCGATGGTCGACGTCGGTTACAACAACAAGGAGTACGGCAAGGCGCTCGGCGACAAGTTCGGGGTCGAGAACTGGCGCTCCCCAAAAGACGTTCTTGCGGGCGTCGGACTCTCGCCGGCGGACGTCGACACCGTGTTCATCAGCCACGCGCATTTCGATCATTTCGGCAATGTCGAGGATTTCCCGAAAGCGACCTTCTACATCCAGGAACGCGAGATCGCGAAATGGGTCTGGGCCATGTCGCTTCCCGACCGGCTGCGCTGGATGATGGTCGCCGTCGATCCAGGCGATATCATCCGCGGGGTCGATCTCGCCCGCCAGAAGCGTCTCGTTTGCATTGACGGTTCGCTCGAAAACGTCCTTCCGAACATCGACCTGCACGTCGCCTATGACAGCCACACGTTCGGTTCGATGTGGGTGCATGTCCGCAACGACGGAAAGGCGCAGTCGGGCGACGCTTGGGCGCTCGCGGGCGATCTCGTCTACGTCTTTGAGAATATCGAGGGCCCCGGAGCGGTCGTGGACGTCGACCAGATGTACGTCCCAGTCGGCCTCGCCGTCGGCAGTCAGGAGAATCTTGTGATGGCGACTGAGGCCATGATGAAGTCCGTCGGCTATGAAGCTCGGCGGGTCATTCCGATCCACGAAGAGCGCCTCAAGGACCGGTTCCCGTCCCGGATCACCGTGGATGGCTTGCGGATCAGCGAGATTTGCCTCGCGGACGGCGAAAAATCGCGGGTGCGTTGATGGCCAATTCCTCGATCCGGTCGGCGGGCGTTGTAGGCGGGGGCCTCGTTGGCTCGGCCTGGGCGATTGTCTTCGCGCGCGCGGGGGTCCTTGTCCGTGTGTTCGACGCCAGCGAGGACATCCGGCGCAGCGCGCCCGTGCGGATTCGCGCAAGCCTCGAAGACATGGCCAAGGCGGGCTTGGTTGAGGGCGTGGACGCCATCTGCTCGCGCGTGACGGTCGTCGAAAGTCTGCCCGCGGCGGTTAGCGATGTCGACTATGTTCAGGAATCGGTGTTCGAGCGCGTGGAGGAGAAACGCGCCGTCTCGGAGGCCATCGGCACCCTGATCCGGGACGACGCGATCGTTGGAAGTTCGAGCTCCGGCATTCCGGCTTCCGCCTTCACCGAACACGCGCCGCGCCGGGAGCGATTTCTTATCGCCCATCCCGTGAACCCGCCCCATCTTGTGCCGCTGGTTGAACTCGTTCCGGCGTCCTGGACGGATCCGGCGATTCTGCCCTGGCTTCGCGCCGCGATGGAGGCGCTTGGCCAGGCGCCGATCGTCGTCAAGCGGGAGATCGAGGGGTTCATCCTCAATCGCTTACAGGGAGCGCTTCTCAAGGAAGCCTGGGCGCTCTTCGAGGAGGGCTACGCGAGCGCCGCCGACATCGACCTCACCGTGTCGCATGGGCTGGGCTTGCGCTGGTCGTTCATGGGGCCGTTCGAGACGATCGACTTGAATGCGCCTGGCGGCGTCGACGACTACGCGCGCCGGCTTGGGCCGCTTTACCAGTCCATCGCGCAATCGCGGTCCAATCCGCATCCGTGGTCGCCAGAACTGATCGAGCGGGCGAGATTGGAGCGCCGCGCGGCGCTGGGGCAGGACGAACTTCCCGAACGGTCGGCGTGGCGCGACAGGCGGCTGATGGCCCTCGTTGCGCATCGTCGCTCGCAGCCTTCGGGTTAGCGGAGAGGTTCGCGTGTCGTCTGAACCTCTCGCGGGGCGTGTGGCTGTCGTAACCGGCGGGGCGGGAGGCATAGGCGCCGCAATATGCAAGACGCTCGCCAAAGCGGGCGCTGCCGTAGCCATCGGGTACAATTCATCGGCTGAGAAGGCGGAAGCGATGCTCCCCGGCTTGTTCGGTGACGGGCACCTGGCGTTGCGGATGCCCGTGACGGACAGCGCTGCGCTCGCCGACGCGATCGCGGCGATCGATAAGCGGCACTCCCGGCTCGACCTTCTTGTCAACTCGGCCGGGATCACGCGCTTCGTGCCGCATGGCGACCTCGATGCGCTCGACGACGGGCTCATCAGCCACATCCTCGACGTCAATGTGCGAGGCGTGATCGCAAGCGCGAGGGCGGCTCTCCCGCTGATGCGGCGAGGAGGAGGCGCAATCGTCAATATCTCTTCGATCGCCGCTGTCACTGCGATGGGTAGCAATATCGCCTATTGCGCCTCGAAGGCCGCGGTGGACAATCTGACGAAGTCGCTTGCGCGCGCCCTTGCGCCGGACATCCGGGTCGTTTCCGTCTCACCGGGCCTTGTCGACACCGAGTTCGTGCGCGAGTTGGATCAGGCATGGCGCGACGAGCAGTCCGGCCGCACGCCGCTGCGCAGGCTTGCGGCGCCTGAGGAAGTCGCTCGCGCTGTGCTCGCGGCGGCGACCGCTCTTACCTTCACGACGGGAGCAATCCTGCCAGTGGATGGCGGTCGCCCGCTGGGATGATCGATTTGCGGCCGCCCAGGGATGCGCCGGAGGAAAGCCTTGCTCACGGCGTCTGAGCGCCGCGAATATTCACATGAATCGCGTAGAGCGAAGTATGTCCGCAGATATAGAGCCGGTCACGCCCAGGGCCGCCGAAACAGACATTGGCGACCTTCTCGGGTGCCGGGATCTTGCCGATGAGGTCTCCGCCCGGGGTAATACAATGCACGCCGTCGCCTGCGCTCGTCCAGATATTACCGTCGGCGTCGACGCGGAAGCCGTCGGGAATTCCGGGCGAGACCTCCGCGATCACGCGGCCCTTATTCAGCCTTCCGTCTGCGACTTCGAAGGCGCGGATGTGGTGCGGCCAGTCCGGGTTCGGCCAGAAGCCTGAATCCGCGATGTAAAGCAGCTTCTCGTCGGGCGAGAAGGCGAGGCCGTTTGGGCGCCGGAAGTCGTCGACAACGATCCGCAACGAGCCGTCGCGCGGGTCCAAGCAATAGACGTTGCAGCTTCCGATCTCGCTCTCCGCCTTGCCGCCCTCGTAGGCCGCGCTGATGCCATAGCTCGGGTCGGTGAACCACACCGTGCCATCCGACTTCACCACCACATCGTTAGGCGAATTGAGGCGCTTGGCTTGGTAGCTGTCAGCGAGGACGGTGATGGTCCCGTCGTACTCGGTCCGGGTCACCCGACGGCCGCGATGTTCGCAGGTGACGAGGCGCCCTTGCCGGTCGCGCGTATTGCCGTTGGAGAAATTCGAATCCGGGCGGAAAACAGTGACCTGAGACGTCTGCTCATCGAAGCGCAGGATCCGATTGTTGGGGAGGTCGCTGAACAAAAGGCAGCGCTGGTCCGCGAAATAGACAGGACCTTCGGCCCAGCGCAGGCCCGTGTGCAGTTTCTCTAGAAACACGATTGGGATCGTGTAGGACGCAAAGCGCTTGTCGAGCGTCTCGAACGCCTCCATGACTCTCTCTCCCTTCAGCTGGCGCCCGGTTTCGCGGCGGTCGCGGCGCGTTGGCGTCTTTGGGCGGCATAGACCGAGAGGCCGACCGCGACGATCAGGATCGCGCCGTTAAAGAAGAACTGGACGTAGAAGGGCGCGCCAAGCTGTTGCACGCCCGAGAACGAGAAGGCGAGGACGAGAACCGAAAGCAAGGTGCCAATCACGTTGACCCGACCAGGTTTGATCGAGGTCGCGCCAAGCAGGCTCCCCGCGAAGGCAGGTAGAAGATATTCGGGGCCCACGCTCGGGGTGCCCGTCTGAAGAATGCTGCCAAGCACGATGCCCGCGAAGCTGCTTAGGAAGCCGGCTACGACGAACGCCCCTGTCACGTGGCGCCGAACGTTGATGCCGGTGAGTTCGGCGGCGCGAACATTGGCGCCTATGACATAGAGGTTGCGGCCGATCGGCAAGCGCTCCGTCACGATCCAGAGGACCGCCGCGATGATCGCGACATAGACGGCCGGAAGGGGAACGCCATGGACGATCTGGGTCAGGCCGGTGAAGCTGTCCGGCAGACTCATGCCAGCAATTTGTTCGCCGTTCGTGTACCAGTTGGTCACACCGTAAAGCAACGTCCCGGTGCCCATGGTCGCGATAAAGGAATCGATCCGAAAAAACGTCACCAGAAGGCCGTTGACGGCGCCTACCAGCAGCGATGCGAGCAGGATCAGCGCGGCGGCCACTGGCCACGCCAATCCCTGGTTGACTTGCAGGCCGACGCTCAGCACCTGCGCCATGCCGAGGTGGTAGCCGATCGAAAGATCAAACTGCTTGGTTGCGAGCGGTACCATAGCGGCAAGCGCCAGCATGGCCGTCACCGATTGACTGACCAGAATCACATTGAGGTTGGTGGCGCTGAAAAAGCTCGATGGCCGAAGCAGGCCGAAGACGAGCAGGATCAAGAGAAAGACAAACAACAAGCCATAGTTCGCGAGAAGATTTGAGACTGTCGTATTCGAGACGCGCGCGCCCGACGGCGCTGAGGCGGTTCGCTGGAGCGTTGGGTTGGACATGGGCTTCTCCAGCTAGCGCGCTTGAGCGGCCGGCGCCGCCGCCATCGACGAGCGGGTAAGCAGGCTTTCCAAAGTCAGCGCCGGCCCGACGAGATCGGCGGTGATCACGCCTCGACCGACCACCAGCGCGCGGTCGCACAAAGTCGCGACCTCCTCGAAATCCGAAGAGACGACGAGAACTCCGGCCCCCTCAGCCGCGAGGTCGCGCAGCATGCGATGGATGACCCCCTTTGCGCCGATGTCGACGCCCGCAGTCGGCTCTTCCATGATGAAAAGCCGCGCGCCGGTCGCAAGCCAGCGGCCGACGAAGACCTTCTGCTGATTGCCGCCGCTGAGCCAGTCAATGAGCGCCGCCCAGTTGCGGGGGCGCACGTCGAACCGATCCAGCACGTCGCTCGCTTCGCGGGCCTCCCGCCTTCCGTCGATCGGCGTGAACGGGCCGCCGGCCACGCTGCTTGCGTTGGGAAACAGGTTCTCGCGCAGCGACATGCCGCTAAGCGCGCTCTCGCCGAGTCGATCGCCTGCCAGGAGCGCGATTCCTTTTTCGATGCGCTCGCTGATCGGCATGCCCGCCGGCATGAGATCGGAACCGAGCCTGATCGTTCCGCCCGTTTGCGGATTGGCCCCGAAGATCGTGCGGCCGATCGCCTCGTGGCCCGCGCCCCGCAGGCCAACGAGGCCGACAACCTCTCCCTCACCCACGGTGAAAGATAGCGGCCCCTGATTGCCGGCGAAAAGGTTCTCGACCTGCAGCAAAGGCGTGCTGGCGCTGGCGCTGGCGGGCGACGGGTGCTGCAGTTCGAGGTCGCGGCCAAGCATATCGCGCACGATCGATTCCGGGCTCATGTCGCGGATATCGCCCGATCGCACACGTCGGCCATCGCGGAGGACCGTCACCCGGTCGACGAGACCGAACAGTTCGTTCAGACGGTGGCTCACGTAGAGGATGCTGGTTCCTGAGGCGCGCAGTCGCCGCAGCACCTCAAACAGATGGAGTGCGTCGGGTCCGGGCAGCGACGCGGTCGGCTCGTCGAGGACGACGACCCGGGCGTCGCGCGACAGAGCCCGCACGATGCCAAGGATGCCTTTGCCCGCGGCGCTCAGCGACCCCACGGGAGCGCGCGGGTTCGGCGGATCGAGCGCCATGCCGCCATAGATCTCTTCGGCCTGCCGCCAAACCTTCTTCCAAGAGATGAGACCGCCGGATGTGGGAAATCCCGCTACCAGCGCCACGTTCTCGCCGATGCTCAATTCGTCAACCAGGCCGAGGTCCTGGTGCACGAACGAAATCGGCACCGATTCCGAATGGGGATGGACCCGACGCCCGCTCACCAAGACCTCGCCCGAGTCGAGCTGATAGACGCCTGCGAGAATTTTGATGAGTGTCGACTTGCCGGCGCCGTTCTCGCCGACGAGGGCATGAATCTCGGCGGGCGCGATCGTCAGGTCGACGCCATCCAACGCAACCGTGCTGAGGAAGCGCTTAGTGAGGCCTCGGATCTCGATTGCGGGAGGCGAGTCGGTCGCCATGGCGGCTCGCTTGTTTGGGAATTCCGCCGCCTCGCCCACGCCGCGGACGCGAAGTTCTCGCGGAACGTTGGGTGGCTCAGGTCACGGGAAGCTTTCGCATGCGCCCCTATGACCCTCGCGAAATCGAACCTAGTTGCAGGACTTGTTCTCGCCCTTCCAGATGTTTTCGTAGTGGCAGGCGAAGTTGTTGCTGGGCACAAATTCGTTGTTCTTGCCGCCCTCGCTATCCACGTTCTCCTTCACGATGAGAAACACCGGCTGGAGGAAATGCGCCGGCTCCTGCCCGGCCATGGCGCGGATCACGGCGTCCATGGCTTCGTAGCCGAAGAGCGAGCTCGGCTCCGGCACGCTGGCGACCTCGAACCCGCCCTTTCGGATCATGTCATAGGCGGAGGGCGGGGCGTCGGCGCCGACGAGCTTGATCTTGTCGGTCGACGCGCCGGCGGCGCGCAGGGCGGCGGCGACGTTCGTATAGTAGCCATCGCAGCAGGTGGTCATCCACCAGCTGTCGCCATGTCTGGCGATCAGGCCGGAGACCGCGGCGTTCATGCGCGCGGACGCGTCGCCGAGCGGCATGTTGATGGTCTCCAGCATCTTGCAGCCGGGGCAATTGGCGATCGGCGTCGTGGTCGACTTCGCCTTGAAGCGGGCGATGGCGTAGCTGTTGTCCACCATGTGGATGTCCTTGGCCTTGCCGTCGGATTGGGCGATCACATAGGCCGCCTCGGTTCCGCCGATTTCAGCCGGATTCGACACGATGTTCTGATAGAGGCCGAGCTCGGGGTTCGGACCGGGGAACGCCGTCGCGTGGATGCCGATCACCGGAATGTGACGGGCCACCGCCTCCTTGATTGGTTTCTGGAGCGCATTGGCGTCAGCCGGCGTGATGATCGCAGCGGGGTTCGCCGCGAGCGCCTGTTGCATCGCGGCCAATGTGCCGCTGACCGTGCCCTGGCCATTGAACGTCAGCACTTTCCAGCCGAGGGCTTTCGCGCCTGCCTCGACGCCTTTGCCCCAAAGAACGTGCGGCGTGTAGGACTGGTCCGGCGAGACATAGGCGATGGTAAAGCTGCCCGCCGGCGCCTTCGGTCCGTCAGTCGGGCCTTTCCATTCGGTCTGCGGCTTGGTGCGCTCGGCGACGATGGCCTTCGCCTCCTCCACCGACATCTTCTCCTGAATCACCGGGTCGGGCCAGGCCGGATAGGGCTCGGATCGGGTCTCGCCGAAGGCTGAGCTCGAGATAAGCCCCACGCCAACGAGCGCGAGGCCGCCCAGCGCTCGTTGCGCGAATTTCCGGGGGAGCGTGCGCCCCCACAAACCATTCAGCATGTGTATTTCCTCCTCTTTTCATCACTCGATCGCCTCCCCGACGCGGGGATCGATGACCGCGGCCCGATTCGATAGTCGACTATTCCGCCGCCACTCTCCGCGGCTCTTCCAGGCGTTCCCCGGTTTTCCGGATGAGACCCTCGAACTTGCCCGCCCCGCCGGCGTCCTGCATGGCGCGGAGGTGGTAGAGAGTCGTATTCTCGACGAGATCAACCATGTCATAGGTCACGGCCGCGTCGGTCGGGACGTCGCAGCGCAGCTTGGCGCCGGTCAACAGCCCGAGCGGCACGACATTTTCGCGTCTCGCCGTCTCGTAAAGATCGTTCAGCGCGTAGACCGACGAGCCGCCCGCGCCGTCGATCGTTTCGCCGACCTTCAGCGGCCGCTTGGCGGCGCCGAACACTTCGGTGACAAGGCCCAGTTTCGGCACGATTGTCGGATGCCCGAACTCGACCGCGTTGACGATGGACAGCGGGATCTCGTTCGTCACCAGGTGGTAGGGCGTGTACATGTTGTAATAGCCGTCCGATCCCGTGACGTCGAGATAGTTGAGATCCTCGCGGATTTGCGGGTGATCGGAAAAGACGCATAGAAACACCCCAGGCGTCACGCTGCGATCGAAATCGATCGAGCCGTCGGCATGCTTGAGCGGACGAGCGTAGTCGACAACGCCCCGGTGATTGAGAATGCCGCCCTCGCTCCTCGGTCGGAAGAGTCGCGGAATTTCGTTCACGCCGGCGACTGGCCCGTGCATACCGCGAATGTCGGGGATGAGGCCGGTATAGTTCGAAATGCACGCCATCTCGATCATGGTCTTGGTGGCGTCGCGGAAGGTGACGAGGAAATGCGGGTTGACGCCGAGGCGTTTCGCATCCTCGGCGACGCTGTCCGGCGTCGCATACCGGTCGAACAGTCCGATGCTGGATGGCGCCTTGCCAACCGCGACGATCTCAAAACCAAGGCCCGCGTACCGGTCATAATATTCAGCAATCAGACCCGGCTCGTCTCCCGAGGACACCGTGTAAACCACGCCGGCAGCCTGAGCCATTTTGTAGAGGATCGGACCAACGACCACGTCGGTCTCGACATTGAGCATCACAACATGTTTGCGCGCGAGGATCGACCGCATCGCGACGCGGGCCCCGATGTCCGGATTTCCGGTCGCCTCGACGACAACGTCGATCGGCAGCTCCGACAGGATTTCTGCGTCCTGGGTGGCGACAGGCTTGCCGCTTCGGATGGCATCCCCCGCGGCGGACGCCGAGTTGGTGACGATAACTTTCTCGCGGTGATGCCCGCAAAGCTCGAACGCGCGAACGACGCGCTCGGCGCTAATGTCGGCGACAATTGCGGTGCGGACGCCCTTCATCTGGCCGATCTGGCAGATCGCGCCTGTCCCCATGCGGCCCGCGCCGACAAAGCCGACCTGGATGGGCCTGTCCTGCGCGGCCCGACGATCCAATGCCTGCTTGAACATCTCGCCCCACTTTCGTTATTCTGAATGTCTGATATTGTGAAGTTAAGAAGCCGCCGCTGTCAAGGCGGTCTGGCAGCCGGGTGACGTAAGAGATTCTGTGTCAGGGGCGTGAGGGTACTCCCTGCGGTCGACCAAGACCCGACAAAGGAACACCTCATGCTACCGCGCGCTGCGACGATTGATAGTTTACCGGCTGCCTTCGAGGTGGTGAAGGCCATGCAAGCTGACGGGCTGGATTGGGGCGATGGCTGGCGCCGGCTTGGCCGGCGAGCCTTGGCCGAGATCATCGAGACCGAGATGGCGGCGGCGGTCGATCGCCATCTGGAAGGCCTCGAGGCCCAGGATGCCGCCGATCGCCGTAACGGCTCTTACCGGCGCTCGCTTTTGACCGAGCTCGGCGACATCGAGCTTTCCGTCCCGCGCGCGCGCCGCTACTGCCCGACGGAAGTGGTGCGCGCCTACGCCCGCCGCTCCCCCGAGATCGATCGGACGATCCTGGCCGGTTTCGTCCTCGGTCTTTCGACCCGCAAGCTCGGCGAGGTCCTGCCTTGTCTCCTTGGCCGACCGGTCAGCCCGGCGATGGTGAGCCGGGTGGCGCAGAGGCTCGACGTTGCTGTCGAGGCCTTCCACACCCGCCCGCTCAACGGGCGCTACAAGGCGCTGATGTTCGACGGCGTCGTGCTGGCGCGCAAGACCGGCGCAGGGGCGCTGCGCCGCCCGGTGCTGGTGGCTTTGGGCCTGCGGCAGGACGGCAATAAGGAAGTGATCGACTATCGTCTGGCGCGCGGCGAAAGCGCCGCCGAATGGGAGCGCTTCCTCGACGACCTCTACAAGCGCGGCCTCACAGGCGAAGGCCTCGACATGATCTGCGTCGACGCCGGCTCGGGGCTCATCGCCGCCCTGCCCATGGTATACGACAAAATCCCCGTCCAGCGCTGCTGGGCGCACAAGATCCGCAGCGTCCTCAACAAAGTCAGAATAGCCGACGAGGCGTCCGTCAAGGTCGACCTGCACGCCGTCATGAACGCCGACACGGCGATGAAGGCGCGCTCGGCCGCCCGCCGCTTCGCCGAGCGCTGGGGCCAAGCCTATCCCGCCGCCGTCGCCTGTCTGCGCCACGATCTCGATGAGCTTCTGACCTGCTTTCGCTACAAGACCCTCGCCGAACGCAAGGCCGTGCGAACCACCAACGCCATCGAACGCTTCCGCGAGGTCCGCCGCAGAACCCGCCCCATGGGCGTCTTCCAGGATCGAACCTCCATGGACCGCATCCTCTTCGCCGTCTTCACCCACGAAAACAAAATGCAGGGAATCCCAACCCTTCTCGCCCTGACACAAAACCTTTGACGTCACCTGTCGGGAGGGAGGACGAGGTGCAGGTTCTGAATGCCGAGGGGTTATCGCCAATGCCCGGAGTCGGCGAATTGCGCGCCGCCTGCGTCCTGGACGAATCGCTGACCGCCACCGTCGGGGCTGGGATCGGAGCCTGACAATCGTGGGTCTCGGGCAAAATCCATCCAAGGACGACACGGCGACGCTGATCAGGCCTGTGAGTCGTGCGACGCTCCCGCAGGAGATTGTGAAGGCGCTGACGGACCTGATCATGCGAAGGGTCTGGAAGCCTGGTGATCTCATCCCGTCCGAAAAGGAGTTGGCGATTCGGTTTCAGGTCGGACGCTCGACGATCCGAGAGGCGGTGAAAAGCCTCGTTGTGCTGGGAGTGTTGGAGGCGCGAGCGGGTGAAGGCTCGTTCGTCCGCGAGCCCACCTCGGAGTTGTTGTCCGGCGGCTTCCGATGGGGCCTTTTGCTCAGCGAAGGCAATCTTGACGACTTCGTCGATGTCCGCGTACTGATCGAGGTCGAATGCGCGCGCCGCGCGGCCGCCAACAGAACCGGTGACCTCGTTTCGCAGCTCTATGCGGCCATCGAGGAGATGCGCGCGGAGCCGATGGACCACAACACCTTCATGGAGAGCGATACGCGCTTCCACTTGGCGATCGCGCACGCCGCTCGAAACCCCATCTTCGAAACCGTCGGCTCGACCATCCAGTCGATTGTCCGGATATGGTATCCGAAGACCTATTACATCCCGGAGACCAAGGGCCGTACGATCGCCGAGCATCGCGCGATCGCTGACGGCGTGGCCTCGGGCCACCTCGACGCCTCTGGCCGGGCGATGCGAGCGCACATCGTCGCCGCCAGTCGACGTTTGCGCACCCTTCTGCCGCCCCGAGAAATTCGAGAGTAAATATCCCTGGACAAAGCGAGGCAAAGCCGGAGGCTTTATGATGTGAACCGCTCAAAGCGGTACATTTGGCCGCTATTGCGGCCCCGG
>Ga0134125_10003052_pt1 | contig 19602 bp, 16 predicted proteins | sample KB31751_FD_96464 | JGI IMG/M metagenome (GOLD analysis project Ga0134125, IMG submission 96464) | Terrestrial soil microbial communities with excess Nitrogen fertilizer from Kellogg Biological Station, Michigan, USA - KB3-175-1 | ecosystem: Environmental > Terrestrial > Soil > Unclassified ... | reverse complement strand
TTTAGGATGTTTGGGATTGTTGATGTCCAAGGTGAAATCATTGCCAGATAACACCCAATACAATTGCGGCGAAGCTAATCGTGCCATACCTATTTTTGCAGAGGCAACCTGGCCTTCTAATTGCTCCATCGCATCGTTTTGGTAAGCGGTGATAAAAGGGTTTACCAACACTTCAATTTCAGGCTGAGTATTGAGTATCGGAAACAGTTCGTCATAATCGGCCAGCATCAGTTCTATTACATGGGGCAGTGTACAATATTTTCCACCAGCATATTTTTTTAAAAACCAAATGATAGAAGTTACAAAATTAATTGGTGATTCGACAAAGAAATCTCCCTGCTTGTTTATCCATTCCCTGTTCAGTCCTAACAAGATGGTTCTGGCCGATTCTGTTGCATCGGTAATATCATTCATCATGGTTGGATCTAAGGGATTGCAACGATGCGATACAGAGAGATTATCAAAGTTGATAACATAGAAAGATGGCGGCACCGAATATTTATGTTTGTTTTGTTGCAACCAGTTGTAAACTATTTTGGATAGATCATCGTATTTAAAATCATATACAAACATGGCGAAGCCTTTTTCAATATGCTGTTTGATGACATGCTGAATTACAAACCAACTTTTACCGGAGCCTGGACTTCCAATTACTAACAAACCTCTGAACGGATTGATGATATTTATCCAGCTTTTTCTTACCCTGCTTTTTAAACTATATCGGGCAGGAAGATTGATAGAATATTCGTTGGATAAAAACCTTTCTTCCTGAGGGAAAGTTTCATTCAAAGAATTGAAAATATCGTTTGATAAATTCAGGCTGATTAACCGGCTCAGCAGATTACCGCCGGCAAGTATTAGCAAATAGCCAATACCTGTTACAGCCATATAAATAATAGCGATATTTTCTACAGCATAATTCAAGCTTAGTAAAATTTTACTGCCAAAAAAAAGTAGTAAGCCAATCAGTAAATATGCTGTGACACTTTTCCAATTTATCTTCTGGTCTTTTTTGCCTTGTGCACCTAATAAAGAAATAATCAATAATCCAATCACCAAAAATCTGGAAGTATATTGATTATGAAATAGGCCCGTATGCATGATGTTGGTCATCAACCTATCTGTGATAGTACTTCTAATTTCCCAATGCTTAAAAGCAGCATAGCAGTAATAATAAAAATGAAGCAGCAAAATAAAGATGCTGGCAAATCTTGTAAAGTCTAATATCTTTCTAAGCCCCTGTTCGTTCTCTCCGGTATGTGACATGACATTTATTTTTAGCTTGTTTTAAATCATTGGTTTTTTCTTTTTCTTTCTTTTCTTTTTAACCAGACTCGTTGGTGTGTTATCGTATTGTTCTTTAGTTGATAAAAGCACGTCTAATAAATTTTCGTTTTTAGTAGTTTCTACAATGGTTTTGTCCTTGAGTTTATTAAGGTCAATTTCTTTAATTAAAACACCTGAAGAACTACTGCCTTTTGTTTCCTTCTGTGCAAGTGGATTTTCATTTCCTTTAGCTAATCTGGTTTGCAATGCAGCCGCACTATATCCTTTACCCAAATCACTACCATTGAAAACAACTTTGTTTTGATTGTCAACGAAAGTGATACCATACAACCTGCCTTCTGTATTTTGTCTTAATACGGTGTAGATATTTTTTTGTTTCAATGTCATTACCAAATTTTTCATACTTCCGGGTGATAATTGTAAACATTCATCAATAGTAATTTTGGTTCTTTGTTTCAACGGCTCTTTTACAACTTCATTGGCAGTGAATTTTTTCTCCAAATTATCTAATATTGGTTTACATCCGATGGAGCTTGCTTTAATTGGTACGCCAACTTTATTTCCATCACTATCCAAAATCCGGTAAAGCAGCCCTCGGTTCTTGAAAATTCTGCCTTCTTCTTTTCCTCTGTCTGCAACTACGTTGAATTGTTTTAAAGCTGCATTAAATTCCGGTAAGGAAGTAAACTTGTATTGACTGAATACTGCACCTACCACATTTGAAATGCTTTGCTTTGTTTCAGACTTACCATAGATGGCTTTTTCAATATCAACCGGCTTAATACCGGGTTTCATTAATTGTTGCTGCCGTTCTGCTTTTATTAAACCATATTGCAGCTCTATTTCCTTTCTTGCTTTTTCAGATTGATTCCTGCCGATGTTGTGTGTGTTAATCCTGCTGCCATCTTCTTTGATGGTGGTACTTACAATGTGAATGTGTGGATGTCCTGCATCTTCGTGTTTGTAAACAAGAAAAGGTTGTTGCCCAAAACCAATCTTTTCCATATACACATTAGCAACTTCTATTAACTTATCATTTGACAACTTTTCATAGGGGTCAAAATTTAATGAAATATGGATAGTTTTTGTGGTTGCTCTACTATTCAAATTATTCAACATTTCAAAGCCATTTAATTTTTGATAGAAATTTATGTTCTTTGCTTCACTTAAATAATTAGCAGCAGACAAACATTCGGCAGCACCTTTCTGAACTTTCTTTTCGTTATAGTTAAGTACAGCTTCAATACTTTTCGGTATCGTTATTTTTGCAACCATTGTTCATAGAGTTGGTTCACCTTTAATTTTATTTCTTCCACCTTGCTCACCAATGACTGGTGTAATCCCTCATAATGATTTACCCATACCCGGAACTCTGGTATCTTATCCAGAATATGAAGTTTATGAACAACCTGGTTAAAATTATTACCGATGCCATTGAGTTCCTTTTTTAACTCCAGCATCTGTTTCAAAAAATCATCTGCAGATTGATTGCGGTACTTCACTGTAACTGGCTTCTGCATAGATACGTTTCGGATATATTCGCTGAGGCTTCTCTCTGTGGTTTGTTGCTGTTTCTTTTTCACCTGTTTTAACTCATCATCATTCATCCGGATTTTGATAAAGATTTTCCGTACCTCATTTTCCTGCTTCTTCATAATTGTATCTTTTGAGTTTTGTTACAATGCTTCAATCGTCTTTTACAATCCCCGCGCGACTCCGGAGTGAAGGGGCAAGATTTCAAACGTGGCCACGTTTGTACATCTTGCCATGTGCAAGACTCGGCACATTACGCCTTGATAAAGATTAATGCTTGAAGAATTTGTGAGGATATGTTTCTTAGATGCTTTGAAACATATAATAAGAAAAGCCTGGAGGCTATTTAATAAAATTATTTACATAGATTCTTTCTTTTTCCACAAATTCATTTCCACTATTAATCTACCAAAAGATATAAGACAAATTTTATACCAACTATAAATAATGAGTAACTAAAATTGGGCCATGTGAATAAGTTCGTTTGGCAGCGTTTAGAGATTCATCTATTATTGTGATATGAGAGATGCCATTACTAACCTTTTCAGCAATCAAATTACTTTAGAAGATAACAACCAGTTTGATTACACAATTAACCCTTACGAACTGACCAATGCTTTGGGTAATATTATTGCTGTTTTACAGGAATATAATTTTACAAAAAAGGAAAATAATAGTGGTCAATTTTCCTTCAAATTATATAGGACAAAAGAAGGTAATTGGTATGAAATTCAAGAGGCAAAAATAGTTACCGAAAAAGGTATTTTAAGATTGCTAAAATCAGCTATTGATGCGAAAGAAAATAAAATCATTTTAGAATAATCAGCCTTCCCATTGCGTCTGGATTCAACAGATTTTCTGCTAATTATTTCAAGGATTTAAACGAAAATCCAACTTCACAATTGCAATACAGATTGTAACTTTATGCAAGCATCTTTTCCAATTTCATTTTCCATTTTATCCAATCAGGCATTTCTTTAGTTTGCAAAGCAAAAAATCTTTGGGTGTGATTATGATAAATCAAATGGCATAACTCATGTGTAATGACATACTCGATACAACCTCTTGGTGCTTTAATGAGTTCAGGATTTAGTATTAATTTTCCCTTTGGCGTGCAACTTCCCCAACGCGTAGGCATATCACGAAGCACAATAGACGAAGGCTCCACTTTGTATTTTTTAAAACTACCAATAAGCTCATGAGCAATAAAATGAAACTTTGTTTTTGCATTTTGCAAGTACCATTTTTGTACTAATTGTTCTGCTTTTGACTTGTGTGCTGTTTTCACTTCAATAAACTTTCCTTTCAATTTTACGCTTTCTTCTTTATCCAAAATAATTTTTAGGCGATATTGTCTCCCCAGGTACAAATGTGTTTCACCACTTACAAATTTGCGTGCAGGTGTTTTCGGATGAAAAGAAAGAAAGAAACTTTGCTGTTTTATAATCCATGGCGCTTTTCTTTTCAGTTTCTTTTTCACTTCTTCCAATGACGTATCTGCCGGGGCTTTCACCATCACAAATAAATCCGGAGTTACAGTTATGCCCAAAGATTTCCTATCCGAGTATTCCAGGGTAAAATCAATTTGTTTACTTCCGAATTCAATAGAGTACATCATCACTTGTATCGTTTTTTAGCCACCTCAATACACTCATTTGCTATTTTATCCATTTCGCCAAAAGAAAGATCAACATGGTATTTGTCTCTTACTTCATCAATAAGGTAATCGCCGATTTCAATTTGTAACTTGCCTGTAATATTCGATTTGTATTGCCAGTCAACAATTGGTTTACCATTATCCAAAACTGCATCCTGTATCATTTCATCAATATTTAAAGCAGCCTGTGTCGAGATCTCTTTTCTCACAACATCGTCTTTAATTTTTCCTGAAAAAGCTTCAATACTCAATCCGTAATACGCTTTAGCGATATCTCTGTCTTTTAAAGCATCAGGTATATCAGCATCTGTCCTTGTTAAAACGCTATTCATAATTTCCTGTACTTTTTTCAGATATTGAGCTTCACTAATTCGTTTCGCCTCATATTCAGAGATGGCTTCTTTTAGTAGTTGTGAAAACTTTTTATAAAACGCAGGATCTTCATCCATCTTTTCAGAAATATGTTTTGCTGTCCGGCTTGCAATCTTATCTGCCTTAGCGGCTTCCCCAACGGTCTTTTCAACTTCCTGCTGAAATTTTTCTTTATCGAAAATGTTTACCAATTCAGTGATTGTTTCCACTTTTTCCGTAGTGATATGTGTGTCAATCAGTTTTTGAATTTGCCCTTCGTATTGCTTGTAATCAATTCTGTCAGAATATCTTTCTATTACGGCTAAACGAAGTTTAAGAAACATCGCCAGGTCTTCTTTATATCGGTTGATTGTTTTTTCATCAACTTCATTATGAAATTGTACGGAAGAAAACGCCAGCTTCAACGCTTTTGCATAAGTCGCCAACTTATCATAAAACAGAACGCGGATTGCTTCATCCTTTAATAAAACCTGGTAAGCTTCTGCGTCCCTTTTATTCTTTATCGTTTTAAAAATATCCCATAGCTCGGAATGTTTCTGGGGAAGTTTTTTAATTTCTTCGCTTATGTTTACCAAAGTACCTTCAAGATCATCTTCATCAAATTCCTCGAAAGAAGAATATAATTGCAAAGCATCATCCAAATTTTCAATTACGCCATAATAGTCTATGATGTACCCAAATTCTTTATCAGGATAAATTCGGTTTACTCTCGCTATAGCCTGTAATAATTTATGCCCTTGCAGGTTTCTCGTAAGATATAAAACTGTATTCTTCGGTTCATCAAAACCGGTAAGTAACTTGTCCACCACAATTATTACTTCAGGGTCTTTCTGGTTTTTGAAACGGCTGATCAGGTTTCTCTCGTATTTTTTTGAGTTTCCATGTTCGTCCATCATTTTATCCCAGAAACGCTTTTCTCTTTCATTTGATTTTGCAAAAACACTGTCCTCGCCTTCCCTGTCATCTAATGAAGAAATCAACACTTCGCTCGTTACAATTCCTATTTCATCAAGGAACTCCTTGTATCGTATCGCATTTATTTTTTTATCGCATACCAATTGCGCTTTAAAAGGCGTGCCTTGCCAGTTATCGCGAAAATGTAAACTGATGTTCCAGGCAATGGCATAAATTTTTTGTTCAGCGCCGTTAAGTTGGTCGGCTCTTGAAAATTTCTTTTTTAAATCTGTCTGTTGGTATTCTGTAAGCGGCTCTGAAACCATGCCGAAGAAAGTATCTATTGGATTTTCATTTACCTTTTGTAAGGCAACTCTTCCTTCATATAAAAGTGGAACAACCGCTTTATCATTTACAGCCTGGTCAACTGTGTAGGAATCAATAATGCCGCCGAACTTGCCTGCTGTACTTTTGTCTTTATGAAATAGCGGTGTCCCTGTCATAGCGATAAAACACGCATTGGGCAGGGTTTTCTGCATGTCAATATTAAATGTACCATGCTGGGTACGGTGGCCTTCATCCACCAAAACAAATATATCATGACTGAGCAATGGCTTTCTTATTTTTTTTAGTGCCGCTACAAATTTATTGATGATGGTAGTAACCACAGCATCACTGTTGCTTTCAAGAAGCTCAACCAGGCGCTGCCCCGTGTTGGCATTTTCAACAAACATCCCGCTTTTCCGGAATGTGTCTGTAATTTGATTATCCAGATCTGTCCTGTCTGTTACCAAAATTATTTTGGGATTGCGAATTGTTTTTTCCAATGCAATAGCCTGTGCCAGCATTACCATGGTCAACGATTTGCCGCTGCCTTGTGTATGCCAGATAACACCACCCTTTCGCTTGCCATTTTCAAGTTGTGTAATCCGGTGCATGGATTTCTTAATGGCAAAAAACTGTTGGTACCTCGCAATCTTTTTTTCACCATCATCAAATAAAATAAAATTGAAAATAATATCCAGCAACCTTTCAGACCTGCACAATCCATACAAATATTCATCCTGAACAGTTGGTAAAATAGTTTCTGATTCTAACGCATCAAAATAATAGCGCACATACTTAAAGCGCTCTTCAAATAATTTAATTTTTTGTTCTTTAGTGAGAGATTCATTTTTTATCTGCTGTAAATCATTTTTATATTGATTTTCGGCTTCAGTTGTTTCAAATCTCTCCTGCCATTTAGCCCAGAACTTTTCTGGTGTACCGTTAGTAGCGTACAGAGCATGGTTACAACTAAGCGATAATAAAACCTGTGCATATACATACAACGAACGGATGCCATCTTCCTGCTGGCTGCGTAGTTGTTGGCTGATAGCCTGTGCCAGCGGGTCTTTCATGTCAGGGCGCTTACACTCTATAATACATAACGGTATTCCATTTATGAACAGAACGATATCGGGGCGATAGTGTTCCTTACTCGTACTCCGCATTACACTGTATTCTTCCGTTACATGAAATACATTATTCTCCGGATTTTTCCAGTCTATATATTGAAGGGTAAAACTTTTTTTATCGCCATCTACATTTTGCTCAAACGCTTTACCAAGTGTGATTAAATTATAAGCAGTTTCGCAGGCTGAAATATATCCTTCATTCATTGGCAAATCTTTCAACGCACGAATGCCGTTTTCAATATTGGAATCGCTGATATAAGTTGTTTTACTGGAACTAATTCTTTTTTCTGAATTGATTTCTTTTAATTGCTTACGCAATACATCTACAAGTATTACATTAGAAGTTTTGTTACCTCTTAATTGTAAAGCTTCATTCTGGGACAAATATTTATACCCCAGCTTTTGCAGAAATTGCAAGGCAGGAATTTGTGAAATGTGGTCTTCTTTAAATGATGGTGTGTCCATTATTAATCCTGAATTTTTTGCGATTTCTTAATTAAATCTTCTGGGTAACCCAATAACCTCATTATTAATTCTTGCGACTTGTTCCTAATGAAAGGAATTCGATTCCCTAAGAAAGTAAAGCCGAACGCACCTAATATTGTAAATACATAGTTGTATCTATCAATTAACTTAACTGTTTCTGGCGTATATTTAGGAAGGTTCAACAGAGCATAGAACAATCCCAATAAAATAATTATTTGCAACACCCACATAAGGACTCTTATCCGTGAGATAAATTTTTTATCAAACTGTTTAAGCAGAGATATTTCACTACCTTCTGGTGCTTCTTTTATCGTAATAATTAAATCATAAGCCCTAATAGCACATAAAATCTGGAAATCGCTTTTACTCTCAAATGAAGTGACCTTTTCAGATATACTTTTATATGTGTTGTTTAGAAAATCATTTGTAATCGGTGATTGATTAGTTAATTGAAAGTACATTAATATAATTTCTGGCAAATTGCTCGTGCTATAATAATTTTTATTCAAAATATTTTCTAACGTGATTGTTATAATATTGCGGCTTCTGATAGACACAATGTTCTTTATCCAACTTTTTTCTATGTTGAATTTCGTAATGCCGACTATCAAACAGAAGATTAAAAAGTCATCATTCACAAACGGTGATGGCGAATCTTTGGTTGGCTTACTTCTGCTCTTTTTGTTATAAAATTTTACGAAAGTTTCCTTGTCATTCTTTTGAATTGAAGATATGATTCCCAAATACAGTTCGTCTGCACTACTTAAATTATTATTAAATAGTATAACAGTAATTTTATCCCATAACAAATCATGAAACGCTTTTAACTTCAGGTTCTCGTCAATTCGTTTGAGATATGATATTTTGCTTTCTAAAGAAACCATTTCTTTCTTTTTAATCCATAATTTAAATTATCAGCGTCCCAACCAGGAACGTTTCTCATCCTACCAAGTAGTTTTGATATCAAATTTGAATATAGCATAGTCGCAGGTTGTTCTCCTGGTAAAAAGCTTCTCCATGATAAGTAAGTGAATGAAAAAATCTGTTGTGTTATGTAACCCAAATCATAAAACAGTAAATCATTCAGTTCAGTATTGTTGTAATTGCCTTGTGGTGTTCTTATTTTAATCTGAATAGGTGCACTCATTCCTTGTTTTGCTGTTTTTAATTCGTTTGCTCCAAACATCTGAACAACACATGTCTCAGAATCAAGAAAAACATTACTGGCCCTGTTAGGTATAAATTCACCTTTCAAAGTATTACTGCCATATTTACTTACCCCCTTCTGATTGATGTCAAATAACATATTTGGATGAGATTTACTAATTGTTACAAATGCAAATCGGATTTTGTATTGGGGAGTTTCTTTGATGAGCCGGCTTACAACATCAAATTCAGTGTTTTTTATTGGTTTGAAAATGTGAAAAATCAATCTGACCGTTTCACCATCTGACCAGCCTTGTTCAGATGAAAGTCGCTGAATAGAGTTTTTTAAACTTTTAAGCAGTTCTACAAGGTAATTTTCAAATGCAACATCCTTTACTTTGTCTCCCAAAAGGTATTGTCCGTCACTTGACAGAAATGTGGTAATACCAACAACTCTGTTTTGGTCAGCGCCACTGTATTGATTACTTCTTAACCAACTATGTCCAATACCAATTATTATTTCTCTATCTACTGAACGCTGGGCAGGTAAAACCCATGGCGTTCCACCCATCTTCGCATAAATTTGAAGTGCAATAGAATTTAAGATATACTCATTGTGGCGTTTTATTATTTCTGATGTCACAAATTGAACAGGAATTTCAAGAGAGAGAAGTTTTGCCTTAATCCTATAGTAAGGGTTTGAAACATCGTTTAATTTTTTAAACTCTGATGGTATTTCAATAATTGCTAAATGAGGTTTGTTTTCATCGTAGTTACTTATTGTGCTTAGATATTCTTCGATAGCGTAGGTTTGAATTTCTCTAATTCCAAACATTAATTCTTGTAAATCATATTTTTTGAGTAGGCCTTTTTGAAAATACTTTGACTGCGGAAGCCCATCCTTTAATCCTGAAAGAAAATTAGAAAAATACCCTCTGTTAGCTCTGTTACAAATACAAAGAAAATTTGGTGTTTTGGTATCAAATGTTATGCTGTCATAAGGTCCATAGTTAGATAAACCAGCGTCCGGATTGTAATTATTTGTTTTTGTTCCTGCATAATCAAAGATAAACGTTGGTGTTCTTAATTCTATGGTATTTGAAACCGCTAAAGGCTTAGTATCTACTGTAAAACAAAAGCCATCCTTATTCTGAAATAAAATAGATTGCTCATTATTAGAAAACAAATGCCTTGCAATACTTACTATTTCGTTATACAGATTTTTGGGATTATAAATCTCTGAACGTTTGGCTTCAATGATATTTAATATCTCATCACTTTTTTGCTGAGATGTAGCAAAAGACAAATAGTTTCCTATGTTGAATTTTGTTTTTTTGATAAACAATTCGCCAAGTTCAAATTCCTTTATTCCATCATTAGTGGCAACTTTTGCTTTGGTTCCGGCTATTTCATGAATCACGCCAATAAACTCTTCATTTGGTGCAAGTATGTTAGTTAATCCTGGAAATATTTCAGCGTGTAAAACTTCAGTACCTATTAAGTTGTATCCCTCCGAATGTAGCTCGGCACACGTTTTATCAAAAATCCAATTTCTTTTTATGTTAATTAAAAAGCCAAATTGCTTTTTACCATTAATATGAGTAAATCTCAATTGCACTTCAATCATCTTTTTATAACCAATACGGTTTTGCAAATGGCTTGGCAATGCATTATGAATAATATCATCTTTCTCTAAAGCTGAGAAAAAACGAAAAGGATAAAAGTCAACTGGAGTATAATTGGGAAACCTATCCTTAAATGTTCGAAAGAATAAATGCTTAATTAAAGAGGCTGTTATTTCACTATCATCAAATGTATTTCTTTCAGATAAAGAACCAATCGAAAGGTCATCTTCTCCATCCTTATTGGAAATATAAATTAAGTCTCCATTGCGGAAAAATGAGTGCGTACTGTTGTGTAACTCTCTCAGTTCAATAAGGCGCTCATCACTATATGACTCTGTATAAATTTGATATTTGTCAAATTCAATATTGATTGGAAAGTAGTTTAGCTGCATTCTTTTTCTATTTTTATTTTTAATCTTTTTTTCCCTGTTAACAATATCTGCATCAATCCCTTTTTCTGCTCTTTTAATTTTTCCATTTTTCCATTGAGCAATTGAATTTCTTTATCTGCATTTTGAAAAACTTGAGAAATAGCAGTTTGTTCTTCTTTATTTGGCAAATGAAATTTTATTATAGAAAAATCTTTAAACTTACAGTTCAGTGTGTCGTCAACTAATCCCTGAGAGTTACGCCAAAAAAGATTCATCATCTTTGAAGTTTTAAATAGAAAAGCAAAGAATTTTGAATCGGCATCTTTGTTTGGAATAATAATAGTATAAGCAGGACTCACAATTCCTTCTAAATGCGATAATGCACTTCTGCCCTGCCACATTCTCATTGTATTATATCCAATGTCTCCACTACAAATCCTTTTGTATTTAGACTTGTCATCATTGGATGTGTCTTTTTTTATAGAATCGGATTGCGGATAAATGCCAGATGCACCGACAGAGAGTAAAGGCAAGTTAAAATATTTAGTCTCATTTCTCTCAGTGAACATTTCTCCTAAATGATATTCTTTCCACTTCCTCTCAAATCCCTTCAACCTTTTCTTACCTGTAAGTAAATTTTGCATCAACCATTTTTTACGTTCTTCTTTTTTAGCAATGAGTGTTTGTGTTTTTGTAATAGCATTATCCCATGTGGAAAGTAATTGGGCAATGGCTTTTTGTTCGGGAAGAGGTGGAAGAATGACCTTTACTTTTTCTAAATCACTTTGACCAATATTTGTACGAATTGCACCTTGTCCTCCTTTTATGATTTGGCTTCTTACTATTTTTGAACGAAAACAATATCTTTTGAAATTATCATCAATTGTGCTGTTAGTGGGTCTCCCTCTTATTATAAAGCCACCAAATACCACTTCATCATTTCCGTAATAGACTGAAGCTAATCCAATTTCATCGGTAGTTTCCGAAGTTCTGTTAAATAATACGTCTCCGTTCTTAACCTTATACAATTTCTTTTGGTCTTCGGAAATTTGCACCGAACCAGGTATAAATTCTGATGTTATACAATCATTGTAAATTACCTCCATCACATTTATAAACTTTACACCTTTCCCATAACTTTCTTTGCCAGAATTAATCCCGTTTTTAAAATTAAATAATTCACCCAGTCCTTTTACCTGCCAATCCCCCGGAATCTCATTATTGTAAAATGTTTTGGTATTTTTCTTTTCAATCATTAATCTTTTTTTAGTTCTTTAAGTTTATTCATGAAATAAAAATTCGGTCTATTTGTTCTTTTACTGTAAAAACAAATTACTTTTTCAATTTTATTTCTCATTCAACTGAAAGCTTTTAATAATTTGGTTAAATACATTTTCAACAGCGATACTGCCCAATCCCATTTCTTTATATAATTCTTTCCCTGGCAAATCATTTGCAACAGCATCTGCAAACTCCTGTAAATGCGCTTTTATATTTTCCGGAATTTCAAAAACATCGTTAGCAGCCAGCATTACAGATAGCCGGAATATATCGCCTTTATGTTTACGTAGTTGTTTGCCATCTTCCTTACTTCCGGTGGCAATTCGTTCCGCAATTTCAAGATAGGCTTTGGCCTTCAGGCAAATAAGCGCTTCAATATTTGCACGATGTATGCCTTTTTCATTTATACTGTTTTTGAGAATGTAATGATAGTAGTCATCATTTAATAAAATAGCTGAAAGGCTGCTCAAATCATCATCTACAGGTATCGGTGTAAGGTGTGCGTTTTTGTCAAATTGTATCAGCTCAGGCTTTCGGGCAAACAATTCTAACTGAAAAGGAAAATCTTTATTTTCAGGTTTCATAAACCGGTAATACCTGCGTTCATCTTCACTTTTTTCTTTTCGCTCATAATTTCCATCTTGTATAAACTGCCAAAACCGTTTCACAAAATCGGCACTCAGAGCTTCTACTACCAGTATAATATCAATGTCTTTGGTAGCTCGTGGCGTAAAGCCAGCATCGTCAATAATCATATCACAAGCGGTACCGCCGATAATAATATAATTGTCAGGGTAATTGCCAAAATATTTCTCAAATATGTCCAACCCTCTTACCATGTAAATTGATTAATTATTTGTTCTAATGCCATTTCAATTCGTTCGTCCTTGCTATCCTTTAGGCTTAAATACAAAGAAAGCGGGTCAACTACTTCATTTTTATTTATATCCTTTATTATTCCAGGATTGTATTTCCAGATTTCCAAACAATACTTTCCTTCCTTTTCGTTAGTATTTATCAAAGCATTATTTTTCTGTAATTCATAGAATAATTTTTTTTCCAATGCAAAATATTCCTGTCGGTCTGGGTTCATGTCCGTGTATTCTGGTAAGGCAGATGTATTGCTATGCAGCATAGGAATACCTATTGGTTTTTCATCCACATATACTTTTTTAAGCACCGGGGTTATTAATAAATTGCGATGAAGGGCTTCGTCCCATAGTTCGCGCCTTTCTAATTTGAATCGAATAAATTTTTCTTTTCCTCCGCTTATAATTATTAATTCAAAGTTTTTCAGATTTTCTACTGCCTTAGTAATGGCCATTGCAGTGTAGCCTGTCTTTTTGGCTATTTCTTTAAAAGAATGCTTTTCTAATTGCCAGGCATCATTGCCATGTGCGATATAATAAATCAGCAAAAACTGGGCAGAAGGCAACAGGGTTTCATTTTTACGTTTGGCTTTGGGATTGCTAAAGTTTTCTTTCAAATCAATCAACAAATCAGGCAAATACATTTGTTTATTGGGTATTATAAAATTGATACCTTTCTCAATCAATCGTTTACGGTTAAAAGCAGTTGTTTCAGACAACAGTAGAATTATTTTTCTTCCAAAAAAAATTTTAAGCAGGTCAAAATGTTTTTCAGTTTGTAATATGCTGAAATCTTCGGTTTGTTTTGGCTCTGCCAACAAAAGCAAACGATCAAGCATAAGAAAATCGTACAGTTTATAAGTTTCCCCGATGTATATAGGCAGGCTATCCAAGCTCTGTTTAGTAACTTGTTTGGGCTGTATTTCAATCCCCAATGTGTCAAATATGTACTGTTTAATCTGTTTCATTTTTATGTATAATAAACTTGAATATCATTAATAAAGTGTTTAGGTTTATTGTGCAAATATAAGTTTATTAATACGATCCTATATTTCAATTGCCTTTCCCGTATCGAATAATTTATGCTCTCCATCCCTTACATAACCCAATTGATTAGTTCGCATTTGTGTTTCCCCAATCAGAAAATCCGGTGTATTAAAATGATGATGGCCATATACCCAACAATCCGGTTTCGTTTCTTCTATCAAGTCAAATAACTCTACGGCAAAAGCTTCGTTCAAATCACTGCCCTTATATTGCTCAGGGTAATTTAAAAAAGTAGGAACATGGTGGGTAATTACTATTGCTTTACCGGTGTTGTTACGGTGTAGTTCCGATGTTATAAACCGCAGGCAATCCTCATGCAATTCATTAAATCTGTCAATGGAAAAGCGATAGCCCTTGTACCTGATAAGCTGGAAATCGCTCACACCTTTTTCAATATACCATTGCTTTTCAGGATTTATTTTAGACCAAAGTGTAGAAAAGATAAAACGCGTGTTATCATTTTCAATAGTTACGTTATTTACCAAATGGATATTGCTTCGTATGTTTTCATTCAGTGTTCCGGATTTTTCACTTACATCAGAATGGTAATATTCATGATTGCCAGGTAGCCAATACGTTGTTTGAAAATGATCTGCAACATAGTTGAAAAATTCACTGTGTTTATCCATCAAAGCAAATGGAACTACGTCGCCGGCAAGCAACAGCACATCACCCAAGGGTTGCAGAGGATTTACTTTAAGAAATTCCTTGTTTTGCGAGAATTCCAGATGAAGGTCAGATGCGTATTGAATGGTCATATTTATACTCCTAATTCTTTTAAATATTTATCCATCTGTTCCTGTACTTTTTTTAATTCTTCTTCCAATACATCAATTTCTTTTTGTACAGCCATGATATCCACTTCGGGTTCTTCTTCAAAGGTGTCAACATATCTTGGAATATTAAGATTAAAATCATTTTCTTTTATTTCATCGAAAGTGGCCACATAGCTAAATTTATTTTCTACAACACCTGGGAGGTAGTTTCCCTTTATAAATTTCCTATATGTTTCTACAATGTGATTGATATGTTTTTCATTCAGCCTGTTTTGATTTTTGCCGCTATCATAATGCTGGCTGCTATCAATAAACAGTACGTTTTTATTGCCCTCTTTTCCTTTGTTAAAAATTAAAATCGCAGCAGGAATTCCGGTACCAAAAAATAGATTAGCCGGTAAGCCAATTACTGCTTCCAAAAGATTTTCTTCAATTGTTTTCTGCCTTATTTTTCCTTCACTCGCTCCGCGAAATAAAACCCCATGCGGAACTACCACGCCAACCTTTCCTTTCTTTTCGTAGGCAATCTCAATCATGTGGGAAATAAAAGCCCAATCACCTTTGCTCTTTGGTGGTATACCTCTCCAAAAGCGGTTATACTTATCCGTTACAGGGTCATAACTTACTGTTGTTTTATCCCCATCTTTATCTTCTACCTTTCCCCATTTATCCAGGCTGAAAGGGGGATTAGCAACTACGGTATCAAATTTCATTAGGGCATCGCCTTCTTTCAGTTTGGGATTACGAATCGTATCGCCCCATCTTATAGTTGCATTATCAAACCCATGCAAAAACATATTCATAACAGCCAAGGCCCAGGTACTTCCATTTGCTTCCTGCCCATACAATGAAAAATTATCAGAGCCTACTTCTTCACCTGCTTTTATTAATAAAGAAGCTGAACCGCAGGTCGGGTCGCATATTCTTGAACCCGGTGCAGATTTCGTCAGTTTTGCTATCAGAGTTGAAACTTCTTTTGGTGTAAAAAATTCACCGGCTTTTTTACCAGCATCACTTGCGAAATTTTCAATAAGGAACATGTAAGCCCCACCGATAATGTCTGTGCCTTCCAGGCGCGATGGTCTAAGGTCTAAAGTTTCTTTATTAAAATCAAGAAGCAGGTTTTTCAGGCGGGTATTTTTATCTTTTGTGTCGCCCAGTACACTACTATTAAAATTGATGTTCTGGAAAATACCAGCCCCATCTTCACTGTATAGTTTTTCACGATTAGCCTCAACTAAATCTTCTAACGCGATATCAATTAATTCGCCAATGTTTATTTCATTGCGATGATTGTATAAATATTTAAAATGGCTTTGTTCCGGCACAATAAAACGTTCATGCTGCATTGCCCGTTTTGCTCTTTCTTTATCACCATTATATTTTTCCAGATATGCCTCATATTTATCATCGTGAACATCGCTGAGATATTTTATAAAAAGCATGGTAAGCACGTAATCCTTATAAACACTCGGGTCAATGCTTCCACGAAAAGTATCACAGGCTTTCCATACCGCGTCATTAATATCTTTTTGGGTTATTCTTTTTGTTGTCATATTTATTTTATGGAATTTATTATTTGTTGTTGGACTAATTGTTCCCGCAACATTGCAATTTGAAGGTGCAGTTTCTTTTCTTTATTACGAAGATCATTAATTTGCAAAATAGTCATCTGCGTTTTAACGGTTGGGATAAAAACTTCCAATTCTTCCAAGACGGATTTGGAAATAGAAACCATAGAAGTACCGATAGCTTTATTCTTTAAATATTTCTGAGATTGCGGATGATTTATTAACCAGGCTAAAAACTCCGTTAACATTTTGTTTTGGAATTCTTTCTGTAGTCGAATCACAAAAAAGGATGTAGAAGCCACGGCAGCCCCATTTTCATTTTTGTATAATGCGGCAAAATTTTTTATGCCTTTTGCAGCGAATAAAATATCCCCATCTTTTAGTAAATGTTTATTACTGATAAATTCTGGTTTAAGATCGGGCTGAAGAGTATGTCTAAGCTGGCCATCTTCCTCAAAATGCCGGGCTTGCAAATAGATGATTTCTCCATCTGCAACAGTCTTTGCAAAGATTCCTGTTTGTATGGTTGTAATATCCTTTAGAGTTAATTTCAAAATTTATAATTGAGTAAAGGTTCTACAAAAATATATAAAAACTGAAGAAAAGAAAAATAAAATTTAAGTATAAGTACTACAAATATTGTCTTTTCTATCTAATTTAGAATGCTATAAAAGATTAATGGTTCATAATTAATTGTATTTAAAGTATTTATCAATTAATTGTCAGAAAATAGCTTTATCTTTTTTGCTATTTAAATATTCATAAATGTCAATTAAAAAAGAAAAAGAGGCTAAAGAAGCCCCTCATCAGCAAAACTATAATACCCTTCACTGGTAATGATGATGTGGTCTATTACCTTTATATCAAGATACATTCCGGCAGTTACAATTTTCCTTGTAAGTTCTTCATCTTCTCTGCTTGGTTTAAGGTTTCCTGATGGGTGGTTGTGGCTTAAAATAATATTACAGGCATTTGCTTTTAAAGCAGCTATAAAAACTAATTTTGGGTCTGCTACTGTGCCTCTAACTCCTCCTGTTGATAAATTATAAATTCCTAAAACCCTTTGAGACCGGTTCAACAAAACAACTTTAAACTGCTCTACAAATTCAATCTTGTTTTCATCCCAGGTTAACCTTAGTAACTCATAGCAATCTTTGGTTGATTTAACCGATAGCCTTTCAGAAGGTTTTACCTTGTTTCTGTAAACTAATTCAACTTCTGACACAATGTTTAATTCTGATAAATTCATTTGCTGTTCCATAACATTTCATTTTAAAGATTTAAAAAATTAATTATGGAACCTCTACCGCCTTTTGGCGACCAAGGCAATGAAGCAACGGAATAAATGATGGCCTTGTGTGTTTGCCTTGTGTTTATGCCGGAATTTCATTGCCGCCACAGAGACAAAAGGCGAACTTTGTGGCAGAATTAATGGAGAAAAAATAAAATTCCTTTTAAAATATTCTATGTTAATTTAAAATAAACTCAATAAAATATTAATTATGAAATATTGCATTAAACCCAACGAGCCGCGCCTTAAAGCGCGGCTCGTTTTCGGCCTTTAACAGTAATGGAAAAAAGGGGTAAGAACCTCATCTCACCCCCTTTAAAATTTTAATTTAAAAACCCTGTTTCCTTTGCAAAATCCTCACAAAGATTAAAGGCTTTTTGTGTTCTCAATTGCCCTGTGCCTCCCAACAATAAGGACTTTAATTTTGCTTCCTCATTTTTATAAGCCCGTACATTTTGAAAATATCCGGTTACGGCATTATAAGCGCCAAACAAACTGCCTTTGGTAGTTTCCAATTGCTGGCTGTCATTTGTCATGGCGTATTCAAAAGCGGCATCCGTCATATTTTTAAAGCAGGTGGATAACTCATCCTCTTTACCAGCCTGTATATTTTGCAACACTTCTTTGTTAGGTACCAAAGCCATTTGAATCAGCTTTTTTACATCAGGATCTGTAATACGAATCTTTGCCCACTGGTTAAAAACACCTTCCAACTGATTGCCTAACTGGTTGGTAATGCCCATTAATTTATGCGCTTCTTCCAGCCTGTTTTTTGCATTGACTGTATGCCTGATTTTAAAAGCATTGCTATGGTTGCGAAGGGCTGCATTCAAAGTATTGTTGCAAACAATACGAATGGGTGTAAAGGCGGCTGTAATACTGCCGCCACCATCATGCGAAGTAGTTAAAAACAAATACTGCTCAATCAGATCATCATTACCCACTTTAATAAAGTTCGGCAATTTAGCGGTGATAAAAATTCGTTCTCCTTTACCCAATGCTCCGGCGGTTTCATAGAAAACTCCATCGCCGCCAACGATTGAATCAAAGAAAGTAAAAGCATCCATATTTTGTATTACTTCATAATCTTTACCAACTACCCCTAACACCTGATCGGTATCAGTACGCAAGGTTGCGTAATAATCAGGTACAACAATTTGCGGATTTTCAAATTCGTTGCGTTGAGTATAAAGTTTTTGTTTCTCTACCTCGTAGTCCAATCCGGCAAATTTTATTGCCTCTGTACTGGTAGGGTAATCCTGCACAATTTGCCCTAAGCCGTGCCATGCTTTTTCCTTTACAGAAAAGAAACTGTAATTGCCTGTTTGTTCGTTGAAATTTAAATTGTGTGCCATGGTTGTAAGATTTAAAATTTTGAAAATAATTTTCTTAAAAAAGGGCATCAGCATTTTACTAACGCCCGTTTGCTTTCTATCCTAAAATGGCAAATCGTCTACAGGTTCTAAAATTGCTTCGGCATTTAATTTAACTGCTGGTTGATTTTTTACACCTGCACTTCCATGTAGCTTAATTGTGTTTACATGAAAGGTTAATGTAGCTTTGGCTTCACCATCTTTACCGGTGTATGCGTTTACACCAACACGCCCTTGTAACTCTACTAAAGTGCCTTTGGTCAGGTATTGTGCAATGCCAGGATTTACCCAATAATCACATTGAACATAAGTTACCAATTTTGTTGGTTCGGTATTTCCTTTTGCTTTGTAGCTATCGTTAATTGCTACGCTAAAGTTTACCACCTGTTTGTCGTTTTTCAGGGTGCTGATTTTTGCATCACCTGTTAATCTTGCTGTCATTTCCATGATTTTAAATTTTAATTGTTTAATAAATGTTTAAAGTCGGCATACGCCTCGCTCGTTCTAATCGTAGCAACCCGGCCTTGAAACAGGGTTTGGCAAAAGCAAGGTTTTTGTAAAAAGAA
>Ga0134125_10003051_pt1 | contig 19605 bp, 17 predicted proteins | sample KB31751_FD_96464 | JGI IMG/M metagenome (GOLD analysis project Ga0134125, IMG submission 96464) | Terrestrial soil microbial communities with excess Nitrogen fertilizer from Kellogg Biological Station, Michigan, USA - KB3-175-1 | ecosystem: Environmental > Terrestrial > Soil > Unclassified ... | reverse complement strand
CCCACAAAGTGCTCATGGTTGATGGACTCCTGTCCTCATCTGTTCCGCCAAGCGGTCGTACCGCAGCGGTAGTTCCTTGGCGGCCTCGGAGTTCTCAATCTCCGCTGCCGCCACATCCCACTCCGCCCCCCAACAAGCAGTGAGCATCCGGTGGAATTGCATCAGCCCACTCACGCCGAGGTTGAAGGCGAGGTTGGCCAGAACGTCTTGCCGTACGTCATCCAACGTGCGCCAGCGCCGGAGGGCCGTGTCCAGCCCGCGCTTCACCGCTGCTACATCCGCAGCCAGCACACTCTCCGCAAACTCCCGCGTCCATACCAGTCCCCGATGAACCTCGCGGCCAGTGTGACCGTAGCCGATGGTCCACGGTTCACCGCCTGACTTCGGGTCCGGGTAGGCGATGGCCTCGAAGCCCTCATCCCGCTTGAGGTCGTCGGTTAGATTGTCCGTGGTCATTTGCGCCCCTTATCCTTCTCATGACTCGGCCCGAAGGCCAGCGCCGCAGCCGGGTGCTTGACCCGACCGTGGTTCATGTCGTACATCACCTGGGCGGTCTCGCCGGGTTGACCCAACGGGGCCTTTAGCAGGAAGCCCAAGAACGTGGCCACATCCTCAATCCAACGCTTATCCTTTGTCGCTGCACGGGCCGCCTTCCGATCCCCAACCGCACCCCGAGCCGCGTTGGCCAACACCGTGCCGCCCTTCGCCGCATACTTCACCGTGCCCTCGGCCGGACTAACTTCAAAGTCAATGGGCTTAGCGCTCACGTAGTTCTCGCCCACCTTGTACAACTGATCCCCATAGGGAAGAGTGTGGCTCAGTCCATCCAAGAGGTTGTCCATCATCCACATCGTTAGGCTAACCGGATCGGCCTTCTTCGGGCCTTGGTCCGTTACCAGCTTCCCGACCGTTACCACCCCCGCCGCGCCGATGAGCACCATCAACAGCCCATCTAGGAACTCCTGCGGGGTCTTGGCACTCTTCGCGATGTATACCCCCTCGCGCGCAATGTGTCCAATGGTCCCCCGGAACACGTTGAACATATTCGTTAGCTTAAGCAGCTCATTCTTCCCCCCACTTTGGAACGATCCCATGTCCAACTCCAAACCCGAACCGTGGGACTTACCGATCACCTTATCCGCATACGCCACCGCATCCGCGTGGTCCATAGCAGGCAGAGCGCCTGAGTGGCCGCGCAAGTGCGCTTGGCCGCCCCGCGCATCCCAGTACACCCCAAACCACGTCGGCCGCGCGACCAAGGTGTGGTTAATCCAATTGAAGAAGTTCGCGCTAAGTTTGTTCACCAAATCCCCCGGAATACGGGCGAGGTCTAAGGCTTGGTCCACCGGACCGAGGTCCACACCCAACAACTTCTTGTGGTTGTTTATATCATCCAACGTGTCCCGTAGTTCGCGAGAAGTGGAGTTGTGTCGGGCCATCATGTACGGGCTGGACTCCTCCACAAACCGGCCCACTGAACCGGGATTGGCTAGCGTGGCCAGCAACGCCCGCGTGTAGGCCGCAATGGGCGCTCGCACTCCAGCGACGGCGGCCGTTTGCGCCACGGAGGTAAGGTGCTCAAGCCCGATGCTGAGCTTCAACCCGGTCATAACCGCATACGTCCGTAGGCGCAGTTCCCGCGCAATCATCTGGTGGACCGCAGGGAGCCTCGGGTCCGTTGAGCTGTACCCCACCTGTCTATGCAGCCAACTTTCCAACTCCCGCTGCGCGAACGGCCCATGCACGTCGTGGAGTAACTGCGCAATCTCGGGTTGCCGCAGGAACTTGTTCGCGTCCTGCACGAACTGAGTGTACGACAACCGCTTGGACACATTGGGCAAGTGTTGGTTGAGGGTGGCCTGCCAGTCTAAGCTCACCGGGTAGGCGGCCCACGTCCGGCGCTTGGTGTGCCCAGCGGGAGTGCTGGCCTCGCGCACGAAGTGATCAAAGAGCTCCTGCTCTGTGATCTTCGGCGGCCCGGTTAGGCGTGAGGCCCGCGCGTCATCGCGCTTAAGGGGGAAGTAGTGGCCATCCACCGCGGTACCGTCCGGCAGAGTGTAGCCGTCCGTCTCGGCCTTCTCAGGCACAACTCCATAAAGCGCCCGCTCGCCCTCGGCAATCTTGGGCCATGCGCTCTCCAAGCTCCGCGCAATGGACTGCACAAAGCCCCAATCCTCGGGCGTCATGTTGTCCCCTAGAACCCTAGTCCAATCGTCCCGGTTCCAACCGTTCCCACCTTCCTCCAAGTGCCACCGACCGTGTTCACTCCCCGCATTCAGCGCGATGCCGATAAGGTCCTGGTGGACCAGCGCCATCTCATTGCGCGGGCTGGCGGGGTCCATGAGCCCGTGACCCGTCGGAATGCGCTTGCCCCAGCGGTCCCAATCGGCCCGCTTAAGCGCCTGAACGGCCTGTCCCACCGCCTCAATCTCAGGCCTAAGCACAGTATTATCCGCACCGGCCGCCTCACGGCTTCCGCGCATGAGAAGTCGGTTCCACACTCCATTAGGATTATGGTCGTCCAGAATGTCGAACATCACCTCAGGCGAGTTCATCATGCCGCTCAAGCTGGCCACCGACATTTCATTCCGCGCGGGTTGGATGGCCTTGGTGTTCACCGGCCTACGCGGCACCTTCGCCGCGCCCTGGACCGCCTCAAACACCAGATTGTTCAATTCCTCCTTCTTACCTTGGACCGTGGCCGTCTGGACCTCGCGCCCAAGGTGGGCCAGGTTCTCCACCCGGTTAGCCAAGTCGGTGAACTGCTCAACCGACAGGTCCTTCGGGTCGCCCAACTGTACCGGCTCGAACGGCAACACCTGCTCACCGGCCGCCCGCGCTTGTTCCGCCCATTGGTTGTAGTTGTACTGAAGTTGCGTGAGTGGCACATCGTAGCCATGTTCACGCAGCACGGAGTGGATTAGGTTAAGGTAGGTCTGGTCCATGGACTTCATGGTCTCAGCGCCCGCAAAGCGCTTGAAGTCCTTCAGCGTGCGGTTGTAGGTCTTCTGGAAGTCGAAGGCCTGCCGTAGCATCAGGCGGCGGACGTATTGGTTTTGCTTGTACTTGAACGCGAGCGGCCAATTACCCTTCTGCGCGGCGGCGAAGGCTTTGCGCCCATTACGGCCCACGTCATCTTCCAGCTTCTTAAACCCCACGGCCTTCTTGGCCGGAAGGCGCTGAAAGAGTTCATTAGCCGCCGCCTTCACCTTGGCCTTGTCGAACGGCAACTTCGCCTTCCCCGCGTAGGTGCGAAGTTCATCACTCAGCAACCGCTCAATCGCCTCCTGCGGCACCATCTCATGCGCGGCCTCGGCCAAACTCTCGGGTGTAAGGTCGAATCCAAGCTCACTGGCCGCTGCGTCCCGTCCGGCGTTGGTGGACTGGAGTTTGATGTAGCCATTCAGGTTATTCGCGCCACTGGCCTGGATGGCCGAATGAAGGTCCGCAAGGTCGCTGACCAACTTCGCCCCGCTGTCGTAGCCGAGTGCATCAGCCGCGAGGTCGGGGTGGTTGCCGTTGGCTTTCATGACGCTGGAGGGCAATCGGCTCGCGGGCTCCGGGAAGAAGTTCGCGGTCAGGTCCTTGTCCAGCTTATAGCCCTTGGAGGACAGTTGGCGGTAGGCCCGAACCACGGGCAGTTGCTCAATCTCCCCCGCGATCCTCTCAGCGTGTCCCTTTGCCGCCTCCACGAAGTCCGGCTTCCGCTCCCTCTTCACTTGGTCATACGCGCGTTGGAGTGCGCGCTCATGAGCCGTCTCGACCGCCTCCTGCACCGCGTTGGACAACCGGGTTAGCTGAGGCTCAGTGAGGTCGAGCGCCTTCGCTTCGCTGAACAGCGGGGCAAGGTACTGCTGGGCGAAGACCTGCTGAACCGCCTGAGTGTTCGCGGCCGCAATAGTCTTCGCGCGTTGGACTTCCTCAGGCTTGAGCCCAGTGGTGTCCAGTTCGGCCGAAGTGGTCGGGGGAGTGGAAGGCTCAATCCCCTCCTTCGCCTGTTCCGCGCTAATCCCCCCCTCCCGGAACACACTCGCCGCGTTCAACTCCTCCGCGAACGGCTGGCCACTCGTAGCCGCGAGGTACTTGGCCAGTGGAACCTCAAACAGACCCCCGCTCTGCGCGGCCTCCGCGATTTCCTGCGCGTGGTCGGGGAAGGGCTCGTGGCCTTGTTGGGCCAGCTCCACCAACTTGTCCGGGTCCACGGCCACCATGCGGCCGGGCAGGGAGTAGTTGAGGAAGTCCTCCATAGTTGTGGGACTGGACGTGGTAACAGCCGCTTGCGCAATTTCGTGCTGGATGTCCGCGATAGACCCCGCGTCCATCTCCGCGAACTGTGCCCGTACAGCGTCCACACCAGGGTGAACCCCAACCGGAGGTACGCCATCCGTCGCTGGAGTGGAGCGGCCAACCTCCTTCACGTAAACCTGCCCCGGCTTAGCGCCGGTATCTAGGTCAAAGATTTGGTCCGTTCCAGTCGCGTAGCCGTGCTTTTGGTACCAAATCCCCGCTTCCTTGGGGGAGTTAAATGAGATGGGGGCACCATTCACGTCCGCAATGAACCCTTCGGGCGTGGTGTGCCACGTTCCGTCAGTGTTCTGGTGTGGAGGTGAACCGGGAGGTGCGGCTTCGGGTTTGGAAGCTGCGCCTTCGCCCCCCGCTGCCTTGAACTCTGACCGCGCGACTACACCCACGTCGCCACCGAGCCCACTCAGCGCGAGGCCCACGTCCCCTCGCGCTAGGTTAAAGCGCTGTTCATTGGTTTGCGCAACCTGTGGCGCTTTGAGGAAGCCGGTCTTATACATCGGCAGCGGAATGCTGGCGTAGACTCGCGCAAGGGGATCGACCACGGGCGCAAACACACTCCCCGCGACCCCAGCCGCATCCTTTAGCATACTACCCAGCGGACCGAGGTCCTTGAACCCGCCAATAGTCGGCGTGCTTGCGGCCTTGTAATACCGCTCCGCATCCACTTGGAGTTGCTTCCACGCGGGGCCGAATGCGTGTGCAAAGTCGTCGGTGGACCACCCAAGGTTCTGCCAGTTCTGCGTGAGTTGGCTAACCTTGTCCAACGCGGGAAGATCATCCTGAGCCGCAGCAACGTGGGCCGGATCAGCCTGCGAAGCCCAAGCGGCCACGGCAGGGTTCTGGAGGGCTTGGGCCTGTTGGGCCTGCCTGAACTGGGCCTGAGTGTCCGCAGGGTTGTACATGCCCGTCGCGGCCGGAACACCCACCTTCGGTTGGGCGGCAAGAGCCTGCGCCGCAGCAGCGGGCGCAACCCCACTCACCCCCGCCAACCCATACTTCGCCTGCTTCTCCGCGTTCACCCGCGCGAAGGGGTCGTTGTCATTCACCACAGTCGGAGCCGTTTGCGGAGTGCTAACCCTCTCCGCGTTCACTTGGTCAAACGGATCAGTGGCCATTGGTCGGAGCCCTCACACCAAGGTGGTACAAACGGGAGATGTCTTGCTCATTGAGCGCCACACCGGGGTAGCGGCGCGCCTGTTCACTCAAAATGAACTGCCGATCCGCGTCGGGGACTTCGGCATACTCCGGGCCGGGCGTAGAAGTAAACAAGCCGAAGAACGACTTCTTAGGCGCGGCCGCAAAGTTGGTGAACACCTTCTGCGCCATGGCGTTGATGTCCTTCGCCGATGGCTTCTTATTCGCGTTCGCTGGATTGGCCGCCCAACTTTCCAACTCACCCTGCACCGCCCCGGCCACTTTCAGGTACTCCGGGTCGGTGGGAGTGATGTCCGCCTGTTTAAGTGTGCTGACAAACTGCGGCGACTTCATGATGGTTTGGATGGTGGACTCCTCGTTCGCGGTCTTTACCTTCTCCCCGCGCAATCGGGCCTGCTCATTGAGCGCCCAGATTTGGTCACTCCGCGTCAGGTCCCACTTGGACTTATCGGTGAAGTCCTGGGCCAGGAAGCTGGATTGTTGATCAGGCAACGCGGCCATGGCACGAACCTGCCCGTGCGCATCCAACCGCGCGCTGGTCACTTGGTTGGCGTTGGAGTATAGGTTCGCATCCAGCGACTTCTGCTGAGTAGGCGTAAGCCGCGCGTAGGCTTCGGCCATGCCGGGGACCTTGAACAGATCGTCCTTCGAGTCCAACGGCTCACCGTTCGCACCACCCTTCTCAATGGTGGCCAGGATACTGGCCTGGTCGGCCGTGTTCTGCTGTGCGTAGGCGAGCTTGTATTTGTCGTAGTTGGCCACGGTCTTCTGAACCACGGACTGCTCAACCTCATCAGGGTCCAAGCCGTACTTGGCCGCGAAGGCTTGGGCCTGAGTGCGGGCGTTGTCCAGCAAGGCCGGAAGTTGGGCCTCGATCCGGTTAACCGGACTTCCGCCACTGCGCCCAGTCTCCAGCGGGATTTGCGCCTGCACGATGCGGTGGAGAAGCGCGGGGTCCTTCATGTTGAGTGGTGCGTTGGGGTCAATTCCGAGGGACTTGCCGAGCGCAGCGGCATAGGCTTGGGGGTTGTTATCCCCGTCTCCGGCCGGAGCCCAGCGGTTAGCGATGCCCTGTAGGGTATTGATCCCGTGCTGCGAGCCGTAGGCTTGGAGGTTCTGGACCGCAGCCTCCACTCCAGCCTGCGGGGTGGCGAACGTGGCAAACCGTCCGCTCACTCCCGTCTGCCCCGGCCATTGATGGCCGTTGGGGAGGGGCTGGAGGTTAGTGGGGTTGTTGGTCGGACCGCCCACAGGCACTCCGTTCACCGTCGGGTGCGCGGCCAGAACCGCATCCATCCCCGCGTTGGCGATGTGCGCCGCGCCTTGGGCGGTTAGTGGCGCGCGAAGCACCTTGTCCAGGTAGTCTGAGTCCGTGGGCGTGAGGAACCCATGATCCTCATACACCTTCTTCAAATCCGCCGCTTGGATGGGATTGGAGTTCGACAATCCACTAATGGCCTGCCGCGCCCCCGCGCTCACCGCCGTAGCCGTCTCCCACACCGCGAGGTTGTCGGGCGTACCGTTCAACACCGCCTTCGCATGAACTGCTTGGGCGATGGATTGATAATCCTGCGCCAGCGCTTGGAGGTCAGTTGGATGACTGGCCATCAACTGCTGGTTCATCTTAATGGTACCATCGGCGGAGTCCAGGTTGTACTTATGTGTGGCGCTAACCGCAAACTGGCTGGCCGAAGAGGTCGCGTAGGATTGAATGCGCCGGCTCTCCTGGTCGTACATCGACGCGGCAAGGGGGCTCATACTACCATGAAGCTCAGCCCGTTTCGTGTTTAGGTCATCCAACAGTGCCGGGAGGTTTTGCTGGGCCAACAGGCCGGGGTTCTGCTCCTTAAACTGCGCAACCTTCTGGTCCGCGTAGTCGGTGTAGGCTTGAGTACCTTGGTCGGCGGTGGACTTGTTGACCAACGTCTGAACGGTGTTGGCGTATTCGGCGAGGTTGGCGCTAACCTTCCCCTGCGCCTCGCTCAGGTCATTCGCCACCTGCGCACCCACGTTCGCGCCGAACGCTTGGGCCGGAGCGTCGAGTTGCTGAGTGGGCGTGGGTTGGGCCGAGGGCGCGACATTCGGCAACGGGACGTTTGGAACCTGGGCCATGTTAGTACACCAAGTCCTTGTCGCTGTAGTCGCCAGAGCCGGACGCGCCGCCCAAGCTCGGGGCCTTGATCGCCCCACTTTGCAGGTACTGTGCGTACTTGTTGGACAGACTGCTCGCACCCGACAGGATGCTGGACCCGGCCTTGCCGAGGCCCTGAATGAGCGCGCCCGTTCCGGCCCTTCGGTCCAACTGGGCCTGCGCATCGTAGTTGGCCGCCTGAGCCGCTTGACCAAACGCTGCACGGGCCGCGTTGTAGTGGATCATCGCCGCGTCAATCGCGCCCACGTTGGCAGTGGATTGGCGCACTTCGGGCGCGGAGCCGATGCGCACATCAACCCCATTCGCCGCCTGAGCCGCCTTTTGCTCGCCCATCAGCACCCCAGTCCGCAGCTTGGACATGGACTCCTGCGTCTGACCCGCCGCGAGAGTGGCTTGCTCATTCGCGCGCTCAATCTTCGCGTTGTTGGCCGCGACCTGTCCACGGTAGTTGAACTGCTCAAGCTGGCCAATCCCGCCAAGCACGTCGCTAACCGCGCCCGTGCCGACGGACAGCGCGCCCTGCCCCAGCGAGCCCTGCGCCGCAGTCGCCGCGTCGGTAAATCCAAACCCTTGTGCTAGCTGACCCATCAGGCCGCGCCCCCTCGTGTTATGTGCATTTCCATCAGCCGCCCGATCTTGTGACCGCGCTCGAAGCCCAGCCACTCCAGCCACCGCACGGCGCGCTTGTAGTCGCTATCCACAATGCAGCTCAAGTGGTAGTGGTCGGTTAACAAGCTCTCCACCAGCATCAGGCTCTCCCGCGCCGCAAAGCCGGGGTGGCGATCCATCGCGGGCGTGGACAGACACCACACACTGGCCCGGCCACCCACAATGCAGTCCTCGCGCAACCCCCAGTAGGCCAACACTTCGCCCTCGTACACCACCCTGTAGGCTTCGTCGGACCGCCGCACTGAGTCCATCACCGCCTCGGCCGGGCTCATGCCCCCGAGCGCACATTCTTCCTCATCCTCCCAGCGGAGGCGGATGTCACTTTCCTGTATCACCGACCACCACCTCGGGAATGACCCCCAGAATTGTTACGGGGAGCGGGAGGTCTTGTTGGTAGCAAACTTGGCCCGGCTTGTCCCACGCGGCGTTTATGATGGTGCGGGCGTCGCCGGAGAAGAGGGAGGGTGGGGTAGTGGGCGCGCAGTCTTTCATGGTCGCGACGCCTGCAAAGGTACGTCCCGCCTTTAGCCCACAGGACAGGTTCAACCGCGCCGTAGTGACCGCGATCTGCTTGCGCTTGCCTTGGATGGTGGGTGTGCCCACGTCCAACTCTAGGGTTTGGAGTTGGCTCTGGTACAACAGCCCCACGATGATGTTGGTCGCGGCGGTGGAGAGGGTAATGGAGCCATCGGTTACGGTGAGCGGCCCGACCGTCACTCCGTCTGCGAGTGCGTAGACGATCTTGCCCTCCAGGTGGTCAAGGCCGCTCACGTCGGTGATGGGGGTGGTCAGAGTCCAATCCCCCGGCGCAACCGGGAACGTGAGCCCGCTGGGGTCATCCGGCACACTGATGGCCAGGGGCGAGGTGACTGTGCCGGTCAACTCCCACGTGGATGGGCTGGCCGTGATGGTGATTTTGCCGCACCCGATCTGTAGCACGTCGCCGTTCATGCCGGAAGAGGAACTAAAGGTTAAGCGCATAAAGGGCGGGGAGATCGGGCCGCCAGTGGTGTTGGGCTGGCCAACCCCGTTGTAGGCCGCGCGGTAGGTGAACGCGGAGTCCAGGTAGAACATCGCGTTGGCGCTGATGTCGGACACCGGCGGGAACTGTTGAGTGACGCCCGAGAACCAGAAGGCGTTGGTGGTGGGGTCGTAAATGCCCGGATCGGGGTAAAGCATCCCAATCCCGCTGGAGAAGTTGGGGTCCTCTGTCGGCACCGTGCCCAGCAGCATGGAGTTGTACACTACATTCTGCTGGCTAATGGCGCTGCGGTAGGCGGAGTAGTTGGTCCCCCACTCACCATCAGTTAGCACACCGGGAGGACTCACCACGGCCGGGGCCGAACCGTACACGAACTGGTACTCCACCAGCACATCCATCAGGCCATTGGAGGTGTCGATCGCGCTGCCGCTGATCGGGTAGCATTGGAACACGAACCACCGCTTGGTGTAGTCCACGCCCGAATACACATGGTCGGACTGTTCGAGGTAGTTGTTGGTCTCGCGGAAATCGACCACGGCATAGCCGGTGACCGGGATCGAGCCGACCGAGGCCCACGTCGAGTCCATGTAACCGGTGACGAACCCGGCGTGATAGTCGTAGGTCGGGGTGATCCCGAAGCTCACATAGACACAGCCGAACTGGGTCGTGGTCCAATCGGAAGGGTCGTCCGCCTCCTTCGGCATCTTGGCTAGGAAGGCGGCTTGGTTGGTGGCCGGTAGGCGTACTATGGTCATCAGCAGTGATGCGGAGAAGTCTGAGCCGAACAGCGCGTAGTTGGCCGCATCTGCGTTGATGCTGCCCGTGTCCCACAAGCTAGGCGTCAAGTCCGTCATAGTCCCTGGCGCGTTGGAGCCATAGGCGGTCAGGCTGGGTGGCGTGAACTTGGTCAGCCGCCAATAGAAGCTGCGGGTGAATTGCTTGCCCAGCGAGAACACATACGCATTGCCGTCCGTGTCGAAGGTAAGCCTCGCTCCCTGATCAACCGAGAACGGAGTGCCCGGCGTGCTGTCCCACACGACGTAGGTCAGTTTGGAAGCGGCGGAAGTCTCGTCGGTTTGGATGGCTGCCGGGATGAGAACAAGGTCGATGGAGCGCAGGATGCCCCCTGTCGCCGGTTTGGTCAGGCAGTAGCACCACGTCGCGTCGATGCCCATGGGAACGGGCTCGGGATTGGAGAACGGGTTGGTGCTGGTGGCCATCTTCGCAGGGGCCAAAGTTTGGGCGAAGTTGTCGGCCGCGCGGAACTGGAATACGTCGCACGAGATTGTGCCCACCCAGAAGTCGCCGTTACGGGGGTTGACGAGGTTGGGGCCGTTAGGACCACCAAAGACTTTCGCTTCGTAGTCGCTTCCGATCCAGCGGTACGTGCCGTCGGATGGGGTTTGGAAGGACGAGGCCCCGATGGTCGCGCCGGTGCCGTCCCCGGTCACGGTGAAGGTGGGCGTGCCAGTGTAGCCGGTTCCCCAGTCGGTTATGGCGACGTTGACCAGATAGCCGCCCCCCGCCGCATCGAGGATGGGCACAGCGACCATCCCGGTCCCGCCACCACCGGACACGGTAATCGCGGCGTGGGTGTAGCCCAAGCCCACGCCGGTCAGGTTGATGTAGGTGCAGCCCACGTTGGCCGGGACGGTCTTGGTCGCATCGTAGGTCGGGTAGAACGTCACCGTTCCAGTATCGAGGTTCTTGGTACAGACCTGGGGCGAGAACACCTGCTCGGTGGTGAGGTTCGCGGTTCCCGATGGGGCGATGATGTAGGTGGCCCCGTTATAAAGGGTGTGGCCGGTGTTGTTGGTGTAGATGGGATCGCTGCCGGACATGGTGATGTCGGCTGAGGTGAAGCCCAAATACATCAAGTTGCGGTTGGCGAAGTCGAAGCTGGTCCCTAGGTTGGACTGGTCCAAGGCGTAGAGCGGCCCCTGGGTGTTAGCAAACAGCACCGCAGCCGACGCGGAGTCGTAGTTCTCCTTCGCCTCCATGATGTAGGTGGTCGCGCCGGTGGAGAACGGGCCAGGGCCTTCGGGCTGCCCCGTGCAGGGGTCGTAGGCGAAGATGTTCACCGTACCGGTTGAGCCGGAGAGGTAGATGGTGGAGTCCACTGTACCGCGCGGGTACTCCAGGGCGCAGTCGAGGAACCACGCCTCCAACAAGCAGTCGAACAACCGCGGGTCCATGCGCTCAACGTAGTTCACCCAGCACACACCGCCGATGGGGTTCATCACATGCCGCTTCACCAGCACGTACACCGCGTTGGTCTCGCCCTCGGGGATGCTGGCCACGGATAGGAACGCGCCTTGGGTGTCGTAGTGACTCCAGGCGAACATCTCCTGCTCGGGCACGTAAGTGAAGGCCAGCATGTCGCCGTCGTTCCGCACGGTGAGCACCTGACGGTAGGGCTGTTCGGCGTAGGTCCAATCGACCGGCAGGAAGTTCTCGAAGAGGTGGCTGGCCAGCACCGAGCGGTCGGTGCCAAGGTAGGACTGAGTGTAGAAGTTGAACGCTAGGTCACGGACCACGAACCCCCGATTCTGGCAGTAGAGGATGTCTTGGTTGATGACCAGCGGAGGGAGGTCGTTGCACCCGCTGGAGGGTTGGCGCAGCGCGACGATGTTGGTGGGGGTTATGGCGGCTTGCGCCCCTCCACCGCTCACCAAGAAGCCGCCTCCGGTGGTTAGGACAACCAACCCCGTAGGCATGGACGTGAAGGACTTGATCGCGTTCACCTGCACCGCTGCGATGGAGGCGCTAACCGCGTCGGAGTCCAACAGCACGGTGTTCGTGTCGAAATTGTTGTAGAAGCCGGTCTGGGAACCGAAGAACGCCTCGGGGAAGTTGTTCGTGCCTCCGTAGAACCGGCGCTGTTGATGGTAGCCCACTGCGGCCGGATAGGTGCCGGTGTCCGGGCCGAGGGTGCAGACGTACGTTGCGGTGTTCGCGCCATCGTCGGAGAAGGTGGGCGTAGAGGTGAAGCCCACTCCGGGATTGACCAACCACACGGAGGCGATGGTGCCGGTGTTGGGGTCGATGAGGCCGTAGGCGACGAAGCCCGTGCCGCCGCCCCCGGTTGCGGTGATAGTGACCAGCCAATCCAACGTGGCATAGCCGCTTCCGCCGCTGCTGACGTTGAAGGTAGCAATCTGGCCAGGGCTCACGGGGTCTTGAAAGGTAGGCGGGGATTGGCTGTAGTCGGGCGCAATGTTCACGTCAATGAAGGAGGTACCGTTAGCTGTGCCGATGAAGCCGTAGGTGATGGAGGGCGGAGTGGCCTTACCGGTTCCGGCCGTGATGGCGGCCCACGGACCCGCTTTGTACACGCGGTAGCTAACCGCCCCGGCCACCGTGGCCCATTTCACCGTGTTAAAGGTGTCGGTGTTCTGGTTGAGGATAGAGGTGGCGATGAAGGCAGGGAAGGGCACCGTGCCCTCTTCGCCCTTGTCGTTCACCCCCGTAACCACATAGCTGTAGGCCGAGTGGTCGTTGGGGTTATTGACGGTGGACACGGTGATGGGCGAGGACCCGGCCAGGGAGGGGCCGAAGGTCACGGTGGTGAGGGTGAATGTGGTCGAACCTGTGCGGGTCAGGTCGTAGGGCGGGTAGGAGGGGTGGACCAGGGTGAGGGTGTTGGCGTCCTGGGCGTACTTGAGCAGAGGCAGGTCGGCCACAGCGTAGGGGCTGGCGAGGGTGTAGACCCGTTGCGCCGTACCGCCCGAGGTGTAGGCGGTGAAGGCGGTGGAGTTGATCGCGTTGCCGTTTAGGTCTTGGAGGGAGAAGTGGTCGGTGTCCACCACCACAACCAGGAAGTTCTTGCCGTTCAGTTCAGTCATCCCTCCGACGGACTCGATGACCACTTCGTCCCCATTGGAGTAGCCGTGCGCCACGTCGTGGACCACAGCGGGGTTGGCTTGGGTGACTCCGGTGATGGTCGTGGCGGCCTCAAGCAGGTAGGCTTGGTTGGCGATGAAGCGGATGTACTCGTTGCCGAACTCCAAGATGTAGGCTTGGTCGGTGGAGTAGATGAACGGGATGAGGCGCGGCGTGCCGGTGGCGTTGGACTTCGCGCGGCCGATGAATTTGGTGCCCGCACGGTTGGAGGCTCCACCTCGGTAGTCTACGAACATGTTGCGCAGCAGGGCCGCACCACTGCCGTACTTCTCCAGGTCCACGCGCGCGTAGAGCTTGGGGCTCAGTTCGCCTGCACTAAAGCTGGTTTGGATAACGCGCTCAGCCACCTACGACCCCCAGTTCATGTTGTCGTAACCACCCCAGCACTGACCCCACGCCGAACCGTTAATGCCCGTGAAGCCGTAGCCGAACGGTGAGCCGATCCCGCGCCCCTCCATCCAATCCACGCGCACATCGCCGGAGGGGATGGCCTCGTTGCCATCCGCCGCGCGAGCTTGGTCAATGGCGTCCTGCGCCGCTTTGGCGAAACTGTCTCGCATCCCCACATTGCCACTCAGCGGGATACACAGCTTGAACGCCAGCGCACTCGCCAGCGCCCCGATAAACAACTCGTCAAACAGCGCCACATCGGTCACATCCTGGGTGTAAACCCCAATCGCGCCGTTGTTGGGGGACACGTTCACCCACCCCACGTTGGTTAGGATGACCTTGGTTTGGACCGTGGAAATGACTTGGTTAGCCACAATGAAGCGGTTGGAGCGGGAGGGTGTGTACCAAGCGCTGGGGCTCACCAGCAGGTCGGGCGGCGGGGCTCCGTTAGTGGTGATAGGAGTGGCTAGGATGTAGCGCAGCTTAAGGCAGTCGGAGGGGTAGGTGTAGGAGAACAAGTACGGGTACGGCGAAGTGTTGTCGGGGATGGCGTCGGCCACTTGAGCCAACGTGGCCTGAGTGCGCGCAAAGCCCCACTGCGCGGCCCGAAGAAGCCGCTTGCGCAGGGTGTCGTACCACAGGCCGCACTGGATGGCCTCATTGCTCCCATCAGTAAAGGACGAGATGGTGGACTGAGTGCCGATCTCACTCAGCGCCATATTACAGATGTCGTACTGTGTAGTCACCACTAACCCCCGCCGCCCATGGGATGATAAAGCTTCTGGCCGAGAGTGCGCTTGTCGCCTGCCTCCTTCATGCTGGACTTGCCGCCTCCGTGCGCGCCCATGAGGACCAACGCCAAGCGGGCCTGCTTGCCCAACAGGCCTGAGGCGTGGACGTTGGCCTCGGCGAATGCCTTGGTGCTCATTCCCGCCTTCTTGGCCTTCGCCGCGAACTGCCCGTGGGCGTTGGCCGTTGCCTTCTGCATCCAGTGTTTAGCCATCAATGTTGTCCCTGTTGATGTGATAGTGCGCCACAGTTCCGTTCTTCATAAGCACCTCGATCTGGCCCGAGAGGATGGTCTTGCTTTCCTCACACTCCCGGTGCATCTTGGACACGCGGTCAATCTCGCTCTCCAGCCGGGTGATGACTAACTCTGCTGCGCGCTCAACGGCGTTGATGAACTCCTGCCGCCCCTTGATCTTCCCCCGGTCATTGCCGCCGAGCCAAGATAGGATGCCCGTCATCGTTGCCGCTCCTAGGCTGAAAAGCCCTGTAGTTACAGAGGGTGAGAAGTCGAAGTTGTGGAACAAGTTTTAGCCCCCCTGCTGGTTTGCGTTGCTAGTCGAGAGTATGCTTGTACTTTTCGGCGAACTCGGCTGAACAGCGGTAGCCTTGGCCACGAATGGTGTCGATAGCCCCTCGGCCCAGGCTGCTACGCACTTTACTCACCACCACCGGTACAATGTCTCCCTTGCGTTGCCTAGCGTGGTCTAGGCACGGAAGGTTGTCCTCCAGGTAGGAGATCGAAAGCCCGCGAGGGTAAACGTCCAGAAGCATTTGCATCAGTGCGGTTTCCTGGTGGGAGAGGTACTTGGCCCACTTAGGCGGCCCGTTGATGGAGTGGATGTTGTGGTCGGCAAGTTGGCCCCGAAGGAGGGCGATGGTCTGGTAGGCGCGGTCAAGTTCGGCGCGGAGGCGCTTTTCAACGGTGCGGAGGGTTGGTTTAGGGTTGGAGAGCATGGCGCGCCCATGGGGTTAGACTATACCGATCTCGCCTTCCGCCTCGAACGTGAGGGCGGTCGCGGTGTCGGTGCCGCCCACAAGGAAGTCGGCCGGGTCGAGGCGCAGTTGGCCGTACCAATCCACATAGGACTGGGCCGCAATGGACACCCCACGGGTCAGGGAGCCTGCGGAGGCCGCACCGCCGAACACCACCTCGGTACCTGCGGTGTTCGCGCCGGTCGCGCCGAGCCACAACGCCACCTGCGCTGCCCCAGCGGTCTTGTTAGTCACGCGGATGTGGCGGATGACCACGTAGGTGTTGGAGTTCGTACCCGCGAGGCCCGTACCGCCGGTTAGTGTGGGAGGATTGAGGACGTTGGTGGTGGTGGTGGTGGTGAGGGCCACCGGCCCGAAGCGGATGATTTTGTTGGATGCCATTGAAGGGGTTCCTTAACCAAAGCCGTAGAGGCTGAAGGATGTTCCGGTGACGTAGTTGGAGGTCTCGGCAATGGTGATGCTGGTAATGGCCGCGGTACCACTCCATACCCCCGCAAATGTATTGGTGAACAACGAGGACAGCAACGCCGAAGTTACGCCCATGTACTGGCCCTGGTAGTTCTTTGCGAAGGTGGTGTTTGCGTAGTTAATGATGTCCAGAATAAATGTGCCGGGGTAGTTGGCTATGTCTCCGGCCGTAGGAAACACAGCGATAAAAGCCCCGGAGTCTGCGGTAGCTTGGAAACTTGACGGCGCGGCCACCCCGGTGAACTCCACCGTCTGTCTAGCGTAATGGGCGGCTCCGTCGGCGTTAAAGGTCATCAGCGGAAAGTCATTGCCTGTGCCAGCCCCAGAGCTTCGTCCCATTCCCACAAGGCGAAGATGTTTGTAGGTGCCGGGTATGGATGAGAAGGTTACTGTGTTTGTTCCGGTTGGGTTGATTACGGCTATCAGGGCCAAGCCGCTAGTACCCATCGGGCCAATCGGACCCGGGATGGGAAAGCCCATCTCGCCCTGTTCACCGTCCAGGCCGAACCCAATCGGCCCCTGTGGACCAACCGGCCCAACAGCCCCCGGACTACCAGCCGGACCGGGAGCACCGGGGATGGATGCGCCGTCTTGGCCGTCCTCACCATCCACTCCAAAGCCCGGAGGACCCGCGGGTCCGGTTGCACCAGCGGCTCCAGTCGCACCAGCAGGGCCGGGCGGCCCCGGCGGACCGGGAGCACCATCCTCGCCATCCCCACTCCCGCCCACCGCAAACGCCACTCCCGCACTCGGGCCGGGCGCAGGGGGCGTTGGACCGACCGGGGTTTGGGAGGTGTCGCCCAGCGCGTACGGACCAGCAGTGGGCGCTTCTTCACCCTTACCGAGCGAGACGATCTGCCGTGCAGTGGAAGGGCGGCGGATGGTAGTCACTTCTTTCCCTCGCGCTTCAGCACGCCGTTGGCCTCGCGGACTGCTTGGCCCTCTGGAACGCCCTTACGGTAGAGGGAGTTGGCGATGTCGGCCCACTGACGGCGGCGCTTAGGGGTGTTAGCGCCCTTGTCGTGGCCGGTCGCGTCAGTGGGTTTCCAAGGCATTAGCGGTACACCAACGTGAGGTCGGCAGCCGTGCCGGTGGCGGTTACAACTGCCAGACCTTTAGAGAGGGCCACGTTGTAGGTGAGGCAGCCGTAGGTGACGGTGGTGTCGATCACCGCGATGGCAGTGTCGGAAGAGGTACCATCGTAGACGGTGGCCACATTAGAGCTTGCGCCCTTAGTGTTGATGCAGATGGCCACCAGAATGCGGGGCGCACCAGCAATAGTCGTGGTAGTGTTGGTGGAGATGTGGGCGTAGGTGTTGTAGGTGTACACCATTTGGCCGGGAACCTGAGCCCTAGCGGGAAGGGTGCAGGCGGCACACATCGCGAGGACAATCCCCGCTAGGGTCAGGCGTTTCATCAGCGCACCTTCGGCTTAGGAGCGGCGTGGGCGATCACCACGTCACCTACGTTGGCGGCAACCGGCAGAGGCTCGGAGAACGGGGCCGGAGGCGGCCGCATCTCACCCAGCTTGCGCTGAAGGTGCTTACCGGCCAAGGTGTTTTCCACCCCCACGACCATCTTCGGCGGACCTGAGATGATGGTCATGGAGGCGGGTTCTTCGGCCGGGGTGGCAGACGGGAGAGCGAAGCGGAACTTCTCCCTCGGCCGATGCATCCGTTGAGTGCCGTCCGCGTTCTTCATGAGCTTGCCGTTCTCATCCCGCTCGGGCAGTTCCTCACTCAGCCACGCCTCGAACTTCTCGCGGGCTTCGTCGTTGAGGGGAATGAGGTGGGGGCCAGGCGGCCCCTCTGTCTCAATGATACTGCCTGGATGCAGGAGGGTCGGCTCAATGAAGCACCGATCCCTCACTTGGTATTGGGGAGTGGCCATGGTTAAATTTCTCCAGCGGCAACGGCAACGGTGTAGTTGTTCGGGTAGGTGAAGTAGGCTTGGCGGTCGGGGCGGGGGTTGATGTAGGAGAACACCTTACCGGCGGAGAAGACGCCCGTGCCCACGGTGTAGTTCAGGCGGATGTAGCGGCCGGGGGTGTTAAGGATGCCGGCCGTGGCGTTCAGGACTTGGTTCACCGGGAGCGCGAAGCGGAAGATGGGAGCGCCGATGATGAGTTGGGCGGCCGGGATGACCGCGCTGTAGAGGGTGGCGAGGTAGGAGCCCCCGGCCGTGGCGCACACCTCGAAGTCAATCTGAAGGGTGGCCGAGTTGGTGGTGGTGAAGGCCTCGGTCACATCGACGTGAATGCCGATGGGTTCGTCCGCGCCAAGGTCTCGACCGGTCAGGAGGTCGAGGACGTTGGTGGACACGCGGGTGGAAGTGATGGCCACACCGGCAGGCACACCCGCACCGGAGATAGTGCCGTCGAAGATTTGGGTAGCGTCCAACATGGGACTAAGTTCCTTTCAGGGTTGGGTTTGAGCAAACGCAGCGGGAAATTGAGCCGACAAATCAGGAGGCTCAGGATACCCAGCTCGTTTGTAGTTAATGCGGTTTTCAGAGCGAGTCACATCGCGCAAATTACACCAACGGTCGTCACTCCGATCACGATTGATGTGGTCTACGCAAAACGTTGGCCATTCTCCGGTCATCCACAAAAAGGCGAGGCGGCTGGTCTTGTACTTCCGACGGTTAATCTCAACATACAAATAACCTTCGGCATTACGCGAACCTGCCCTCTTACCTGCCACTCTCGGTCCCCTTTTCACAGGAAGATCGTCGCGCCAAGTAAAAACACCCGTGTCCGGATCATAGTTCAAGAGGTTCTGTAACTGCTCTTGGAACATTAAACGACCCTCGTCTCGGCATTGGTCAGGGCGTCAACCACGCGGAGCGGCACTCCACGGTAGGTCAGCACCACGTGGCCATCCCACTCGTCCATCTTCAGCAGCAGGTTGGTCTTGTTCTGGGCCTGGAGGTCCAGGGCAAGGTAGAGGGTACGGTTGAGGTACACGGCCGAGCGGCCCATGGTCACCTTGTCCGGGGCGTCGCTGGTTTGCACCGGGGCGACACCGGCGGGCATAACCGGCGGCTTGTAGACCATGGCGGCCAGGATTTCGATGAGGCTGGCAGCCGAGCCGCCGCCGAACAGGGTCACGTCGATATTGCCGCGCGAACGCCGAAGCGCCAGTCATGGATGCAGATGCCGATGTTCCACTGGAGCCAAGTCCGCCAAGCGAGGAACTCGTTGGAGTTGGAGTCAGTGATCGGCAGCTTACCCATGTCCACATGCTGCATCCCGGCGGGAATACCCTTGGGGAAGATCGCGTGGAGGTGCTTCGGCCCCCAAGTTGCCAAGAACATGGAAGCGTTGGTGGATTGCGTCCCACCGCAGTCGATCACGTTGTTGGCGATTTGGGAGGTGGTGGTGGAGACGGTGTTGTAGATGTTGAAGAAGCCGGTGAACTCCAGCGGGTTCGTGGCGCGGTTGGCGTAGAAGACGTCGCTGGACACCGTCTGCGACATGCCTTCCATGTGGAGGGCGTCCTCGGTGGCGCGCAGTTCAGCGAGATTGCCGTTCAGGCGGGCCAGGGAGTCGTCGATCACGGACCAATCGGAGTACTCAGCGCAGGTTTGCAGTTGCTTGGCGACCGCGGCCATGGTGCGCTGGACACCTTGGTTGTAGGCGCGGCGGCTGGGGGTCGGCAGTTCGACCACCTGCGTGAACTCGTAGGAGTTGCCGGATTGGCACTCCACGGCCAGCATGTCTTCGAGAATGCCGTTGTTCTGAGAGAGCAGGTCCACAAGGTCGGCGATCTTGCCGGTGGAGTCCATGCGCATGGCCCAT
>Ga0134125_10003050_pt1 | contig 19610 bp, 19 predicted proteins | sample KB31751_FD_96464 | JGI IMG/M metagenome (GOLD analysis project Ga0134125, IMG submission 96464) | Terrestrial soil microbial communities with excess Nitrogen fertilizer from Kellogg Biological Station, Michigan, USA - KB3-175-1 | ecosystem: Environmental > Terrestrial > Soil > Unclassified ... | reverse complement strand
TGGAAGACGATCTGCAGGTCCTTGCGGGCGGCCTGCAGCGCGGCATGGTCGGCGTGGGTGAGGTCGCGGCCGAGCACCGTCACCGCGCCGCCAGTGGCGGGCAGCAGGTGCAGCACGGCGCGCGACAGGGTGGACTTGCCGCAGCCGCTCTCGCCGACCACGCCGAGCGTCTCGCCCTTGCGGATCTCGAAGCTGACGCCGTCGACCGCGCGCAGCTGGCGCTTCTTGGCGAGGAAGCCCTCGCTGACCGGGAACCACACCTTCACGTCGTCGCCGCGCACGATCACCGGCGCGTCGTTCGGCGCCGGGGCCAGCGTCGGGCGCCCGCCGCGGTCGGCGCGGTCGAGCCGCGGGATCGCCGCCAGCAGGCTCTTGGCGTAATCGGTCTTCGGGCTGGCGAACAGCGCCTCGGCCTCGCCCTCCTCGACGTAGGCGCCGTCCTTCATCACGCACACGCGGTCGGCGAGCCTGGCGATGACGCCCATGTCGTGGGTGATCAGCACCATCGCCGCGCCGGTCTCGCGCTTCAGCTCGGCCATCAGGTCGAGGATCTCGGCCTGCACGGTGACGTCGAGCGCTGTGGTCGGCTCGTCGGCGATCAGCAGGTCGGGTCCGCAGGCCATCGCCGCGGCGATCATCGCGCGCTGGCGCATGCCGCCGGAAAGCTCGTGCGGGTATTGCGTCAGCCGGCGGCGGGCGTCGGGGATGCGCACCTTTTCGAGCCAGGCGCGCGCATGGTCCATCGCCGCGCGCCCGCTCATGCCGAGGTGGCGGCGCAGCGGCTCGGCGATCTGCTCGCCGATCTTCACGTGCGGGGTGAGGGCGGTGAGCGGGTCCTGGAAGATCATCGTCATCTTCGAGCCGCGGATGCGGTTGAGCTCGGCGCGCTTCAGCCCCAGCAGCTCCTGGCCCTTGAACCTCGCCGAGCCGGTCGCTTGGCCGTTCGCGGCCAACAGGCCCATCACCGCCATGAAGGTCTGGCTCTTGCCCGAGCCGCTCTCGCCCACCACGCCCAGGCACTCGCCGCGCTCGACCGACAGCGAGACGCCGCGCACCGCCTCGACCAGGCCGTCATGGGTGGAGAAGCTGACGCCGAGCTTCTCGACGGCGAGGATCGGATCGGCTTGAGTCATCGGCGAATTTATGCGGGCTCTCGGTGCTTGACGGGCGAACCGTAGCGGGGCGGAAGGCAGGAATGAAGTTCAAGCGATCGAATGCGACGTCGTGGACCGCCAGCCATCGGCGGCGCGAGGGCCCTTCATGCGCCGCGGGCTGATCCTGGCCGGCGGCGCCGGCACGCGGCTGCATCCGCTGACGCTGGCCACGTCCAAGCAGCTGCTGCCGGTCTACAACAAGCCGATGATCTACTATCCGCTGTCGGTGCTGATGCTGGCCGGCGTGCGGGAGGTGCTGATCATCACTACGCCCGACGACCAGGCCGCGTTCAAGCGCCTGCTCGGCGACGGCGCCCGCATCGGCCTTTCGCTCAGCTACGCGGCGCAGGCGCGCCCGGAGGGTCTGGCCGACGCCTACCGGATCGGCGAGACGTTCGTGGCCGGCGAGCCAAGCTGCCTGGTGCTCGGCGACAACATCTTCTACGGCGCGGGCTTCAGCGCCCAGCTGCGCGCCGCGGCCGCGAGCGAGGACGGCGCGGTGGTGTTCGGCTACCCTGTGGCCGATCCCGGCCGCTACGGCGTCGTCGAGCTGGGCGCCGACGGCAAGGTGCTCAGCCTGGTCGAGAAGCCCGAGAAGCCGCGCTCCAACGTCGCGCTGACGGGGCTCTATTTCTTCGACGGCCGGGCCAGCGGCTTTGCTCGGACCCTGAAGCCGTCGGCGCGCGGCGAGCTGGAGATCCTCGACCTGATCGGCTGCTATCACGCCTTGGGCGAGCTTTCGGTGCAGATGCTGGGCCGCGGCTTCGCCTGGCTCGACACCGGCACCCACGATGCGCTGATCCAGGCCGGCGAGTTCGTGCGCGCCATCGAGGAGCGCCAGGGGCTGCGGCTCGGCTGCATCGAGGAGATCGCCTTCCAGAACGGCTGGATCGACCGTCAGGGGCTGAAGGCGCTGGCCAAGGCGTCGGGTCCCTACGGCGCCTATCTCGCCGCCATCGCCGAGGGCGGGTCTTGACCGCGCCGGTCAGGGTCCGGGACGCTGCCGCGCGGCTGAAGCGCTGGCTGCTGGAAGCTGCGCTGCCGATCTGGTGGGCGCGGGCGGCGGACCGCGAGGGCGGCGGCTACTTCGACCGGCTGAACCTCGACGGCACGGTGGCGCCGATGCCGAAGCGCCTGCGCGTGCAGGCCCGCCAGGCGCATGTCTATGCGCTGGCGCAGGGGCTCGGCTGGGAGGGCCCGGCGAAGCAGGCGAGCCGCCACGGCCTCGCCCACCTGATGACCCACAAGTGCGACGACGGGCTCTTCCGCCCCTCGCCCGACGCCGCCCCCCCGCTGAACGGCGAGGGCCTGCTTTACGACCAGGCCTTCGTGCTGCTGGCGCTGGCCAGCGATGCGGCGGCGTTCGGCCAGCCTGACCGGGCGCGCGACGCTGAGGCGCTGGCCGACAGCTTCGCCGCATTCGGCCATGCGCTCGGCGGCTACGGCGAAGCGCCAGGCCTCGCTGAGCCGCTGTTCGCCAACGCGAACATGCACCTTTTCGAGAGCTTCCAGGCGTGGTGGCGCGCGTCTGGCGATGCGCGCTGGCGCGAGCTGGCGAGCGGCCAGGCGGCGTTCGCGCTGGCGCGGCTGGTCAACCCGGCGACCGGAGCGATCGGCGAGCGCTTCGCGGCGGACTGGCGCCCCGCGGCGGCGGCCGCCGAGCGCTTCGTCTGGCCCGGCCACCTTTACGAATGGGCGTTCCTGCTGCTCGACTGGCCGGACGCCGATGCGACGAGCCGGGCGGCGGCCGTGCGGCTGATCGAGATCGCCGAGGCGAGGGGCGTCGAGCGCGGCGTCGTCATCTTCGCGCTCGACGAGACGCTGGCGCCGCTCGACCGCGCGGCGCGGCTCTGGGGGCAGACCGAGCGGCTGCGCGCCTGCGCGAGAGCCGCCGCCCTCACGGGCGACGGCGCGCTTTGGGAGGCTGCCTCGGAAGCGATCGGCGCGCTGGACGCCTTCCTCGACGTGCCGACCCCGGGCCTCTGGCGCGACTGGATCGCGGCGGACGGCGCCTTCGTCGACGAGCCGGCGCCGGCCAGCTCGCTCTATCACATCGTCGGCGCCATCGCGGAGCTCGACCGGGCGAGCGCCGGCGCCATGTAGGCCGGCTCCGGCAGGCAACCCATGTCGGCCAGCGATGCGGCAAGCGCCTGGTCGAGCGGCGTGTGCGGCTCTGCGCCCAGGAAGCGGGTGAGCCTGGCGTTGTCGAGCCCGATCGGCCGCTTCCAGAGATAGCGCATCTCCAGCAGCTCGCGGAGCGTCTCGTTGAACGGCGCGGCGAGCCAGACGGCCGGCCATGGAAATGCGCGGATCGGCAGCCTCGGATTGCCGGTGACGCGCCGGATCGCCTCGCCGAACTTGCCGTTGCCGTTCACCCAGTGGCCGCGGAAGTGGAACACCTCGTAGTCGCCCAGCCGCGCCTCGGCGTCCGCGAGCCGCGCCAGCGTCTCGGCGAGATCGGGCAAGTACGCGTAGGCGTGGCCGACATCGGCCGGCCCCGGCTGGAACACGCCGGTGACGCGCTCCTTGCGGCGCTGCACGAGCCAGTCGAGCGCGCCGGGCGCAGCCGGGCCGAAGAAGTCGCCGGCGCGCAGGATCAGCACCCTCAGCCCGTCCTCGGACGCCGCGCGCAGCCGCCGCTCCAGATCCGCGCGGATCGCGCCCTTGCGGGTGACCGGCGCCTGGGGCGCTGCTTCCGCGATCGCCGCCCCGGCGTCCGGGGCGTAGTTGTAGACGTTGCCGGGGATCGCGAGCCGCGCGCCGGCCGCCTTCGCCGCGGCGATGGCGCTCTCGGCCATCGGCAGGACCGTGCCCTTCCAGTTGCGATAGCGCGGCGGGTTGGCCGCGTGCACCACCAGCTGTGCGCCGGCGGCCGCCGCGACGACGCTGGCCGCATCCATGGCGTCGCCCTTCGCCCATTCGATCGGCGTGCCCGGGCCGAGCCTGGCGGCCGCGGCGGCGGGGTCGCGGGCCAGCGCGCGGACGCGCCAGCCATGCTTGATCAGCGCCTCGGCGGCGTGCAGGCCGAAGAGCCCGGTCGCGCCGATGACGAGCGCCGTGCGGTCGGTGGATTGCGGCATGGGATCGCTCCTCTGTTTGCTGGCGCGACAAGTGCGCCGCCGCCCGGCTAAACGGAATTGCGATAATGCGTGTCCCAGATATACATTTATGTATGGAAAACTGGGATCACTTCCGCAGCCTGCTAGCGGTGCTCGACGAGGGCAGCCTCTCGGGCGCGGCGCGTCGGCTGGGGCTGACGCAGCCGACCATCGGCCGGCATGTCGAGGCGCTGGAGGCTGAGCTCGGCGCGCCGCTCTTCACCCGCTCGGGCGCCGGGCTTGCGCCCACCGAGACGGCGCTCGCCTTGCGCCCGCACGCCGAGGCGATGGCCGCCGCCGCGGAGGCGCTGGTGCGCGCCGCCTCGGGCGAGGCGGACGCCATGCGCGGCGTGATCCGCCTCACCGCTTCGGACGTGGTCAGCGTCGAGGTGCTGCCGCCGATCCTGGTCGGCTTTCACGAGGCTTGGCCGGACGTGACGATCGAGCTCGCGCCCTCGAACCGGCAGGAGGACCTGCTGCGGCGCGACGCCGACGTCGCCGTGCGCATGTTCAGGCCGACGCAGGTCGCGTTGTTGGCCAGGCGCATCGGCGACGTGCCGCTGAACCTCTACGCGCATCGCCGCTGGATCGAGGCGCACGGCGCGCCGGCCACTCTGACGGAGGCCGCGCATTCGGCCATCGGCTTCGATCGCGACACCCAGGTCCAGCGCTATCTGGCCGAGCGGCAGCTGTCACTGGCGCGGGAGGACTTCGCCTTCCGCTCCGATCACGATCTGGCCGGGCTCGCCGCGCTCAGGGCAGGTTTTGGCGTCGGCGCCTGCCAGGCCCCGATCGCCCGCCGCGATCCAAATCTCGTCCCCGTCCTCGAAGGCGAGTTCCGCGCCGACCTCGAGTTCTGGGTCGCCATGCACGAGGACCTGAAGTCCGTCCGCCGCATGCGCCTCATGTTCGACTGGCTGGTCGAGGGGCTCGGAAAATACGTGCGATCCTGATCCCTCCCCTGCATGGGGAGGGTGGTCGCGCAGCGACCGGGTGGGCGAGTCCGGCGACGGATGCTTTGCCGGCGGATTGGCGTTGGCGCGTGATACGTCCCCACCCGTCCGTCGCTTCGCTCCGGACTCGCTCCCCGTGAAGGGGAGGGACGCGGAGGCGGAGCGCCGCCTACGCCGTCTCAGTCTTCCGCCGCTTCGTCCCGGCGGCCGTCGCGGACCGCGCCCATGGCGCGCTCGGCGATGCGGGCGGCTTTGCCGCGGCGGTCGCGCAGGTAGTAGAGCTTGGCGCGCCGCACCGCGCCGCGGCGCTTGACCTCGATCGACTCGATCATCGGCGAGAGCACCGGGAAGACCCGCTCGACGCCTTCGCCGAAGCTGATCTTGCGGACCGTGAAGCTCTCCTGCAGGCCGCCGCCCGAGCGGCCGATGCAGACGCCTTCGAAGGCCTGCACGCGCTCGCGCTCGCCCTCGCGGATGCGCACGTTGACGCGCACCGTATCGCCGGGCCCGAACGTCGGGACCCGCTTGCCCTTCGAGAGGCGCTTGGCCTCTTCCTTCTCCAGTTCGTCAATCACTCGCATCGTCATCTCCTACCGGGCTTGACGCGCCCTTTGCCTGTTGATTGGCGAGATGCGCCGCCCAGAGGTCCGGCCGCCGCTCCCGCGTCGTCGCTTCCCGTTGCGCCTTTCTCCACCGGGCCACCTCGGCGTGGTGGCCGGAGAGCAGCACCTCCGGGATGTCCCGCCCCTCGAACTGACGCGGGCGGGTATACTGCGGATGCTCGAGGAGGTCGTCCTCGAAGCTCTCCTCGCTCAAGCTCTCGGCCTCGCCCAGGACGCCGGGCAGCAGCCGCACCGCAGCCTCGATCGCCACCATGGCCGCCGCCTCGCCGCCGGCGATGACCGCGTCCCCGACCGAGACCTCCTCGAACCCGCGCGCGTCGATCACCCGCTGGTCCACCCCCTCGAAACGACCGCAAAGCACGATCAGGCCACGGCCCTTCGCCCATTCGCGGACCCGCGCCTGGGTCAGGGGCCGACCCCGGGCGCTCATGCACAAAAGCGGCCGGCCGCCCACCGCCACGCTGTCCAGCGCGGAGGCGATGACGTCCGCCCGCATCACCTGTCCAGGACCGCCACCCGCAGGGGTGTCGTCGAGGAAGCCGCGCTTATCTTTGGAAAACCCGCGGATGTCCACCGTTTCCAATCGCCACAGGGCCCGCTCGCGCCACGCCGAGCCGATCAGCGACACGCCGAGCGGCCCCGGGAACGCCTCCGGGAACATGGTCAGCACGGTGACGTCGAAACTCAGGCCGAGGGGTCCTTCTCGCCGATCGAAGGCGTGCGGCGCGCAGCTACTTCTGGGCGCCAGGATAGTACTTCTTCAGGTCGTCGCGCGCGGTCACCTGCCAGGCGCCGTTCGGGCCCTTGCGCAGGGTCAGGAGCCAGGGCCCCTGGTTCACGCTCAGCATGCCGCCGGGCTTCGCCGCCTCGAACGCCTCGTACATGCGCGCCTCGTCGCCGGCCTTGTTGACCGCCGGCCGGCCGAGCGCCAGCGTCGCGACAGGATAGTCGCTGCCCATCGCATTCCAGCCGAAGTGGCTGATGAAGGCCGACATGCCCGGGCACCAGCGCCAGTCGGCGCCCGGCTTTGCCTGCAGGTTCGCCGACTCGTCGTCGGTGAAGCCGGCGTAGTCGGCCGGGTTGACCACCTTGCTGTGGTCGCCGAGCGAGATCGAGGCGACGCCGGCGCCGGCCTCCCAGCGCTTGTCGTCGCCGGCGGCGTGCACGGCGTTGACCGCCGCCTTCGCGGTCGCGCACTCGTCGGCGGCAGGCTTGTCCATGTCGGGATCGCCGGCCAGCGCCGCGGCGGGCTGCGGCTGCGGCCCTTGCCGATGCGACCACGAGGTGTAGCCGAAGTAGATGGCGCTGCCCGCCACCAGCCCCAGCACGATCGGCAGGACGAGGCGGGAGGGCGCGGTGCGCGGAGCGGCAGGTTTGCGAGCGGGCGGCTGGTCGGTCACGCGTGATTCCACCTTGCTGGTTCGCGCGATGCTAGCACAGCCGTGGCGCGCCCCGCATCGCGCCGCTCTCGCCGGCCGCAGCGCCGGCTTGCGCGGCCGGCCGTTCCGGCGGATGACGCGCCTAAGCGCGATGCTGGAGGGCGCATGACGGTCACGGACGAGCGGTTCCGCTACGAGGGTCGGGACGGGACCGGCCTGGCCGGCTTCCGCTGGAGCGCGGGCGGCAAGCCGAAGGCCGCCATCCAGCTGGCGCACGGCGCCGGCGAGCACGCGATGCGCTACTTCGAGGTGCTGAAGCCGATCGCCGAGGCCGGTTACCTGATCTACGCCGCCGACCATCGCGGCCACGGCATGACGTCGGGCATGGCGAGCCTCGGCGATTTCGGCCCGGGCGGCGCTCCCGCCGCGGTCGACGACATGGCGGTGCTGATGCGGCTCATCGCCGAGCGCGAGCCCGGCCTGCCGCGCATCCTGTTCGGCCATTCGATGGGCGCGATGTTCTCGCAGGCCTGGGTGCTGGAGCACTCGGGCCTGATCGACGCGCTGGTGCTCTCCGGCACCGCCGGGCCGGCGCCAATCCGCGCCGAGAGCATCAACGCCCGCTTCGAGCCGGCTCGCACGCCCTATGACTGGCTGAGCCGCGATGCCGCCGAGGTCGACAAGTACATCGCCGACCCGTTCTGCGGCATCCGCTTCAAGCCCGACTCGCAGGCGTCGTTCATGAGCCTGCGCGAGCGGCGCCTCGATCCGGCGGCGCTGGCGAGGATCAAGCCTGGCCTGCCGGTCTACATCTTCGTCGGCGACGCCGACCCGGTGAACGATGGCCTGAAGCGCCTGACCCCGCTCGTCGACGCCTACAAGGCCGCCGGGCTCGAGGTGACGCTGAAGGTCTATCCCGGCGGGCGCCACGAGATGCTGAACGAGACCAACCGCGCCGAGGTGGTGGCCGACCTCACCGCCTGGCTCGACCACACCGTGGCCGGCCTCGCTTGAGCCGCGGCCGCGCCTGCGCGAAGAGAGCGCCATGAGGCGGCAGCGGTCCCTGGTGCTGGCCCTGGTGCTGATCGCGGCGTCGGCCGCGGTGGGCGCCTGGGCCTACCGCATGCTGCCGCCCAGCGCCTTCGCGCCGGCGTGGCCCGGCCTCTTCGTCACTCCGGTCATCGGGCTGGTCGTCGTCGTCCTGCTCGCCCAGGCGCCGCGGCTGTCGCGCAACCCGGCCGCGCTCACCCAGCCGACCGGCGCGTTCGGCATCGTCATGATCGGCGTGGCGGCGATGTTCCTGGTCGCCGAGGCGGCGATCGCCATGCGCGCGCTCGACCCGAGCTTCGACGTCGTGCGGTGGCTATTCCTGGCGATCGGCATCCTCTTCGTGGTGATCGGCGCCGTGCTGGGCCGCATTCCGCCGAACCGTCTCGTCGGCGTGCGCACGCCGTGGGCGCTGGCCGACGAACGGGTGTGGCTGCGCACCCATCGCTTCACCGGCCGGCTGATGGCGCTGGCCGGCGTGGCGCTCGCAGCCGTCGCCTCGCTGGGCGCCGACCACACCGACCTGCTCGTCGCGCTGATCGTCTGCGCCGTCGGGCCGGGCGTGGCCGGGGCGGCCTACTCGCGCGCGATCGCCGGCAAGGCGGCGGGCGGCGAGGATTAGATGGCCGGGGGAGGCGCGCGTTTCGCGGCCGCTCGCTATATAGCTCTCAGCCCATGCCGCCGAGCCTTCGACCCACCCGCATCGAGTACGTCGTCGACGGCGTGCGGCTGCGCGCTCAGCTTTCGACCGCCGCGCTCGACACCATCGGCGACGAGGCCGAGCGCCGGCGCCGCGCGCTGGAGATCCTGAAGGCGGCGCTGTTCCGCGGCCGCATGATCGCCAAGGAGCGGCTGGAGAGCGGCGCCGGCGGGGTGGAGACCGCGCGCCTGCTGGCGGCCGTCACCGACGAGGTGGTGACCGCGCTCTACGACTTCACCACCACCCATGTGTTCCGCGCCCGCAACCCGACCCAGGGCGAGCGGCTCAGCCTGCTGGCCGTCGGCGGCTATGGCCGCGGCGCGCTGGCGCCGTTCTCCGACATCGACCTCCTCTTCCTGCGGCCCTACAAGCAGACGGCCCACGTCGAGAGCGTGATCGAGTTCATGCTCTACGCGCTCTGGGACCTCGGCTTCAAAGTCGGCCACGCCTCGCGCACCGTCGACGAGTGCATCCGCCTCTCGCGCGAGGACATCACCATCCGCACCTCCATCCTCGAGGCGCGGCGCCTGGCTGGCGAGGAGCCGCTCGCCCAGACGCTGCTGAAGCGCTTCCGCGAAGAGGTGGTGCGCGGCACCGGCGCCGAATTCGTCGCCGCCAAGCTGCGCGAGCGCGACGAGCGGCACGCCAGGGCCGGCGCCAGCCGCTTCATGGTCGAGCCCAACGTCAAGGAGGGCAAGGGCGGCCTGCGCGACCTGCACACGCTGTTCTGGATCGCCCGCTACCTGCATCCGGCCGACAGCCTCGACCAACTCCTGAAGCTCGACCTCTTCCAGGGCCGCGAGGTGCGCGCCTTCATCCGCGCCTTCGACTTCCTGGAGGCCGTGCGCGCGCACCTGCACTTCGCCACCGGCCGGCCGGAGGAGCGGCTCGGCTTCGACCTGCAGCCCGAGGTCGCCCGCCGCATGGGCTACGAGGACCGCAACCGGTCCGGCGGCGACCAGACGCCGGCCGTCGAGCGGTTCATGCGCCGCTATTTCCTGATCGCCCGCGAGGTCGGCGCACTGACCCGCGCGTTCGCCGCCAAGCTGGAGGCCGAGCACCTGAAGACCGCGCCGCGCGGCCTTTCGCGCTTCCTGCCCGGCCGGCAGTCGCGCCGCCAGGAGCTCGACGAGCCGGGTTTCCACATCGATGGCGGGCGACTGACGGTCGACGGACCCGAGACCTTCGCCGGCGATCCGACCAACCTCATCCGGCTCTTCAAGATCGCCGACGCGCGTGACCTCGACCTGCACCCGGACGCCTTCACCGCCGCCACCCGCGCGCTCTCGCTGATCACCTCCAAGGTGCGCCGCGATCCGGCCACGGCGCGGATCTTTCTCGACGTGCTGGCCCACGGCCGCAATCCGCGCCGCACGCTGGAGCTGATGAACGAGGCCGGCGTGCTGGGCCGCTACATCCCCGAGTTCGGCCGCATCGTCGCGCAGATGCAGTTCAACATGTATCACTCGTACACGGTGGACGAGCACACGCTGCGCGCCGTCGGCATCATCGCCGACATCGCCGGAGGCGCCTTCGCCGACGACCATCCGCTCTCGGTCTCCATCATGCCGCTGATCGAGGATCGCGAGGCGCTGTTCCTCGCCATGCTGCTGCACGACACCGGCAAGGGCGGCGTCGGCGGGCAGGAGAAGGCGGGCGCGCGGGCCGCGCGGCAGGCCTGCGAGCGGCTGGGGCTGGAGCGCTCGAAGATCGAGCTGGTCGCCTGGCTCGTCGAGCATCACCTGGTGATGAGCGACTTCGCCCAGAAGCGCGACGTCGCCGACCCCGCCACCGTCGCCGCCTTCGCCGAGATCGTCGAGAACCCGGAGCGCCTGCGGCTGCTGCTGGTGCTGACGGTCGCCGACATCCGCGCGGTCGGCCCCGGCGTCTGGAACGGCTGGAAGGGCCAGCTGATGCGCGAGCTCTACGGCGCCACCGAGACCGTGTTCCGCGGCGGGCGGATGTCGGACGCCACCGGCGTCGCCAAGCGCCGGCTGGAGGCGATGGCCTACGACGCGCGCACCGCGCTGGTGGCGGCCGATGCGGAGAGCCGCGGCTGGGCGACCGCCATGGAGGACGCCTACTTCTCGGCCTTCGCCCCCGGCGAGCAGCGCGCGCATGCCCATCTGGCCCGCGAGGCGGCTGCGAACGGCGGCGCGTCGGCCGAGGCGCGCATCCGCGCCGACCGCAACGCCGCGGAGCTGGTGGTCGCCGCGCCCGACCGCGAGGGCCTGTTCGCCGACCTCGCCCAGGCGATCGCCAGCCTCGGCGGCAACGTGGTGGGCGCGCGCATCTACACCTCCCACCGCGGCGAGGCGCTCGACGTCTTCTACGTGCAGGACGTGTCGGGCCAGCCGTTCGGCGGCGAGCATCCGCGGCTGCTGGCGCGGCTGGTCGAGGCGCTGGAGGCCGCCGCCCGCGGCCGTCCGCCGTCGCTCGACGCCAGGAAGCCCGACCTCGGCCGCGCCGCCGCCTTCGCGATCTCCCCGACCGTCACCATCGACAACGAAGCCTCGGCGGACGCCACGGTGATCGAGGTCTCCGGCCGCGACCGGCCGGGGCTGCTCGCCGCCTTGGCGCGGATTCTGGCCGAGGCCGAGCTTTCGATCCAGTCGGCGCACGTCGACAACTACGGCGAGCGGGCGGTCGACGCCTTCTACGTAGTCACCCGCCGCGGCAAGCTGCGGGACGCGCAGCGCGCCGCCGCCGTGCGCGCCCGGCTGATCGAGGCGCTCGAGCACGCCGAGACCGCCGCCGCCCGCCCACGCCTCGAGCGCGCCCGCGCCTCCGCCGCCCGGTGAGCTGGGCCGCGGGCCGCGGGCCGCGCGCAAGCCGCCCTGACGCGACGGCCGCCTTGCCAGCGCCGGCTTGGCGCGGCATGTGCGGCGGTGGAGGATGTCGCCGCGGACGCGAGGGCCAGCCTGGCGCGCGCCGCTGACCTAAGAGGAGACCATCCATGTTCTCGCACATCATGATCGGCACGAACGATCTCGACCGGTCCAAGCGGTTCTACGACGCCGTGCTGGGGACGCTCGGCGTCCCGCCGGGCATGGTCGACGACAACCGGCGGCTCTTCTACATGACCCAGGGCGGCGTGTTCTCGGTGAGCAAGCCGATCGACGGCCAGCCGGCCACCTCGGCCAACGGCGGCACCATCGGCTTCGCCGCAGCCTCGCCGGAGCAGGCCAAGGCCTGGCACGACGCCGGCGTCGCCAACGGCGGCAAGTCGATCGAGGAGCCGCCCGGCGTGCGCGAAGGCGGCGCGGGCAAGATGTACCTCGCCTACCTGCGCGATCCGGACGGCAACAAGATCTGCGCGCTCCACCGCATGTGACGCGGTTGAGCTTGGCCGCTTGCCGGCGGTCACGAGGGCCAGTGACTTTGGCCCGCGCGCCCGGCGACCAGCCGGACGCGCGGGCCCTTTTGCGTTGGAGTGCGCGCGGCGATGCTTGGCGCTGCGCCGCGGCCGGGGCACTCTCCGAGCGCGTGGGACGTTTAGGTTTCCGAAGAGGAGATCGACCCATGAAGGCTCTGATACTCGGCGCAGGCCTGGCCGCCGTCCTAGGCGCGCCGGCGCTGGCGCAGTCCTACGACCAGAACGACACCGATCCCTATTACGACCAGGGTCCGCCACAGACGGCGCAGCCGCCGCCGCAGTCGTCCAGGCAAGGCGGCTACGACCAGCCGAACGGCTACTATGGCCAGCACCAGCCGCCCTATGCGCAGGGGAACGGCGACGAGGACGAGAACGGCGACGACGACGCCGACCAGGGCTACGGCGAGTATCAGCCGCCGCCTGCGCCGCCGGCCGGCGAGCCGGGCTTCCAGAACTACCAGGGCGAGCCGCAAGGCGCGTACGCCCCGAACGGCGCAGATGCGCGCGCGTACGGCCAGTACCCGCCTCGGTACGGCTACTCGGGCGGCCAGTATGCGTCGCCGCGATATGGTTACCAGCGCGGCTATGGGCAGTACGCGCCGCAATACGGCTATGGCTACGCGCAGCCGCCCGCGTATGGCGCACACCCGACCGGCCGGACCGGTCCCTCATGGCGCAACTACGAGGGCCAGTCATGCGTCTGGCGCGAGATGACCTGGCAGGACCAGTACGGCCGGCCGGCCTACCACTGGGTTCCCCGCTGCAGCTGAGGCCGCGGCGGACGGCGTCCGGACCGGCCATTCGGTCGCCTTGACCCCGCCATGGGGCCAGTCGACAAGCCCGGCGTGACAGCGAGCGAATCAACCCTCGATCCGGCGATCCAGCCGGTCGGCGCCGGCGAAGCCGCCGGCTCCGTCGCCGCCGCACAAGCGGTCGACCCGTCGTCCTCGGCGCGCGAGAGTCAGGATCACCGCCGCAGCGCCGCGATTGTCGCCATCGCGGTGATGGCGTCTCGCCTCGTCGGCCTCGTGCGCGAGATGGTGTTCTCGGCGATGTTCGGCGCCGGCATGGTGCTGGACGCCTACTACGCCGCGTTCCAGATCCCCAACCTGCTGCGCGATCTCTTCTCCGAAGGCGCGCTCTCGACCGCCTTCACCGCGCTCTTCACCCGCACCTGGGACCGGGAAGGCGACGCGCCGGCCTGGCAGCTCGCCAACCTGACGCTGTCGGCGATGATCTTCCTCGGCGGCCTGGTCGTCGTCGGTGGCATCTTCATCGCGCCGCTGGTGGTCGAAGTGACCAGCTTCGGCTTCCACAACGTGCCGGGGAAGTTCGAGCTGGCGGTCAGCCTGACGCGCGTCCTCTTCCCGTTCATCCTCTTCGTCTCGCTGGGCGCCGCGGTGATGGGCATGCTGAACGCGCGCTTCATCTTCGGCATCCCGGCGTCGGCCTCGACGGTGTTCAACATCGTCTCGGTGGTCGGCGGCGTCGGGCTGGCGTTCGCCTTCGACGCCCACGCCCGCGCCACCTGGCCGCATCCGGTGTTCGGAATCGCCTCGATGTACGGCGTCTGCGTCGGGGTGCTGCTCGGCGGCCTGGCGCAGCTCGGCATGCAGCTGCCGTCGCTCTTCAAGCTGGGCTTCAAGTTCCGCTGGAAGCTCGACCTTGGCGACCCGCGCCTGAAGGAGCTGTGGTCGCTGATGTGGCCGAGCGTGATCGCCGGTTCGCTGACCATGGTCAACGTGATGGTCAACGCCGCCTTCGCGTCCGAGATCAATGGCGGCCGGTCCTGGCTGAACTTCGCTTTCCGCCTGATGCTGCTGCCGATCGGCCTCTTCGGCGTGTCGCTGGCGACGGTGACGCTGCCGGCGGTGGCGCGCAGCTTCGCGCGCGACCAGCTGGGCCCGTTCGGACGGACAGTGCGCAGCTCGCTGCGCCTGACGCTGTTCCTCAGCCTGCCCTCGGCTGTGGGCCTGGCGGTGCTGGCGCGCCCGATCGTGGCGCTGATCTTCCAGCACGGCCACTTCACCGCGCACGACACGGCGATGACCGCCCTGGCGCTGCAGGCCTACGCCATCGGCCTCACCGGCTATGCCGCCATCCGCCTGCTGGTGCCGTGCTTCTATGCGCTCAACCTGCCGAGGACGCCGATGCGCATCACGCTGATCGGCATCGGCCTCAACCTCGTCCTCAACTTCCTCAACATGCGGGTCTTCCACTACGGTCATGCGGGGCTGGCGCTGGCGACCTCCGCCGTGGTGCTCGTCAATGTCTCGCAGCTGGCCTGGGCGCTGTCGCGGAGGGTGGATTTCGGCGCGGCCGCCGAGTGGACCGGTTACATCGCCCGCGTGCTGCTGGCCGCGCTGCTGTGCGGCGCCACCGCTTTCGGCCTCAACTGGCTGGCCGAGACGCACGCGCACGGCGCCCTCGTCCGCGACATTGGTCTCTTCGCCGCCATCGCGTTCGCCGTCGCCGTCTATGCGGGCGCCAGCTTCGTCTTGCGTATCGACGAGACCCATGAAGCCGTCGCGCTGGTGGAGCGCCGGCTGCTGAGGCGACGCGCGAAGGCCTAACGTCCCGCCCTTCATCGGGCGCGAGGGCTTGCCCGGCGCGCGCCCAGCCTCTAAGTCGCGCGCCATGGCTCGTGGCGCAGACCCGTTTCGATGGCGGCGGTCGCTGGACGATTGAACCGGCGCGCTCCGGCGCGCCTTCCTGCGCGGCCCATTCAGAGCCAGATCCATGACTGACCCCAAGCCCGCCGCCTTTGCCGGCCCTCAGCGCGTCTTTTCCGGCGTGCAGCCCTCCGGCGACCTCCACCTCGGCAATTACCTCGGCGCCCTCGTCAAGTTCGTCGCGCTGCAGGACCAGATGGAGTGCGTCTACTGCGTGGTCGACCTGCACGCGATCACGCTGTGGCAGGAGCCGGCCCGGCTGACCGCGCAGACCCGCGAGATCGCCGCGGCCTACCTCGCCGCCGGCGTCGATCCGAGGAAGGCGATCATCTTCCCGCAGTCGGCGGTGTCCGGCCACGCGGAGCTGGCCTGGATCCTGGAGTGCGTCGCGCGCGTCGGCTGGCTCGACCGCATGACCCAGTTCAAGGACAAGGCCGGCAAGCACAAGGAGCGCGAGAGCGTCGGCCTCTACGCCTACCCGGTGCTGCAGGCGGCCGACATCCTGCTCTACAAGGCGACCCACGTGCCGGTCGGCGAAGACCAGAAGCAGCATCTGGAGCTGACCCGCGACATCGCCGCGAAGTTCAACCACGACTTCGAGGTCCCGGGCTTCTTCCCGCTGACCGAGCCGGTGATCGAGGGACCGGGGGCGCGGATCATGTCGCTGCGCGACGGCAAGGTGAAGATGTCGAAGTCCGATCCGTCGGACCAGTCGCGCATCAACCTGACCGACGATGTCGATACGATCGCGCTGAAGATCCGCCGCGCCAAGACCGACCCCAACCCGCTGCCTGAGACGGTCGCGGGGCTGGCGGACCGGCCCGAGGCCGACAACCTGGTCGGCATCTTCGCGGCGCTCGCCGGCCAGACGAAAGGCGAGGTGCTGACGACGTTCGGCGGCCAGGGTTTCGGCCAGAACTTCAAGCCGGCGCTGACCGATCTGGTGGTGGCGCGGCTGGCCCCGGTGACGGCGCAGATGCGCGGCTATCTCGCCGACCCGGCCCAGATCGACCGCATCCTCGCCGAGGGGGCCGAGAAGGCGAGGGCGATCGCCGACCCTATCCTCGCCGAGACCAAGCGGATCGTCGGCTTCTGGCCGGGCTGACGCCCGCGTCCGCTCTTCCCCGCGCCAGCGAGACTCCTTCCCACGCGTGGGGGCGGTGAGGTGGTCAAGGTTGGCCACGGAAAACACGGAAAGCATGGGATTCGACTTCCCGCGTCCGCGCTTTCCGTCCTTTCCGTGTTTTCCGTGGTTCAAGAAGCCTCGCCCGCGCTTTGCGCGGCGAAGAGCGGGGGTTGGTCGCATCGGCTTGCGTGAGCATGGCGTTCGGCCCATCTAGCGGCCAGGAGTAGGCCCATCATGTTCATCCAGACCGAGACCACGCCCAATCCGCAGGTGCTGAAGTTCCTGCCCGGCCGCGAGCTGCTGCCGGGCGGCTCGCGCGAATTCACGACCGAGGCCGAGGCCGCCGCCTCGCCGCTGGCGCGGGCGCTGTTCCAGCTCGATGGCGTGACGCGGGTCTACTTCGGCGACGAGTTCCTGACCGTCACCAAGGCCCCCGACCGCGACTGGGCGCACCTGAAGGCGCCGATCCTCGCCGAGATCATGGACCACTTCACCTCCGGCGCGTCGCTGATCGAGGGCGCGGAAGCCGCCGGCGACGAGGAGGTCTACGAAGGCGAGACCGCCCAGATCGTCGCCGAGATCAAGGACCTGATCGACACCCGCATCCGCCCGGCCGTGGCGCAGGACGGCGGCGACATCCTGTTCTCTCGCTTCGAGCCCGACACCGGCGTGGTCTGGCTGAACATGCGCGGGGCCTGCTCCGGCTGCCCGTCCTCGGCGGCGACGCTGAAGGCCGGCGTCGAAAACCTGCTGCGCCACTACGTGCCCGAGGTCTCCCGGGTGGAGCAGACGCTCTGATCGATCTCTGGGGGTGACCACCCTCGTCATCGACACTTCGCTGGGCGCCTGCCAGGTCGGCCTTTTCGAGGCCGCGAGGCTTGTCGCCGGCGCCTCCGAGCCGATGGAGCGCGGCCATCAGGAGCGGCTCGCGCCGATGGCGGCCGAGCTGATGGCCGGCCGCAGCTTCGCCGACATCCGCAAGCTCGTCGCCACCGTCGGGCCGGGCTCGTTCACGGGCTTGCGCGTCGGCCTGGCGTTCGCCAAAGGCCTGCAGTTGGCGACCGGCGCGCCGCTGGCCGGCGTCGGCACGCTGCAGGCGCTGGCGGCCAGCGCCGACGGCGCAGCCGGCGCGGGCGTAATTGATGCGCGCCGCGGCCTCGTCTACGTGCAGGCGTTCGCGGCGGGCGAGGCGCTCGGCCCGCCCGACATCGTCCCGATCGCCGAGGCCGCCCAGCGGCTCGGCGCCCTCGAAAACCTGACGCTCGTCGGTCCCGGCGCGCCGTTGCTGGCGGGCGCCCTGCCGGACGCGAAGCTCGACCCTCGCCCCGCCCCCGACCTTGGCCAACTCGGCCGCCTCGCCGAGCTGGCCAATCCCGCGCCGGACCTGCGGCCGCTGTACCTGCGGGCGCCCGACGCGCGGCCGATGGCGCCTTGAACCTGCGCCCCGCCACGCGCGCCGATGGCGCGGCCCTCGCTCAGGCGCACGCCGCGGCGTTCGACGAGCCCTGGTCCGCCGACGACATCCTGCGCTTCGCGAGCGACCGCGGCGGCTTCGCGCTCGTCGCGGAGGACGGGGAGGCGCTGGCGGGCTTCATCCTTTGCCGGCAGATGGCCGGCGAGGCCGAGGTGCTGACGCTGGCGGTCCGCCCAGAGGCGCGCCGGCGCGGGATCGGCAGAGCGCTGCTGGAGGCGGCGCTGGCGCTCAGCACGCCCACCTCGTCGGCGATGTTCCTCGAAGTGGCGGCCGACAATCCGGGCGCCATTGCGCTCTATCAGGGCGCCGGCTTCAGCGTCGTCGGCCGCCGCGCCAGCTATTACGGCCGTCGGGACGCCCCTTCCGTCGACGCGCTGGTCATGCGCCGCCTGCTTAACAGTTGAGCCCCTGCAGCCTATCCTGCCGCCGGGATCGGAGATGCGCTTGGATCGGCTCGAAAAACTATGCGCCGAGAAAGGCATGCGGATGACCGAGCAGCGGCGCGTGATCGCGCGCGTGCTCTCGGAAGCCCAGGACCATCCCGACGTGGAAGAGCTGCACCGCCGCGCCCACGCTGTCGACCCGCACATCTCGATCGCCACGGTCTATCGCACGGTGCGGCTGTTCGAGGAGGCCGGCATCCTCACGCGGCACGACTTCCATGGCGGCCGCTCGCGCTACGAGGAGGCGCCGGAAATTCACCACGACCACCTGATCGACATGAAGACCGGCCAGGTGATCGAGTTCGTCGACGAGGAGATCGAGGCCCTGCAGGCAGCCATCGCCAAGCGCCTCGGCTATCGTCTCGTCGACCACCGCCTGGAGCTCTATGGCGTTCCGGTGGAGGAATGAGCGGCGCGCGCCGCGCCGTCGTCTGGCGCGATTACGCCGCCGGAACCGTGGCGGGCTCGGCGGCTGGTTGGGCGAAGACCTCCGGGGCGATGGCCCAGCGACGGAAGAAGCCGCCGATCATGCGCATCATCGCCGGGCGGATCTCGGGATGGTTGGCGAAGCCGTGCGGCAGGCCGGCGTAGACGTGCAGGTCGACCTTGCCGCCGGCCGCGCGCACCTTCTCCTCGAAGCGCCGCGAGGCGGAAACCGGCACCACCTTGTCGGCATCGCCGTGCAGCAGCATCACCGGCGGATAGTCGGCCCCGACGTGGGTCATCGGGCTCGCCAGCGCCGCGGCCTCCGGCGAGGCGTCGGCGCCCGGCAGCACGCGCGCCGCCAGCGCACCGGACGGCCGCTCGCCGTCGTAGTGGAACAGTGTCGGCGGATAGATGGCGCAGACCGCCGCGACGGCTTGCGAGACGCCGCCGAGGCCCTCCGGCGGCGCGAGGCGCGGATCGTCCGGGGTCCCGGCCGCCAGCAGCACCAGATGCGCGCCGGCCGAGTGGCCTTCCAGGCAGAGCTTGTCCGGTTCGAACCCGAGTTCGCCGGCGCTCTGCTTGGCCCAGCGGATCGCCCGCTTCACGTCGTGGATGTTGGCCGGGAACGGCGCCTCGCCGGTCAGCCGGTATTCCTGCGCCATCACCACGAACCCTTGCTCGGCGAGCGCCGTCGCGGCCGGGCCCAGCATGTCCTTCGAGCCCCGCGACCAGCCGCCGCCGTGCGCCAGCAGCACGGCCGCGCCGTTCGGCGCCTCCGGCCGATAGAGATCCAGTCGCAGCGGCCGATCGCCGGCGTCGCCGTAGACCACGTCCTTCTGGATATCGACTTGGGGCATATGCGCTTCCTCCTGAAATGAAAGAAAGCCTATGCCCGCCGCCAGGAGCCCACAACCGCGTTCAGCCACGCGTCCGAGGTTCTGCTTCGAGAGGCTGAGCTCGGTCGTGCGGCCCGGCTTAGCTTCCCCGTGGCGGCCGGTCGACAGCCTCCCGCGGCGGGACTAAGAGCCTCGCCGGGAGCGGACGCGACTTAAGACATTTTCGAGGGAAGGAATTTCAGATGGACTACCGCAGATTGGGCGACAGCGGGCTGAAGGTCAGCGTCATCGGCCTCGGCTGCA
>Ga0134125_10003049_pt1 | contig 19611 bp, 16 predicted proteins | sample KB31751_FD_96464 | JGI IMG/M metagenome (GOLD analysis project Ga0134125, IMG submission 96464) | Terrestrial soil microbial communities with excess Nitrogen fertilizer from Kellogg Biological Station, Michigan, USA - KB3-175-1 | ecosystem: Environmental > Terrestrial > Soil > Unclassified ... | reverse complement strand
GAAATATGAAAGGAATGGCGCTGGAGGCCATCAGGTGGTCGACGCCGATCGCACCCGTCACGGCGCGGCGCAACGTGCGCTTCCAGGGTTTGATCGTCTGACGCGCCTGATAGAACGTCAGGTGTTCACCGGTGGTATAGGCGGTCGCGGTAATGGCCAGAGCGTCCAGGTGCCCGCGCTCCAGGTTCGTGTTCAGACGGGAGAAGTTCAGCGTGCGGGTGAGCAGCCCGACCAGAGGCTCGTTATTCAGGAGGGAATGGGGAGCATGATGGCGCGCGAGCCTGGGCCGGATCCACCCCAGGCCGAACACCGCCAGCCATTGCAGCCCCGATGCGAGCAGATGAGCCGGATCCGAGTAGTAGACATCGTCGGTTCGCAGCGATCCCCACAGGCGGCAAAGGTGGTCGACGGCACGGTGAACCTGATGGGCACGGCAGGCCAGCGCGGCGGCGTTGATGGCGCCGGCCGAGGTCCCGCTGATGATGGCGAACGGATTGCGGAACCCCGGAGTTCTGTCCGGATCCAGGACTTCCAGGATGCCGGACAATACACCCGCCTGATAAGCGGCGCGCGCGCCGCCACCGGTCAGGACCAGCCCGACAGCCGGTCGTTCAGGTGTGGCGCGGCTTGTTCGCATCGACCACGGTCAGCGCGGCCATGTTGACGATACGGCGGACCGTCGAACTGGAGGTCAGGATGTGGACCGGCGCATTTGCGCCCAGCAGGAACGGCCCCACCGCCACGTTGCCACCCGCCGCGGTCTTCAGCAGGTTGTAGGCGATATTGCCCGCGTCCACGCTGGGGCAGATCAGCAGGTTGGCTTCTCCATGCAAGGTCGTGGACGGCAGGATGCGTTCGCGCAACGACGGATCCAGCGCGCAGTCGCCGTGCATTTCACCGTCGATTTCCAGTTCGGGATCCCGTTCGCGCACAAGCGCCAACGCAGCGCGCATCTTTTCGCCCGACGAGGAGCTGCCGGTCCCGAAATTCGAGCGCGACAGCAAGGCGACCTTGGGTTCGATGTTCAGGCGGCGCATTTCTTCGGCCGCCATGAGCGTGATCTCCGCGATTTGGGCAGCGTCCGGATTGTCGTTCACGTGCGTATCAGCCAGCGCAATGGTGCGTTCGTCGAGCAGCAGAATGTTCATGGCCGCATAGGTGTGCGGCCCCGACCGGTGCCCCAGCACCTCGTCGATGAAGCGCAGATGGTTCCCATAGGTGCCCACTGTCCCGCAGATCATGCCGTCGGCATCGCCCAAGTGCACCATCATGGCGCCGATCAGCGTCAGGCGCCGCCGCATCTCGACCCGGGCCATTTCCTTGGTGATGCCACGGCGACACATCAGTTCCCAATAAGTCGTCCAGTACTGGTGGAATCGTTCATCGTGCTCGGGGTTGGTGACCTCGACGTCCTCGCCCAGATGAATCCGCAGGCCGTATTTCTCGATGCGCGCGGCCAGTACCGCCGGTCGGCCAATCAGGATGGGGCGCGCCAGACCTTCGTCCACCACGATCTGGACGGCACGCAGCACGCGCTCGTCCTCGCCCTCGGCAAATACGATACGAGATTTTCCGCCCTCGCTCACCATGGTGCGCGCCGCCGAGAACAGCGGCTTCATGAAGGCGCCCGAATGGTAGACGAACTGTTCGAGCTGGCTCGCGTAGCCCTTCAGGTCGGCGATCGGACGCGTCGCCACGCCGTCTTCCATCGCCGCCTTCGCCACCGCCAGGGAAATCCGCACGATGAGGCGAGGATCGAAAGGCTTTGGAATGAAATACCGAGGTCCGAACGACACATCGTACAGGCCATACGCAGCGGCCACCACATCGTTCTGTTCTTCGCGGGCGAGCTTGCACATGGCAAGAGCGGCCGCCTTTTCCATGCCGCGCGTGATCGTCGTCGCCCCCACGTCCAGGGCGCCGCGGAAAATATAAGGGAAGCACAGGACGTTGTTGACCTGATTGGGAAAGTCCGACCGCCCCGTGGCAATCACCGCGTCCGGGCGGGCTTCAATGGCATCCGACGGCAGGATCTCGGGGTTCGGGTTGGCCAGGGCCAGGATCAGCGGGCGGTCGGCCATTTTCTTGACCATGGCTGGCTTGAGGACACCGCCGGCAGACAGCCCCAGGAAAACATCGGCATCGCCGATGATGTCATCCAGCGTGCGGGCATCGGTCTTCTTGGCGAAGTGTGCCTTTTTCTCGTCCATCAGGACGGTGCGGCCCTCGTAGACTACGCCCTCGATGTCGGACACCCAGACGTGCTCGACCGGCAGACCCATGTCCATCATCAGGTCCAGGCACCCCATCGCAGCCGCACCGGCTCCCGAGACCACGACCTTGACCCGTGAGATGTCCTTGCCCACGACCTCGAGCCCGTTGATGAACGCGGCCGTGACGCAGATAGCCGTCCCGTGCTGGTCATCGTGGAACACGGGGATCTTCATGCGCTCCCGCAGCTTGCGCTCGACCTCGAAACATTCGGGAGCCTTGATGTCCTCGAGGTTGATGCCGCCGAAAGTGGGTTCCAGACCGGCGATGATGTCCACCAGCTTGTCCGGATCGCGTTCGTTGATCTCGATGTCGAACACGTCCAGACCAGAGAATTTCTTGAAGAGGACGGCCTTGCCTTCCATGACCGGCTTGGCAGCCAGCGGCCCGATGGCGCCGAGCCCCAGGACGGCCGTGCCGTTGGTGATCACCCCCACCAGATTGCCCCGGCCGGTGAAGCGGAACGCGTTGTGCGGATCGGCGACGATCTCTTCGCAGGCAGCGGCTACACCCGGCGTATACGCCAGCGCCAGATCACGCTGATTGGATAGCTGCTTGGTCGGGGTGACAGAGATTTTTCCGGGACGGCCATGTTCGTGATATTCCAGGGCCGCGACACGCAACGATTCGTCCATGATGATGTTGCCTTGATCCGTGAGGGAGAGTGACTATGCCAGCCATTCTAGCCGCTTGTGACACACCATGACACGGACGGGCCGACTGCCTGCGCGCCGGCCGCGATGCAGCGAAGGGGCGTCCAGTGCGGCGCGGCGGCATCAGCCCCAAAGCGGGCGTGCCAGTTAGGAAAACTGCTGGGCGTGCGCGGGGAACAGGCAGTCCGGGTCGAACAGCGCCTTCACTTCCTGAACCAGCGCAGTGTCGGCCACGGCGCTGCCGGGGCGCTGGCCAAAACGATCCGCATAGTCGCGCTGCAGCGGCTCGCCGAGCCGCTCGTCGAAGACCAGCCACTCGACCCAGCCGAGTTCGCCGCCGTGGCCCAGCAGCAGATGCGCCAGATTCAGCGGTTGTGAGCCGGTGGCCTGCAAGGCATCGAGCCGGTAGCGACCGTTCCAGCAGGCACCCTGCCGCAGGCCGGCCACCGCTTCGCCGCTGCCCAGTTCAAAGAGACTGGACACCATGCGCTGCACGCGCAGATTGTCGAGCGGCTTGCGATTGTCCGTGCCAAAGGCACCCAGGTTCGCCTGGGTGCCATCAGCGAGCAGGACCAGCGCGTGCACGAGCCCGCTGGCAGCCGTATTCCTGAAGTCCCAGTCGCACAGGCTGCGATCCGCCAGCCAGGCCGCGACCGTCAGATGCGGCGGCTGATCCCGGAACTGAGGCAGGCCCGCCTGTTCCAGTTGGCCTATCATGCACCCGGGCTGCACGAACCAGCGCGGGTCGCCGGGCCCCAGCCGCTCGTAGCGTTCCATCTCGTGGCCGGGTTCGACCCACAGCACCGGTTGATCTTCCAGGCGCGATGCATGGGGAACGCCATCCAGTGCCAGGCAGACACCGAACTCCAGACACAAGGCACGGGCACGATAAACGTCCTGCATGTGCTGCGGAATCAGCCGGGCACTGCCCATTGGCGTGGAGAAGTCATACACCCGGCCTTCGGCCACGCGATGCAGACGCGCGAGAAAGGTGTCCCACGGCGAACCCTGAGTGCGGCGTCCGGACAGAAAGGCGCGGCGAGACGGGGACTGCATGGCACTGGCTCCTGGGGTGGCGGGCTACAATCGCGTTTTGAACCGAGCCGAGATTCATCCATGCCCCGACTGGCCGATAGAACTGAACGTACGGTGCCATTCTACGCTGTGGAAGTCCTCAAGCAGGCCCAGGCGTTGGCGGCCCAGGGACACGACATCATCAGTCTCGGCATCGGAGAACCCGACTTCAGGGCGCCGGCCCGCGTACTGGAAACGCTGAACCGCGCCGCCGAAGCGGGACTGAGCGGCTACACCGCTCCGGCCGGCATTCCGGCGCTGCGTGAGGCGATTGCCCACTACTACCAGACTTCCTTCGGCGCTGTGGTGGATCCGGCCCGCATCCTGATCACGTCCGGGGCGTCGGGGGCGTTGATGCTGGCCGCGCTCGCCCTGGTCAACCCGGGCGACGAAGTGCTGATGCCCGACCCTTCGTATCCCGCGAACCGCAACTTCATCACGGCGGCGGGGGGCACCACGCGCCTGGTGCCCACGACGGCCGAGCACCGCTTTCAGCTCCAGGCTGACGACATCGTTGCCCACTGGGGACCGCGCACGCGAGGCGTCCTGATTGCGTCACCCAGCAATCCCACGGGAACCTCCATGCCGCGCAAGGCGCTGCGGGCGCTGATCGACGCCGTGCACGGACGGGGCGGCTACGTCATCATGGACGAGATCTATCTGGGCCTGTACTACGACGATGCGCCGCAAAGCGCCCTCACGCTGGACGACGACCTGCTGGTCATCAACAGCTTCTCCAAGTACTTCCACATGACCGGCTGGCGCCTGGGATGGCTGATCGCGCCCGAAGCCATGATGCCCGCCATCGAGCGACTGGCGTCCAGCCTGGCGATCTGCGCTCCCGCGCTGGCGCAGCACGCGGCCCTGAGCTGCTTCGAGCCGGAAGTCATGCGCATCTACGAACAGCGGCGGCTGTCCTTCAAGGAGCGCCGCGATTACCTGCTGCCCGCTTTCGCGGAGCTGGGTCTGAGCGTGCCCGCGGCGCCGGATGGGGCCTTCTACATATTCGCCGACGTCCGCAACTTTGGCCTGGATGGTGCGGCTTTCTGCCGGCGGCTCCTGAACGAAGCGCACGTCGCCGCCGTCCCGGGACTGGACTTCGGCGAGGCCTTTGCCCGGAATACAGTCCGCTTTTCCTACGCCACAGGGCTGGATCGCCTCAAAGAAGCGGTCCAGCGGATGGCAGGATTCCTGGGAGACTTGCGGCCTCGCACGGCCAGCACTACCGGTACGGCCGATACAGTCTGAAACAGAGAGACGGCCGGTCAGCCCTGGCCGAGGGGGATGCCGGAAGCCAGGGCGATGCGGCGGCGTTCGGCCAGTACCCGCGAGCCGTAGCCGCCATCGCCGACGCCGGTTGCACCGACATAGCAGGCCAGGCCGCCCTGCACCGAGCCTCGGCGGCGAATGCAGTCCGACAGGATTTGCGCGCCCACCCGAATGTTCACGACGGGATTGAATGCCGCCGCGCGCCCGCCGCGGGTCTTCAGCTTGTCGCGGTGGACGTTGCCCATGATCTGCATCAGGCCCTGGGCCCCCGCGGCACTCTCCACGAACGGGTTGTAGCGCGATTCAATGGCAATCACGGCCAGAAGCAACTGGGGATCCACACGCTCATCGTGTCCCACGGCAAACGCCGTCCGGATCAGCGCTCCCGCCACGCTGGGCGCAATGCGGTATTTACGCGCCAGATAGCTGCGCAAACCGTGGTCCTGGGACCGCGTCATGCCTTTGACCGGTCTGTCCTGCATGCTGGCGAGCAGCGCCTGGGCAAACGTGAGCTGGCCTTCCTGCACCGCCTTCTCCTCGGGCTCGGCCGCCGGGGGGCCGACAGCCGTGTTCTTGCCAGCCTTCTGGTTCGGGGAACCCGCGGCAGAGCGAGGACCCGCACCGGCACTCGGGGCAACTGCACTGGGGGCAACGGCACGGGGAGCAACGGCCACGGCGGGGGGTGTCGCAGACGCGGGAGCCGGCGGCGCGGGTGCGGACGGTTCCAAGGGAGGCGCGGCCCAATCGGGAGCGTCCGAGTCGTCCTGCGTCTCATACCCCCCGTCGTTGGCCTGGAACATGGTCAGGACGACTTCGTGCAGCTGCTGGGATTGCTGCCGCATTGACGGCAGCACCAGACTCAGGCCCAGCGTCGTAAGGACCGCGAGCCCCATGTAGATAGCGCTGACATGGATGAATTCGCCAATAGGCGCAATCCCGGCCCGCAAACCCAGCGCCAGCCGTTCTTGCGCGGAAGGGTCAGACATGGGAAGCTCCGGCAGCCGATCGGTGGTGGTCGGTGGTAATCTTTGGCACGACGCCACTGTAACCCGATTGACGATCCCCTGTGAAATACCGCGACCTCAGAGACTTCATCCAGCAGCTCGAAAGTCAGGGCGAGTTGAAACGCATCACGCACCCGGTCTCCACATCGCTGGAAATGACCGAGATCAGCGATCGGGTGTTGCGGGCGGGTGGCCCCGCCCTGCTGTTCGAATGTCCGCTGCATGGCGGCACCCAGAGCGCCACCCCCGTCCTGACCAACCTGTTCGGCACGCCGCGGCGCGTGGCTTGGGGCATGGGAGCCGCCGACGTCAGTGCGCTGCGCGAAACCGGCGAGCTGCTGGCCTCGCTGCGCGAGCCCACCCCGCCCCATGGCATGCGCGATGCGCTCTCCAAGGTCTCCGTCCTGAAATCGGCCCTCTGGGACATGAATCCTCGCACGGTCCGTTCGGCACCGTGCCAAGAGACCGTGCTGGAAGGCGGCGACGTGGACCTGTCCTCGCTGCCGCTGCAAAGCTGTTGGCCAGGCGATGTCGCACCGCTGCTGACCTGGGGGCTGGTGACCACGCGCGGCCCTCGCGCGCGGCGTCAGAACCTTGGAATCTACCGGCAACAGCTCATTGGCCGCAATAAGGTCATCATGCGCTGGCTCTCGCACCGTGGCGGGGCGCTGGACTTCCGCGACCACGCGCTGGCGCACCCGGGCGAACCGTTCCCCATCGCCGTGGCGTTGGGGGCGGACCCAGCGACCATCCTGGCGGCCGTCACACCGATCCCGGACAGTCTTTCCGAATATCAGTTCGCCGGGCTGCTGCGTGGGTCGCGCACGGAACTGACGCGGGCGCTGGGCAGCGAGCTTCTGGTCCCGGCCACCGCCGAGTTTATTCTCGAAGGCCATATCCTGCCGGCCGGCCACCCTGGCGCCCGGAAAGCCTCGGTGCCGGAAGGCGCTGCGCCGCCCCCCGACACCGGCTACGAGATGGCGCTGGAAGGTCCTTTCGGCGACCACACGGGGTATTACAACGAACAGGACTGGTTTCCGGTCTTTACCGTGGAGCGCATCACCCATAGACACGCGCCCATCTACCACAGCACCTACACCGGCAAGCCGCCCGACGAGCCCGCCATCCTGGGGGTCGCGCTCAACGAGGTCTTCGTGCCGCTTCTGCGGCGGCAGTTTCCGGAGATTGCGGACTTCTATCTACCTCCCGAAGGCTGCAGCTACCGGCTGGCAGTGGTCTCCATGCGCAAGCAATATCCCGGCCACGCGAAGCGCATCCTGTTCGGGCTGTGGAGCGTCCTGCGCCAGTTCATGTACACCAAGTTCATCATCGTGGTGGACGAGGACATCGACGTGCGTCAGTGGAAGGAAGTGGTGTGGGCCCTGACCACCCGCATGGACCCGGTACGGGACACCGTGCTGGTCGAGAATACGCCCATTGACTACCTGGATTTCGCCTCGCCGGTGTCGGGTCTGGGCGGCAAGATGGGACTGGACGCCACCAACAAGTGGCCCGGCGAAACCGGGCGCGAGTGGGGGCGACCCATTCAGATGACCGCCGCCGTCAAGGCCAAAGTGGACGCCATGTGGGGGGAACTCGGCCTCTAAGCCGGAACTCGGCCGCCGCGGCCGAAACCGTGCTCCGCAGCGCTCCGGCCCGGCCGCTGCGACTTGCCGTTGCCACCCACCGTTGCCGCCCACCGTTGCCGCCCACCGTTGCCGCCCACCGTTGCCACCCACCGCTGCCATCACACCGTTGTGGTCAGCCCAGACGGGCCGCCCGGGATTTTTCCACCTGATGTTTTCCCAGCAGGAAAAGGCCGCCCGCCAGGGCTGCCTTGACCAGCATGCGGCGCCGGCGCGCGCCTGACAATAGCGTGGACGCCAGAGACAACAGCACCGGAAAACGACGCAGCGTCCGCAAACTGTGGCCGACCCAGCCCAGCCCCATCGATTTGAGGCCGTCGCGCGCCTCGGCAACGAGGGCCCGCGGCTGCAGTTCGTCGCCAATATGGCGGGCCGTACGCTGCATTTCCACACGCTGGTAAGCAGCCCGCAGCCGCAGCAATTCAATGCGGATGCGGCGCTCCTGGGGAGACAACTTCGTCAATGCGGCGCGGGTCGTCATAACCGGTCTCCGTCCATCTGCGTCGGTTCCTGCGATGGAGGTGGAGGCTCCGAAGGCGGCTCACCCGGTGCGGCCGCGGCGCCGCTGAGCATCCGGGCATCGGCCTTCAGCACTTCGGCAGTCGCCTCGAAGGGTTCGGGCCCCCGGAGGTAGCGCGCCCATAACCACAGCAGAAGCAGCGCTCCCAATACAGCATATCCGGCCGCCAGCAGACTCAATGCAAGCGTGCGCTGTTCCGTGGGCCACACCGACAGCGCAAAGGCCACGGTCGCCACCAGTAGCGCCAGCATCAGCAGAAAGACGGCCGCGAGCAGCACGGCGAGGCGCCACAGCAGGCGATCCCGCACCTGCAACGCCTCCAGCCCGAGGAGCTCCAGGCGGGTGGCTACGAGAGTGACCACCTGCGATGCGATATCAGCCAGTGATCGTCCGAGCGCCACCATGGCGTCAGCGCCTGGAGAGGAACGCGCCCAGCAGCAGGCCGGCGACGCCCGCAATTCCGACGGCCTTCCAGGGATTGGACTGCACGTATTCATCGGTATCGTGCGCGACACGGCAGCCCTGTTCGATCAGCTTTGCCTGCGTATCGGAGAGGGCGGCACGCGCCTGGTCCAGCGCCTCCAGCGCGCGGGCCCGCAGGTCTGCCGCTGCGTCGCCGGTGGCGTCAGCGGCATCGCGCAGGAACTTCTCGGCTTGATCCAGGCTGCCTTTCAGATCTTCGACCAGCGCATCACTGGCGGATTGGGTGGGAATGGACTGATTTTGAGGGGTCATGCCTGTGTCTCCTGAGAGTCAACGTGCAGCCCATCCTACCCGAACCCGGCCCAGCGCGTGTGTCGAAACATGAACGCTGCGACACCCGGAAACGGCGACGGATCAGTCCGCTTTCTGGCGCGTCCCGAAGATCCGGTCGCCGGCGTCACCCAGGCCCGGGATGATGTACCCGTTCTCATTCAGGTGATCATCGATGGCAGCGGTATAAATGTCCACATCGGGATGGGCCCGCTCGACGGCCGCAATTCCTTCGGGGGCCGCGACCAGCACCAGCGCCCGCACGTTGCGGCTACCGGCCTGCTTGAGCATGTTGATCGCCGCCACCATGGATCCACCGGTCGCCAGCATGGGATCCACGATGAGCGCCAGCCGCTGGTCGAGCTGGCCGACCAGTTTCTCCAGATACGGCTGCGCCTGAAGCGTCTGCTCATTGCGAGAGATCCCGACCGCACTGACCTTGGCCCCCGGAATCAGGCTGAGCACCCCATCCAGCATGCCGATCCCGGCCCGCAGGATAGGCACCACGGTGACCTTCTTCCCCGCCAGCTTCTCGACGTCGAGCTCACCTGCCCAGCCGGTGATGCGGGCGGGCTCCAGCGGCAGATCCTTGGTCGCCTCGTAGGTCAGCAGCGCACCGATTTCCTGCGCCATTTCGCGGAAGTTCTTGGTGCTCAGGTCGGCGCGCCGCATCAATCCCAGCTTGTGGCGGATGAGGGGGTGGCGGATTTCGTGGATGGGCATGACAGCGTAATCTCGATCAGGGATGGCCGACAGTGTAACGCCCGGAGCCGGCCCACCGCGACCCAACGCGCCACCCGGTGCGCGATTCGGAAACACGGCGGTCCCGATCAGCATCGCCGAGGCCACCGGTGCCGGTTGCCGATCTATTTGGACGCCAGCCAGCGCACGATCGCATCGTCGAAATTGCGCACGGCCCAGGCGCTGGGGTCATTGACGAGACTCACGAGGATATAGCGCTTGCCGCTGGCCCCGCGCACGAAGCCGGCCAGCGCGCGGGAATTGCGCAGTGTCCCAGTCTTCAGGTGCGCCTGCCCCCGCGTGTCGCCAGCGCGCAAGCGCTTGCGCACCGTGCCGTCCACCCCGGAAATGGCCAGTGACGAGACGAACTCGGGCATGAGCGGCGAGCGCCAGATATTGTCATACATTTGGGCCAGGCCGCGCGCGGTCACCCGCCCCTGGCGCGAAAGGCCCGAGCCATTGACCAACACCCAGCCGGCGGTGTCCACCCCTTGGTTCTTCATGACCTCGAGAACGGCCTGGCCGCTGGTGGCCAAGGTCGCCCCCGGTCCCTTCAGTTCTGCGCCCAGGGTCAGGAACGTCATGCGGGCCATCACGTTATTGCTGTTCTTGTTGATCTGGCGGATCACGTCCGACAGCCATGGGGAGTCGTGCCAGACCAGCATCCGGGCGCTGGAGGGCGCCTTGCCCGAGGTGAAGCCATGCGCAATGGTTCCGCCCAGCTCCTGCCAGAGCAGGCGGAACAGACCTTCGAAATGATCGGCCTGCGAGCCGATCAGCCGGTAGTAACTGAACTCGCCGCAGGCGCCCGCGACCTTGCCCCCAATGTGGACGACCGCCTGATGGTCGCGCACCTGGATATTGGCCATCACCGCCGGGGAGGTGGTGCAGCGCCCGTCCAGCCACTGCAACTGGCCCTCGATACGCACGTTGCGAGTCGGCGGATCCACGATGGGGATCCACTGGCGCGTCTGGGCATCGGGATAAAACAGGATGCGGCTGGCCCCGAAGCCCACCATCAGGGCATCCGGACTGGCGTTGTACGGGCTGTCGGCGGATCCGTCGAAGTCTCCCGGATCGATGGTCACGTCACCGAACCGGCTGCGATCCACCACCACCTCGGACAGATTCTTGATGCCCCGCAGCCGCATCTGGCGCAGCAGGCCCCAGAGGTCTTCAGAGCGGAAATAGGGATCGCCGCCGCCCACCACGTAGAGCGGCCCCTGCAGGGTGCCCTGAGCGTCGACACGGGCGCCCGGATCGCTCATGAGCCGGGTTCGCCAGGCGAAATCCGGACCCAGCGCCGACAGCGCCGACCACGTGGTGACGGTCTTCATGACAGATGCGGGATTGCGCGGCACGTCGGCATTGACGCGCGCGATGACCGGGCCGCCCGCCTCGCGGATTTCGAGCGACAGGGAAGCATCCGGCAGTTTCGTAGCCTTCCAGGCCTTCTGGAGTTCCGGCGGCAGCGCCTGTGCCGCGACCGCCAGTGAAGCCAGGCCCAGCAAGATCGCGCATCCCGCGCGCGCCCAGCCCCGCGCGTGCCCCGCCCGGACTGGGCGAGGGCGCTGTTCCTTCATGAGATCCCACCAGCGGATTGCCCGCCACCGCGCCGCACCTTCCATACTGCCGTCCGACAAAAAAACATCAGCATAATCCAAAGCTGCGCTTGGTCAGAAGCCCCCGCCGGCCGCAGCGCTAAAATGGCCCGTTCCAAACCGTCATCGGCCCTCCGGCCTCTGAATTTCTCGTGATCCCCTCCATGGACATCGCGCAGTTCGACTATGAACTGCCTCCCGACCTCATTGCCCAACACCCCGCTGAACGGCGCGACGCCAGCCGCCTGCTGCATCTGGACGCCGCCGGCGAACAGCACGACTTGCGCTTCACGGATCTGCCGGGGCTGCTGCGCCCCGGCGACCTGCTGGTATTCAACAATACGCGCGTCATCAAGGCACGCCTGCGCGGCCACAAGGACAGCGGCGGCCAGGTCGAGGTTCTGGTCGAACGCATCCTGACCCCCACCCGCGCCCTGGTTCACCTGCGCTCCAGCAAATCTCCCCGCGCCGGTACCCGGCTGCTCCTGGCGGACGGCGCCATTCAGGCCGAGGTGCAGGGCCGGCAGGGCGAGCTGTTCGACCTCGTTTTCCCGTCATCGCTCCTGGACTTGCTGGAGCAATACGGCGACGTGCCGCTGCCGCCCTACATTACCCATGCCCCCGCGCCCGAGGACGAAGCCCGCTACCAGACCGTCTACGCCGAAAAGCCGGGCGCCGTGGCGGCGCCCACAGCCGGGCTGCACTTCGACCAGGCCATGCTGGACCGGCTGAAGGATCAAGGCATCCGCGAGGCCTTCGTCACGCTGCACGTGGGAGCCGGCACCTTCCAGCCCGTGCGGGTGAGCAACATCAGCGAGCATGTCATGCACTCGGAACGCTATGTCGTTCCCGAGTCGGTGTTCACGCAGATCCGCGAGACCCGGGCCCACGGAGGCCGGGTGATCGCGGTGGGCACCACCAGTGTGCGTTCGCTGGAGGCGGCCGCCCAGGAGGGCGACGGTGTCCATACCTGCGAAGGAGACACACGTCTCTTCATTACTCCGGGCTACAGGTTCCGGAACGTGGATGCCCTCATCACCAACTTCCACCTGCCGCAGTCGACGCTCCTGATGCTGGTTTCGGCCCTGGCGGGGATGGAACCGATCCGCCGGGCCTATGAGCACGCCGTACAATCGCGCTACCGCTTTTTCAGTTACGGCGACGCGATGTTCATCGAGGCCGCCCAGTCTTCCCCCACTCCAGCCCCATGACCGGACTGCACTTCGAACTGCTGCACACCGACGGCGCCGCACGGCGGGGTCGCCTGGCGTTGAATCACGGCACGATCCAGACGCCGATCTTCATGCCCGTGGGAACCTACGGCAGTGTGAAGGCCATGCTGCCGGAGGAACTGGAATCCATCGGTGCACAGATCGTGCTGGGCAACACCTTCCACCTTTGGCTGCGCCCCGGCACGGAAGTGCTGGACGCCCACGGCGGACTGCATGGCTTCATGCAATGGCCGCGGCCGATCCTGACGGATTCGGGCGGATTCCAGGTGTTCAGCCTGAACGGCATGCGCAAGATCACGGAGGAAGGCGTGAAATTCGCCTCTCCCATCGACGGCTCGCGGCTGTTTCTCTCGCCCGAGGAGTCCATGCGCATCCAGCGCAGCCTGAATTCCGATATCGTCATGGTGCTGGACGAATGCACGCCCTACCAGATCGGAGGGAGGCCGGCCACGCACGAAGAAGCGGCAACCTCCATGCGCATGTCGCTGCGCTGGGCGCGCCGTTCGCGCACTGCCTTCCAGGCGCTGCAGAACCCCAACGCGCTGTTCGGCATCATTCAGGGCGGCATGTACGAGGACCTGCGCGACGAGTCGCTGGCCGGCCTGACCGACATCGGCTTCGAAGGCTACGCCATCGGCGGCCTTTCCGTAGGCGAGCCCAAGGAGCACATGATGCGCATGCTGGCCCACGTCACGCCGCGCATGCCTTCCCAGGCGCCGCGCTACCTGATGGGTGTGGGGACGCCCGAAGACCTGGTCGAGGGCGTGCGCATGGGAGTGGACATGTTCGACTGCGTGATGCCCACTCGCAACGCCCGCAATGGGTGGCTGTTCACCCGCCACGGAGACGTCAAGATCCGCAACGCGCGCTACCGCGACGACACCCGGCCGCTGGATCCCGATTGTGCCTGCCACACCTGCCGGCATTTTTCCCGCGCCTACCTGCACCACCTGCAACGCGTTGGCGAGATCACCGGCGCGCGGCTGAATACCCTGCACAACCTGCACTTCTACCTCAATCTGATGACGGAGATGCGCACTGCCATCGAGAATGACCGCTTCGACGCGTGGCGGGCGCAGTTCCAGGCGGATCGCGCCGGTGGCATCGATTGACGCGCAGTCACCAATATCTCGCTACAATCAAAAGTTAACTTTCCTCCCATTTCACGACTGATTTTCTTCAGGAGCCTTCATGTCCCTGCTTGACACCCTGACCCTGATGCCAGCCCAGGCCGCTGGCGGCGAACCGAATGCGTTGATGAGCATGCTGCCCATCATCCTGATGTTCGTCATCCTGTACTTCCTGATGATCCGCCCCCAGATGAAGCGGCAGAAGGACCACAAGAAGATGGTGGAAGCCCTGGCCAAGGGCGACGAGGTCATCCTGTCCGGCGGGATCCTCGGCAAGATCAGCAAGGTCGGCGACAACTACGTGACCCTGGAGATCGGCCAGGCCGGCGACAAGCCCATCGAAACCGTGGTGCAGCGCAGCGCGGTGACCTCAGTGCTCCCCAAGGGCACCATCAAGTCGCTCTGATCCGGCGCGGGCGCCTGCTGGCGCCGCATCCCTATTGTCCGTCCCTGGTCGACCATGAATCGCTATCCTCTCTGGAAATACCTCATCGTCCTGGCCGCCGTGCTGATTGGCGCGCTGTACGCGCTGCCCAATCTGTTCGGCGAATCACCCGCCGTCCAAGTCGCGGGCGCCAAGGCAACCGTGAAGGTCGATCAGGACACGCTGGTGCACGCCGAGCAGATCCTCAAGCAGGCCGACATCCCTTCCACGGCCAGCTCGCTCGAGATGAACGGCCCGGTGGGCACGCTGCGATTCCGCTTCGACTCCACCGACACGCAGCTCAAGGCCAAGGACGAGCTGGAAAAGGCTTTGAATGCCGACCCGAAGAATCCGAACTACACGGTCGCGCTCAATCTCATGTCGGCCTCGCCGAACTGGCTGACCGCGCTGGGTGCCAACCCGATGTATCTCGGCCTGGACCTGCGCGGCGGGGTGCACTTCCTGCTCCAGGTCGACATGAAGGGGGCCCTGACGGGCCGGTATGATTCGATGTCGGGCGAGGCGCGCTCGGCCCTGCGCGACGCCAAGATCAAATTCGACGACGTCGAGCGCAACCAGATGTCGGTTCGAGCCACTTTCGCGACCGAAGAGGCCCGCGACGCCGCTTCCAACGCACTGCGCCGGGCCATTCCGGAACTGGTCTTTTCGCCGGCCCGCGCCGGCGATCAGTGGCTGCTGGACGGCAAGCTCAGCGATACGGCCACCACGCAGGTGGAATCCAACGCGCTGAAACAGAACATCCAGACGCTGCACAACCGGATCAACGAACTGGGTGTGGCCGAACCCGTGATCCAGCAACAGGGTGCGGACCGCATCGTGGTCGAGCTGCCGGGCGTGCAGGACATCGCCAAGGCCAAGGAGATCCTGGGCCGCACGGCGACCCTGGAAATCCACATGGTGGATGACTCGCCCAGCGCCATGGCCGCATTGAGCCAGGGCAAGGTGCCGTTCGGCCTGGTGCAATACAAAGACACCGACGGCCGGCCGCTGCTGCTGCGCCGCCAGGTGATCCTGACGGGCGAAAACCTGCAGGATGCTCAGCCGGGCCGGGACCAGCAGACCCAGGAACCCACTGTCAACCTGACGCTGGACTCCAAGGGCGCACGGATCTTCCGCGACGTCACGCGCGACAACATCGGCAAGCGCATGGCCATCGTGTTGATCGAGAACGGCAAGGGCCAGGTCGTGACCGCGCCTGTCATCCGTTCCGAAATCCCCGGTGGGCACGTGCAGATCTCGGGCGCCATGACGGCCCAGGAATCGGCCGACGTCTCGCTGCTGCTGCGGGCCGGCGCGCTCGCGGCCCCCATGCGCATCATCGAGGAACGCACCATCGGCCCGAGCCTGGGCGCCGCCAACATCCGCCAGGGTTTCGATTCCACGCTGTATGGTTTCACGGCCATCGCGATCTTCATCATTCTCTACTATCACCTGTTCGGGCTGTTCTCCACGCTGGGCCTGTCCTTCAACGTGCTGCTGGTGGTCGCCATCCTGTCCATGCTGCAGGCCACGTTGACCCTGCCTGGCATCGCAGCCATGGCGCTGACGCTGGGCATGGCGATCGACGCCAACGTGCTGATCAACGAGCGCATACGAGAAGAATTACGCGAGGGCTATTCGCCCCAGCAGGCGATCCACCTGGGGTTCGAGCGGGCGTGGACGACGATTTTCGACTCCAACCTGACCAGCCTGATCGTCGGCGTCGCGCTGCTGGCCTTCGGGACGGGCCCTGTCCGGGGCTTCGCCGTGGTTCACGTCATCGGCCTGCTGACCTCGATGTTCACGTCGGTCGTGGGGGTGCGGGCGCTCGCCAATCTGTACTACGGACGCAAGCGCAAGCTCAAGGCGATTTCCATCGGTACGGTGTGGCACCCCAACAAGCAGCAGAATTGAGCAGGACGCATCATGGAATTTTTCCGCATCCACAAGACCATCCCGTTCATGCGCCCGGCACTGGCGCTGAACATCATCAGCCTGATCACGTTCCTTCTGGCCGTTTTCTTCATCGCCACGCGCGGTTTTCACCTGTCGATCGAATTCACCGGCGGCACGGTGATGGAAATGCACTATGAGCAGTCCGCGCCGGTCGACGACATCCGCTCCGCCGTGGACGCATTGGGCTACAGGGACTTTCAGGTCCAGAACTTCGGCACCTCCAAGGACGTCATGATTCGCCTGCCCGTGCGGGCGGGCGAGGACACGGCCGCGCAAAGCCAGACGGTCCTGAAGGAACTGCAAAAGGCGCACCCCGAGGTGCGGCTGCAGCGGGTGGAATTCGTGGGCCCGCAGGTGGGACAGGAGCTGCTGCACAACGCACTGAAGGCGCTGGCGTTCTGCGTGATCGGGATTCTGCTCTATCTGGCGGTGCGATTCGAATGGAAGCTCGCGGCGTCCTGCGCTATCGCCAACCTGCACGACGTGGTGATCATCCTGGGGTTCTTTTCGTTCTTCCAGTGGGAGTTTTCACTCTCGGTGCTGGCGGGGGTGCTGGCCGTACTGGGGTATTCGGTGAACGAGTCCGTGGTGGTGATGGACCGGATCCGGGAAAATTTCCGCAAGCAGCGCAAGGCGCCGGTGCGTGACATCATCGACGCGGCGATCACGCAGAACATTTCGCGGACGATCATCACGCACGGTTCGACGCAGATGATGGTGCTGTCGATGTTCTTCTTCGGCGGTCCGACGCTGCACAACTTTTCGCTCGCGCTGACGATCGGGATCTGGTTCGGGATCTATTCGTCGGTGTTCGTGGCGGCCGCTCTGTCGATGTGGATGGGGATCAAGCGGGAAGACTTGGTGAAGCACGTGAAGAAGGACGGACCGGAAGTCGAGCTCGGCTGATCGGCTTCTTTCGCGGGATCGGTTCTTCTTTCTTGTGAAAGGTCGGGCGGGGGTGCGAGGGGGAAGTGCGCCCTACCCGGCGGTCCTCCCGCCACCTCGCGTCTCAAGAACTCGAAACCTGGTCCCTCGGCCCAAAATACAGTCACCCCACCGAACCCAGTACAATAGCCAGTTCTCATAGAACCCACACACCGCCCCCGGGATATAAACCCGTCCTGGCGACCCGCCATGCAAGAAACCACCGCGCGCCGCCCCGGCGTCATCCACCACGCGCCCGTTGCCGCCGCCCTCACCCCTGAAGCCGAAATCACGGCCATCGCCCGCGCCCTGCAGCCCACCGAACCCGGTGAACACAAAAAGCTCTTCATCCGCACCTTCGGCTGCCAGATGAACGAGTACGACTCGGAAAAGATGGCCGACATCCTGCAGGCCGCCCAAGGCGTCGAACTCGCCCGGACCCCGGAAGAGGCCGACATCATCCTCTTCAACACCTGTTCCGTGCGCGAAAAAGCCCAGGAAAAAGTCTTCTCGGACCTGGGGCGGGTGCAACACCTGAAAGACAGCAATCCCGACCTCGTCATCGGCGTGGGCGGATGCGTGGCGAGCCAGGAAGGCGAAGCCATCGTGCGGCGCGCGCCCTACGTGGACGTCGTGTTTGGCCCCCAAACCCTCCACCGGCTGCCGGAACTCATCGACCGCCGTCGCCAGACCGGCCAGTCGCAGATCGACGTCTCGTTTCCGGCCATCGAAAAGTTCGATGCGCTGCCTCCGGCCCATGTCAACGGCCCCACAGCCTTCGTCTCCATCATGGAAGGCTGCAGCAAATATTGCAGCTTCTGTGTGGTGCCCTACACCCGCGGCCCCGAAGTCTCCAGGCCCTTCGACGACGTCCTGACCGAGGTCGCCGATCTGGCGGACCGTGGCGTGCGCGAGGTCACGCTGCTGGGGCAGAACGTCAATGCCTATCGCGGCGCCGCCGGCGATTCCGGTGAAGTCGCAGACTTCGCCATGCTGCTGGACTACGTCCACGACATCCCCGGCATCGAGCGTATCCGCTACACCACCTCGCACCCCAAGGAAATGACGGACCGCCTCATTGAGGCCCACGGCCGCCTGCCCAAGCTCGTCCCGTTCCTGCACCTGCCGGTCCAGGCCGGCAGCGATCGCGTGCTCGGTGCGATGAAGCGGGGCTACACGGTGCTGGAATACAAATCCATCATTCGCCGGCTGCGCGCCACCCGTCCCGACATGACGTTTTCGTCAGACTTCATCGTCGGCTTCCCGGTCGAAACCGAGGTGGACTTCCAGAAGACGCTGGATCTGGTACGAGACGTGGGTTTCGATCAGTCCTTTTCGTTCGTCTATTCGCCGCGACCCGGCACGCCGGCCGCCATGCTGGTCGATTACACGCCGCAGGAAGTGAAGCTGGACCGGCTGCACCGGCTGCAATCCCTGATCAATGAGCAGGCTGGCGCCATCAGCCAGTCCATGGTCGGCAGCGTACAGCGGCTGCTGGTCGAAGGCCCGTCGAAAAAGGATCCGCACGACATGAAAGGCCGCACCGAAAACAATCGCATCGTGAATTTCGCGGGCGAGCCGCGCCTGATCGGACACATGGTGGACGTGCGCATCACGGCCGCGCTGACCAACACGCTGCGCGGCGAAGTCCTGACGCGCGACACCACGCGGATCCCGGCATGAGCGCTGATTCCACGGGCAAGCCGCGCACCGCCGCCGCGCGCCAGCGGCCGATCAGCCTGCAACTGGCCGGCAGCAACACGCAGCTCGCCAACCTGTGCGGACCGCTGGACGAGAACCTGCGGCAGATTGCGCAGGCCTATGGCACCACCATCAGCCGCCGGGGCAGCCGGCTCAGCATTCGCGGCGCGCAGGCCCGCCGCACGGCCGACGCGCTGCGCTGGTTTCACGAGCGGGCCGCTGGCACGCCCCTGTCGCTTGAGACTCTGCAGCTCGGCCTGGTGGAGCTGGAGGCGAAACCCGAGGCAACGGTGCAAGGGCGGCCCGACCTGCCGGACCTGCCGGACCTGCCGCCAGTGGACGATGCCAGTCTGCGCCTGCACACGAACAAGACTGACCTGCGGCCGCGCACGCCACGCCAGCGCGACTACCTGAATGCCATCCTGAAGCACGACGTGACCTTTGGCGTGGGACCGGCCGGCACGGGCAAAACATGGCTTGCCGTCGCCTGCGCCATCGACGCGCTGGAGCGCGAAACGGTCTCGCGCCTGGTGCTCACACGCCCGGCCGTCGAAGCGGGCGAGCGCCTGGGCTTCCTGCCCGGCGACCTCGTTCAGAAGGTGGACCCCTACCTCCGGCCGCTGTACGACGCTCTGTATGACCTGTTCGGCTTCGAGCGAACGCATCGCCTGTTCGAAAAGCAGACCATCGAGATCGCCCCGCTGGCCTACAT
>Ga0134125_10003048_pt1 | contig 19613 bp, 17 predicted proteins | sample KB31751_FD_96464 | JGI IMG/M metagenome (GOLD analysis project Ga0134125, IMG submission 96464) | Terrestrial soil microbial communities with excess Nitrogen fertilizer from Kellogg Biological Station, Michigan, USA - KB3-175-1 | ecosystem: Environmental > Terrestrial > Soil > Unclassified ... | reverse complement strand
GGCATGATCTGGGGCCGCATCAAGCGCAGCCCCTACGCCCATGCCCGCATCCTCGGCGTCGACGTCAGGAAGGCGCTGGCGCTGCCGGGCGTGAAGGCGGTGGTCACCGGCGCGGACTTTCCCGACCTGGCTTCGGAAGTGATCGAGGGCGGCGAGGCCGCCTCGAACTCGCGCGACATGGCCGTCAACGTGATCGCGCGCGACAAGGCGCTCTACGAGGGCCACGCGGTCGCGGCGGTGGCCGCCATCTCGCCGGCGATCGCCGAGGCGGCGCTCGACCTGATCGAGGTCAGCTACGAGCCGCTGCCGCACGTGATCGACGTGGAAGCGGCGATGGCGCCAGGCGCGCCGCTGCTGCACGACTACATGTTCACCGAAGGCGTCGATCCGAAGCCGACCACGCCGTCGAACATCGCGCGCAAGAACCAGTTCCTGCGCGGCGACGTCGATGCGGCGCTGGCCGCGGCCGAGGTGCGCGTCGAAGGCCGCTACACCACCAAGGCGGTGCACCAGGGCTACATCGAGCCGCACGCCTGCGTCGCCTCGATGTCGGAGGACGGCCAGGGCCACGTCTGGTGCTCGACGCAAGGGCATTTCATGGTGCGCAGCTACTGCGCCAAGGTGCTCGGCGTCGACATCTCCAACCTGAAGGTGACGCCGGCCGAGATCGGCGGCGGCTTCGGCGGCAAGACCACCATCTATCTCGAGCCGATCGCGCTGGCGCTGTCGCGCACCGCGCATGCGCCGGTGAAGATGGTGATGACCCGCGACGAGGTGTTCCGCGCCACCGGCCCCACCTCCGGCGGGGTCATCGAGGTGAAGCTGGGCGCGACCAAGGACGGGACGATCACCGCCGCCGAGGTCGAGCTGAAGTTCCAGGCCGGCGCCTTCCCGGGCTCGCCGGTCGGCACCGCCTGCATGACGGCGCTCGCCTGCTACGACATCCCCAACTTCCGCATCATCGGCTGGGACGTCGTGACCAACTCGCCGAAGACCGCGGCCTACCGGGCGCCCGGCGCGCCGATCTCGGCGTTCGGGGTCGAGTGCGCGCTCGACGAGCTGGCGCTGAAGCTCGGCATGGACCCGGTCGACCTGCGCCTGAAGAACGGCGCCCGCGACGGCGTCAAGGCGGCCTACGGCCCGACGTTCCAGAACATCGCCTTCCTGGACACGCTGGCCCGGATCCGCCAGCACCCGAACTACCAGGTCCCGCTCGGCCCGAACCAGGGCCGCGGCGTCGCGGCCGGCTTCTGGTTCAACGTCGGCGGCGAATCCACCGGCGCGGTGCGGGTGAGCGACGACGGCACGCTGACCGTCGCCACCGGCAATCCCGACATCGGCGGCTCGCGCGCCTCGATGGCGATCATGGCCGCCGAGGTGTTCGGCGTGCCGGTCGACAACGTGCGCGTCACCGTGCCCGACACCCAGTCGATCGGCTACTCGATGCTGACCGGCGGCAGCCGCACGACCTTCGCCACGGGAATGGCGGTGGTCCGCGCCGCCGAGAAGGTGGTGGCCGACCTGAAGCGCCGCGCCGCCGGCATCTGGCAGGTGGCCGAGGACCAGGTGGCCTGGAAGGAAGGCCGGGCGATCTGCCTCGATCCGGCCAAGGACGCGCCGCCGCTGACGCTGAAGGCGCTGGCCGGCCAGTCGGCGCGCACCGGCGGCCCAATCCAGGCCGAGGTGTCGCTGACCGCGCAGGGCGCCGGCCCCGGCTTCGCCGTCCACAGCTGCGACGTCGAGGTCGACCCGGAGACCGGCCACGTCACCGTGCTGCGCTACACCGCCGCGCAGGACGTCGGGCGCGCGATCCACCCGGCCTACGTCGAGGGCCAGTTGCAGGGCGGCGCCGCGCAGGGCGTCGGCTGGGCGCTGAACGAGGAGTACATCTTCGACGCCGAGGGGCGGATGGAGAACGCCGGCTTCCTCGACTACCGGGTGCCGGTGGCCTCCGACCTGCCGATGATCGACACGGTGATGATCGAGACCGCGCCCAACCCGCGCCACCCTTACGGCGCCAAGGGGGTCGGCGAGGCGCCGATCGTGCCGCCGCTGGCCGCCGTCGCCAACGCGGTCAGCGCGGCGATCGGCGTGCGGATGACCGACCTGCCGCTGTCGCCGCCGAAGCTCCGCGCCGCCATCGACGCGAAGAGGGCGTGACGGGACGCTGATCGGAGCGGGCGCATGCCGCACGTGCTCGCGATGGGCGGCGACGTCGCCGCGTTCACCGGCGGCGCCTCCGAGTTCGAGGTCGAGGCGATGAGCGTCGGCGCGATGATCCGCGAGCTCGAGGCGCGCTGGCCCGGCCTCGGCGACTACGTCGAGCGCCGCATGGCGGTCGCGATCGACGGCGAGATCTTCCAGGACGCCGACGGCGCGGTGTTCGGCGACCGCAGCGAAGTCTGCCTGATCCCCAAGATCGGCGGCGGCTAACCTCGCTCCTCGCCCGTCGCGCAGACGACGGGGGAGGAGCGAAGCTCGTTACCGCCCGACGAACACCGGCTGGCGCTTCTCCAGGAAGCTGGCGACACCTTCCTTGTGGTCCTCGGTCGCGAACAGCTTGTAGATCGTCTCGATCGCCCACGATCCGATCTCGCGCGGATCGCCGCCGCCGAAGCGGCGCAGGCCCTCCTTGAAATAGCGCACCGCCAGCGGCGGGTTGGCCGCGATGCGGCCGGCGAGCGCCGTCGCTTCGTCCAGCAGCGCCTCGTGCGGAACCACCTTGCTGACGAGGCCGATGCGCTCGGCCTCGCGCGCGTCGACCGGATCGCCGGTCATCAGGAGCTCGGCCGCCTTCGCCGGGCCGACCACGTGCGGCAGCTTCCAGAACCCGCCGACGTCGCAGACCAGGCCGCGCTTGACGAACAGCTCGGCGAACACCGCCTTCTCCGAGGCGATGCGGATGTCGGCGTAGAGCGCCAGCTCCATGCCCCAGCCGACCGCCGAGCCGTTCACCGCGGCGATGATCGGCTTGCCGCAGTCGATCGCCGCCATGGCCGCCGGGGTCGGCTCGAAGCGCACGCGCGGCGGCGCGGCGGCGCGGTCGGCGGCGCCGCCGACCATGATCTCGCGCACGTCGTCGCCCGAGCAGAAGGCCGGATCGGCGCCGGTGACCACGATGCAGCGCACGTCCGGGTCGGCATCGGCGTGGCGCAGGCCCGCCTCCAGCTCGGCGTAGGCGCGGCGGTTCAGGGCGTTGCGGCGCTCCGGCCGGTTGAGCGTGATGCGGGCGACGTGGTCCTGCAGCTCGTAGAAGACGCAGGTGAACTCTTCCGGGGCGATGGCCATGCGCGTTCGTCTCCTCTTGGCCTGCCGCCGCGTCGGCATGCTAAGCGGCCTGGCCGGCCGATCATCTGCCGGCCGATGACTTGAGGGAAGGCAATGGCCGATACGCTTGCCCCGAATGCTGCGCCTGACCTGCCGGCCAACCTCGGCGAGGTGCGCGCCAACCACCGCTTCGACGAGGCCAGCCTGGCGCGCTGGCTGGCGGCGAACGTCGAGGGCTGCGAGGGCCCGATCGAGGTGCGCCAGTTCCACGGCGGCGCCTCCAACCCGACCTTCATGGTGTTCGCCGGCGATCAGCGGCTGGTGCTGCGCAAGAAGCCGCCCGGCCAGCTACTGCAGAGCGCCCATCAGGTCGACCGCGAGTATCGGGTGATGAAGGCGCTGGGCACGGTCGGCTTCCCGGTGCCCAACATGCGCGCGCTCTGCCTCGACGAGAGCGTCATCGGCACGACCTTCTACGTGATGGACTACCTGGCGGGACGCATCTTCCGCGACGCGCGGCTGCCGGGGCTGTCGCCGGCCGAGCGCACCGCCGTCTACGACGAGGTCAACTCGGTGCTCGCGCGCCTGCACCAGGTCGACTACGCGGCGATCGGGCTTGGCGACTACGGGCGGCCCGGCAACTACTTCGCCCGCCAGATCGACCGCTGGACGCGCCAGTACCGCGGCGCCGAGACCGGCCACATCGAGGCGATGGAGATCCTGATCCGCGAGCTGCCGAAGCGGGCGCCGGCCGACGACACGACGACCATCGCGCACGGCGACTATCGGCCCGAGAACATGATGTTCCACCCCACCGAGCCGCGGGTGATCGCGGTGCTCGACTGGGAGCTCTCGACGCTCGGCCATCCGCTCGCCGACCTCGGCTACGTCTGCATGCTGTGGGACTCCAAGTCGCCGTCGTGGGGCACCTTCGACGGCGTCGACTTCGCCACCTCCGGCCTGCCCACCCGCGAGCAGTTCGTGGCCGACTATTGCCGCCGCACCGGCCGCCAAGCGATCGACGACTTCAACTTCTATCTGGCGTTCTCGGCGTTCCGGCTGGCCTCGATCGGCCAGGGCGTCTTCAAGCGCAACCTCGACGGCATCGGCGCCCACGACGCCACCGGCGACAACTCCGGCACGGTCGAGCGCGCCGAAGCCGCGCTCCGCGCGTTGCGCGCCTGAAGCCCCTCCCCCTGGAGGGGAGGGGTTGGGGTGGGGGGCTGCCCGATCCAGACTGGATCGATGTGACTTGCCGCAGGGCGCCCGGCGCCGGATAGAGCCCCCACCCTGCTCCCCCCAAGGCTGAGGGGACGACGACCCACAAGGAGACCAAGGTTCGATGCACTACGACGCGCTGAAGGAAGTCTGGGGCGAGCTGACCGCTGCGGGCGCGCCGTTCGAGGTGGCGAGCGTGAACGTCGCCGGCGTTCCGGTCAGGGCTTACAAGAACGCGCCGAAGAACGTGCGCGAGCTGTGGCTCTCCAGCGCCGAGTTCGGCCCGCGCGACTACCTCGTCTACCAGGACGAGCGCATCACCTACGCCGAGGCCCACCGGCGCACCGCCGCGCTCGCCGCCTGGATGCTGCGCCAGGGCGTCAAGCCCGGGGACCGCGTCGCCATCGCCATGCGCAACTACCCGGAGTGGCTGTTGGCCTATTGGGCGGCGGTCTCGATCGGCGTCGCGGTGGTCGGCATGAACGCCTGGTGGGTCGCCGACGAGGTCGAGTATGCGCTGAACGACTCCGCGCCGAAGGTGGTGTTCTGCGACCGCGAGCGCCTGGAGCGCATCCTCGAGCGGCCCGCCGCCGCGCAGCGCTCGCAGCTGGTCGCCGCCCGCACCGAGCCGCTGCCGCCCGGCGTCACCGCCTGGTCGGAGGTCGTGGCCCAGGACGCGCCGATGCCCGAGGTCGACGTCGACCCCGACGCCGACGCCTGCATCTTCTACACCTCGGGCACCACCGGCCGGCCGAAGGGCGCGCAGCTCACCCACCGCGGCTGCATCAACAACCTGATGAACCTCGGCTTCGCCGCCCAGGTGCAGGCGCTGGCCACTGAGCGCGCCGGCGGCGCCGCGCCGCCGGAGACGCCGCCGACGCCGGTCGCGCTGCTGACCACGCCGCTCTTTCACGTCACCGCCAACAACTGCGGCGCCTACGCGGTGACCGCCGCCGGCGGGACGCTGGTGCTGATGTACCGCTGGGACGCCGGCGAGGCGCTGAAGCTGATCGAGCGCGAGCGCGTCACCTCGATGTCCGGCGTGCCGGTGATGAGTCGCGAGATCCTGCTGCACCCCGACTTTGCCAATCGGGACACCTCGAGCCTGCTGAGCCTCGGCGGCGGCGGCGCGCCGCTGCAGCCCGACCTTGTCGCCAAGATCGACGCCGAGGTCGCCAGCGCGCGGCCGAACACCGGCTACGGCATGACCGAGACCTGCGGGATCATCACCGCGGTGGGCGGCGACTTCTTCGTCGACCGGCCGGCCAGCGTCGGACCGGCGATGCCGACGTTCGAGACCAAGTGCGTCGACGACGACGGAAACGAGGTCGCCAAGGGCGAGCTCGGCGAGCTGTGGGTGCGCGGCGCCTCGGTGATCAAGGGCTACCTGAACCGGCCGGAGGCGACCGCCGAGTCGATCACCGACGGCTGGCTGCACACCGGCGACGTGGCGCGGCTCGACGACGAGGGCTTCATCTACATCGTCGACCGCAAGAAGGACATGGTGCTGCGCGGCGGCGAGAACGTCTATTGCGCCGAGGTCGAGGCCGCCCTGCACCAGCACCCGGCGATCGCCGAGTGCTGCGTGTTCGGCGTGCCGGACGTGCGGCTCGGCGAGGAGGTGGCCGCGGCCGTGGTGCTGCGCGAGGGCCATCACTTGACCGCCGAACAGCTGCGCGCCCACTGCGCCGACCACCTCGCGCGCCACAAGATCCCCGCCCACATCTGGTTCCTCGCCGACCCGCTGCCCCGCAACGCCAGCGGCAAGTTCCTGAAGCGCGAGCTGCGCGAAACGCTGGCGACGCGCGCAGCGGCGTAAGAGCCCCTTCCCCCCGGGGGGAAGGGGTTGGGGATGGGGGGCTCGCGGGGATTGGCCTCGAGCGTGGTGCGCCGAAAGCGGCTTTGCCTGAAGCAGCCCCCCACCCCAACCCCTCCCCTCGCGGGGGAGGGGCCGCCTCAGATCGGCGCGGCGTTGGTCGCCGCGGCGGGCGACGGGGCTGGCGCGGCGCCGGGCAACGCGGGCGCGGCGGTGGGGATCGGCGGCGGCGGCGCGGGCGCCGGCGGGCCGGCCGGGATCGGGGTCACCGGCGTGTGCTTCAGCGCCACGCGCATGTAGGCCTTCCAGAACTCCGCCGGCGCGAGCCCGCCGGTGACGCCGCGCATCGGCGCGTTGTCGTCGCGGCCCATCCAGACCACCGTCGTCAGCCCGCCGGTGAAGCCGCAGAACCAGGCGTCGCGGTAGTCGCTGGTGGTGCCGGTCTTGCCGGCGAGGTCGTAGCCGGGGATCGCCGCGCGCACGCCGGTGCCCGAGGCGATCACGCCGCGCAGCATCAGGTTGAGCTCCGAGAGCGGCGGATTGCCGATGACGTTCGGCGTCGCCGGCGCCGGGCGCCGCCAGATGATCCGGTGCGACAGGCCGGTGCGGATGCGCTCGATGGCGTAGGGCGCGACGCGGTCGCCGCCGTTCGAGAACGCATCGTACGCGGCGGCCATCTCCAGCGGCGTCACCAGGCTGGTGCCGAGCGCCATCGCCGGTTCGGTGTTGACCGGCGTCACGATGCCGAGCCGCCGGGCCGTCGCCGCGACGTTCGGGCGGCCGACCTGGTCGGCGATGGTCGCCGCCACCGTGTTGATCGACTGCGCCAGCGCCACCCGGAGCGTCGTCGGGCCGATGTTGCCCGGCTCGTAGTTGGTCGGCGACCAGCCGTCGATCGTCACCGGCTGGTCGACCACCGGCGAGTCCGGCGTCATGCCCTTCTCGAGCGCGGTCAGGTAGACGAACGGCTTCCACGACGAGCCGGCCTGGCGGTGCGCGTCGACGGCGCGGTTGAAGCCGCTCTTGGCGTAGTCGGCCCCGCCGATCATCGCGCGCACGCGCCCTTGCGGGTCGAGCGAGACCAGCGCCGCCTGCTCGACGTTGTCTCGGGCGAAGCGGGCGAGCGTCGCCTTCGCGGCGGCGTCGGCCTCGGCCTCGTCGCGCGCGTCGAGGGTGGTCTCGACGATCAGGTCGACGTTCTTCGGCGGCCCCATCGCCTCGAACTGCTTGTCCACCCAGTCGACGAAGTACTGCGCGGCGGTGTCGGACGCGGATTTGTAGACCTTCGGCGAGGCGGCCAGCGCCCTGGCGCGCTGGGCCGGCGTGATCGCGCCGGTCTCGACCATGGCGTCGAGCACCAGCCGGGTGCGCTCGGCCGACGCCTGCGGATTGGTCGCCGGGTCGTACTCGGCCGGCGACTTCATGATCGCCGCCAGCATCGCCGCCTCGCGCAGCGTCAGGTGCGCGGCCGAGGTCCCGAAATAGCGCTGCGCCGCCGCCTCGATGCCGTAGGCGCCCGAGCCGAAATAGACGCGGCTGAGATAGAGCCCGAGGATCTGGTCCTTCGAGTAGGTCTGCTCCAGCTCCACCGCGTAGATCAGCTCCTCGCCCTTGCGCTCCAGCGTGCGGTCCGACGACAGGAAGAGGTTGCGCGCCAGCTGCTGGGTGATCGTCGAGGCGCCCTGCGCCGCATGGCCCTCGCCGAGATCGGTGACGAGCGCGCGGGCGATGCCCTTCAGGTCGTAGCCCTGGTGCTCGTAGAAGCGCCGGTCCTCGATCGCGACGAACGCGGCCGGCACGTACTTCGGCAGCTTGGCGATGTCGACCGGCGGCCCATAGCGACCGCCGCGCACGCCGATCACGCGGCCGTTGCGGTCGAGGAACGTCACCTGCGGCTGGCGGGTGATCGGCGGGAGCTTGGGGATGTCGAGCTGCGGCAGGCCAAGCGACAGGGCGAGGACGAGGCCAATCACGAATCAGCAATCCCTAAGACGCGGCTGGGCGTTGGATCGCCGCGGTTTGTGTCCCCGCAAAGGCGTCGCGTGAACTTAATTCGCCGTTAGGTGCGGCCCGGCAGCGCAAGTGGCGCCCGCGGCCGCCCTTGCCGCGATGCTCGCCCGCCGGCGCCCGCCTGGGCTAACATCGGCGCGAAACGAGAAAATGCGAATGGAGTCACGCCCGATGCTGCTCACCGGTCTGAAGGTCGTCGAGATGTCCACCTGGGTCGCCGCGCCGGGCTGCGCGATGATCATGGCCGAGTGGGGCGCCGACGTGATCAAGGTCGAGGGGCCCGAGGGCGACGCCATCCGCCGCTTCTATCCCGACACGCCCGAGAGCCCGGCAACCCGATCTTCTCGATGGAGAACCGCGGCAAGCGCGGCGTCGTGCTGGACGTCTACGCCGACGAGGGCCGCGCGGCGCTGATCGCGCTGCTGAAGAGCGCCGACGTGTTCGTGACCAACCTGAGGCCCGGCGCGCTGAAGCGCACGCGGCTCGACTACGACTCGATCAAGGACGACGCGCCGCGGCTGGTCTACGCCTGCGTGACCGGCTTCGGGCTGGAGGGCCCCGAGGCCGATCGGCCCGCCTTCGACCTCACCGGCTTCTGGACGCGCAGCGGCATCGCCGCCTCCACCATTCCGCCGGACCAGGAGCCGTTCACCTGCCGGCCCGGCTTCGGCGACCACGTCACGGCGCTGGCGACGCTGAGCGGCGTGCTGGCGGCGCTGCACGAGCGCCAGACCACCGGCAAGGGGCGGCTGGTCGAGGCCTCGTTGCTGCGCGCCGGCTTCTTCGCGCTGGGCTGGGACGCCTCGATCCACCTGCGCTACGGCGAGGCGACGACCGCGCAGCCGCGCCGCGACCGGCCGAGCGCGGTCGGCGGCTACTTCCGCACCGCCGACGACCGCTACGTCTGCGTGGCCCCGCGCGGCGCCGGCTGCTTCCCGGCGATCATCAAGGGCCTGGGGCTGGAGAGCGTGATCGCCGAGATCGGAACGCCGCCCTATGGCGACCTGGAGATCACGCGGGCGCTGCGCGCCAAGGTCGACGCCGCGTTCGCGAAGCTGACGCTGGAGGAAGCCGGCCGCATGCTGACCGAGGCCGACGTGATCTGGGCGCCGATGGCGACGCTCGACGAGGTGACGGTCGACGAGCAGGCGAGAGCCGCCGGCTGTTTCGTGGTGACGCCCGACCAGTGGGGCGGCGCGTTCGAGGGCCCGGCGACGCCGATCCGCTTCCCCGGCCTCGAGGTCGGCCCGCGCGGCCCCGCCCCGCTGCTGGGCCAGCACACGCAGGAGGTGCTGTCCGAGATCGGCTTCCAGCCCGCGCCGGCGGCGGGGGAATAGCGGCGTGGCGGACGACATCACTTTCGAGCGCGACGGCGACTACGTCGCCGCGGTCACCACCCGGCGGATCGACCGCCCCGTCGCGGCGGTCTGGGCGATGATCGCCGAGCCGGCGCGGCTGGCCGAATGGCTGGCGCCGGGCCGCATCGAGCCGCGCGCCGGCGGCCGCGTGCGGCTCGATTTCGAAGGCAGCGGCACAGTGATCGACAGCGAGGTCTCGCGGTTCGAGGACGGGCGGCTGGTCGCGTTCTCGTGGAGCAAGCCGGGCGAGCCGCTGCGGCCGGTGCGCATCGCGCTGTCGCCCGAGGGCGAGGCGACGCGCCTGACGCTTACCCTGAAGACGCCGGACGGCGAGGACCCGGCCCGCGCCGCCGCCGGCTGGGCGGCCCACCTCGCGATGCTGGACGCGGCGCTCGGCGGCGCCCCGATCAGCTTCCCGTTCGAGACGTTCAAAGCCGCCCGCGAGGCCTACAAGGCGAAGGCCGCGGCCGCCTGAAAGGCGAGGCCGCCATCTTCCCCCTTTCATGGGAAGGGGCTCGTCAGCTCCGCGGAACGGCGACGTTTTCGAGCGGATCGGCGAGCGGGCGACGGACGGCGAAGAGGTAGATCGCCGCGCCCGCCAGGCCCGCCACGGCGGTGATCGCCAGAGCGGCCGCGAAGCCGTGCGTGGCCTCGACGGTGAGCCCGGTGACGATTGGCGCCAGCGCCCCGCCGAGCAGTCCGCCGAAGTTCTGCACCGCGCCGACGGAGCCCACGAAGCGGGCCGGCGCTGCGGCCACCGCCAGCGCCCAGATCGCCGAGGACGCGATGTTGGCGGCGAACAGCGCCCCGCAGATCGCCGCCAGCGCCCAGCCGTTGTCCGGGGCCGCGAGCGCCAGCGCCGTGCAGGCTGCGCCGCCCGCCAGGCCGGCCACGATCGGCGCCTTGCGGCTGCCGAGCAGCGCCACGCCGCCTCGGGCCAGCCGGTCGCAGGCCCAGCCGCCGGTCAGGCTGCCGAGGAAGCCGAACAGGTAGGGGATCGAGGCCGCCCAGCCGACCTGCGCCAGCGTGAAGTGGCGCTCGGCCTCGAGGTAGGACGGCAGCCAGGCCGCGTAGAACCATCCCATGTAGCCCGAGCCGAAGTTGCCGGCGGCCATCGCCCACAGCGTCGGCGCGCGCAACAGCCGCGGCAGGTCGGCGAGGCGCGCCGGCGGCGGCGCGCTCTCGCCGACCGGCGCCGGGCGGTCGCGATAGAGGCCGAACCACACCGCCGCGACGACCAGGCCGGCAAGGCCTGTGGCGAGGAACGCGCCCCGCCAGCCGACGCCCAGCATCAGCGCGGTGACGATCGGCGGGGCAATGGCCGGGCCGAGCGTCGAGGCCGAGTTGAAGACCCCGGTCGCGAGCCCGCGCCGCCGCGCGGCGAACGAGGTGCGCACCACCCGCGCGCCGAGCGGAAACTGCGGCGCCTCGCCGACGCCGAGCGCCAGCCGCGCGCCGATCAGCTGCGGTAGCCCGGCCGCGAGCCCGGTCGCGCCTTGCGCCGCCGACCACAGCACCAGCGCGCCGCCCAGCAGACGGCGCGGCCCCAACCGGTCGATCAGCGCGCCGGCCGGCGCCTGCGCGATCGCGTAGGACCACAGGAACGCGGACAGCAGCACGCCCATCGCGCCGGCCTTCAGGTGAAGCTCGGCCGAGATCAGCGGCGCGGCGAGCGATAGCGTGATGCGGTCGACATAGTTCACCGCCCCCGCCAGCAGCAGCAGCGCGAGCGCCAGCGCCGCGCCGCCTTTGATCGACAGCCCCGCCCTCCCCATCGATCCGACCCTAGCGCGGTTTGAGTTGAATCGCAGCGTCGAGCCCCATCCCCCTCGAGGGGAAGGGGTTGGGGATGGGGGGCTCTCAGGGATTGGCCGCGATCGCCGTGCGGTGCGCCGATTGCGGCCATGCCGGCGAGAGCCCCCCACCCCCGGCCCCTCCCCTCGCGGGGGGAGGGGCGTGCGCTAGCTGAGCTTCCCCGGCGGCGCCGCGCGTCCGCGGAACATTGGCCCGCCGCCGAGACTTGACTTAGGCTTGCGCGCCCGCAAAACCGCCGCACCCGCAAACGTGACAAGGAACTTCATCGCATGACCGTGCGCGTCGCCATCAACGGCTTCGGCCGGATCGGCCGGCTGGTGCTGCGCTCGATCATCGAACACGACCGTCAGGACATCGAGGTGGTGGCGATCAACGACCTCGGGCCGATCGACACCTTCGCCCACCTGCTGCGCTACGATTCGGTGCACGGCCGCTTCCCGGGCGAGGTGACCGTGCACGACGGCGCGATCGACGTCGGCCGCGGCCCGATCCGCTGGACGGCCATCCGCAATCCGGCCGAGCTGCCGCACAAGGAGCTCGGCGTCGACGTCGCGCTCGAGTGCACCGGCTTCTTCACCAAGAAGGAGACGGCCAAGGCGCACCTCGAGGCCGGCGCCAAGCGGGTGCTGGTCTCGGCCCCCGCCGACGGCGCCGACAAGACCATCGTCTATGGCGTCAACCACGACACCCTGACCGCCGACGACCGGGTGGTCTCCAATGGCTCGTGCACCACCAACTGCCTCGCCCCGGTCGCCAAGGTGCTGCTCGACACGGTGGGCATCGAGCGCGGCTACATGACGACGGTGCACGCCTACACCAACGACCAGCACACGCTCGACCAGCTGCACCACGACCTTTACCGGGCGCGCGCCGCCGCGGTGTCGATGATCCCGACTTCGACCGGCGCGGCGAAGGCGATCGGCCTGGTGATCCCGGAGCTGACCGGCAAGCTCGACGGCGGGGCGATCCGCGTGCCGACCCCGAACGTCTCGGTTGTCGACCTGAAGGTCGTGCCGACCCGCAGGACCAGCAGGGACGAGATCAACGCCGCGCTGAACGGCGCCGCCAAGCAGGGCCCGCTGCAGGGCATCCTGCAGGTGACCGAGGACCCGGTGGTCTCGGTCGACCTCAACCACGTCGACGCTTCCGCGACCGCGGCGCTGCCGCAAACCCAGGTGGTCGATGGCGGCATGGTGCGGGTGCTCGCCTGGTACGACAACGAGTGGGGGTTCTCGACCCGGATGTCCGACGTCGCGGTGGCGCTGGGCCAGCTGGGCTAGAGGCGATCTTTCATGGCCGAGGGCTTCCGCACGCTCGACGGGGTCGACGCGAAGGGCAGGCGCGCGCTCGTGCGCGTCGACTTCAACGTGCCGATGGAGAACGGCTCGGTCACCGACGACACGCGGCTGGCCGCGGCGCTGCCGACGATCCGCAAGCTGCGGGACGGCGGCGCCAAGGTGATCCTCATCAGCCACTTCGACCGGCCGAAGGGCAAGGTCGTGCCGTCGATGAGCCTGAAGCCGGTGGTCGCGCCGCTGCAGAAGCTGCTCGGCGCGCCGGTCGCATTCGCCGAAGACTGCGTGGGCGAGCCCGCCGCCAAGGCGGTGGCGGCGATGCGCGACGGCGACGTCCTGCTGCTGGAGAACCTGCGTTTTCACGCCGGCGAGGAGGCCAACGACGAAGGCTTCGCGCGCCAGCTGGCGGCCAACGGCGACCTCTACGTCGACGACGCCTTCTCCGCCGCGCACCGCGCGCACGCCTCGACCGAGGCCCTCGCCCGCCTGCTGCCCGCCTACGCCGGCGAGCAGATGCGCCGCGAGCTGGAGGCGCTGAACGCCGCGCTCGGCAATCCCAGAAAGCCGGTGCTCGGCATCGTCGGCGGCTCCAAGGTCTCGACCAAGCTCGAGCTGCTGGAGAACCTCACCGGCAAGCTCGACCGGCTGGCGATCGGCGGCGGCATGGCCAACACCTTCCTGTTCGCGCAGGGCTGCGAGGTCGGCGCCTCCTTTTGCGAGAAGGAGCTCGCCGACACCGCACGCGAGATCATGCAGACTGCCGGCCAGCGCGGCTGCGAGCTGCTGCTGCCGATCGACGTCGTGGTCGCCGAAAAGGTAGAGGCCGGCGTCCCCGCGCATGTGCGCGGCCTCGGCGAGGTGGGCGCGCACGAGCGCATCCTCGACGCCGGCCCGAGGTCGGTCGAGCGCCTCTGCGCGGCGATGGACGCCTCGGCGACGCTGATCTGGAACGGTCCGCTGGGCGTCTTCGAGGTCCCGCCGTTCGACCAGGGCACGGCCGAGGCGGCGCGCCACGCGGCGAAGCTCTGCAAGACGGGCAAACTGGTGGCGGTGGCCGGCGGCGGTGATACGGTGTCGGCCCTGAATGCGGCGCGGGTGGCGGGGGACTTCACGTTCGTGTCGACCGCCGGCGGCGCGTTCCTCGAGTGGATGGAAGGCAAGAGCCTGCCCGGCGTCGAGGCGCTGAAGGCGCGGGCCGCATGACGAGGGAAGAGTGATCATGGACCTGAAGGGCCTCAACGAGATCGCCGAGCGGATGGTCGCGCCGGGCAAAGGGATCCTTGCCGCCGACGAATCCACCGCCACGATCAAGAAGCGGTTCGACTCGATTGGACTGGAGTCGACCGAGACCAGCCGGCGCGACTACCGCGAGATGCTGTTCCGCGCCGAAGACGCGATGCGCAACTACGTCTCCGGCGTCATCCTTTACGAGGAGACGCTCTACCAGAACGCCGCCGACGCCAACGCGACCCCGCTCGTCGACCTCATCGAGCGCTCGGGCGCGGTGCCGGGCATCAAGGTCGACAAGGGCACGGTGGCGCTGGCCGGCTTCCCGGGCGAGACCATCACCGAGGGCATGGACGGCCTCGGGCCCCGGCTCGACCGCGACCGCGAGCGCGGCGCGCGGTTCGCCAAGTGGCGGGCGGTGATCCACATCGGCGACGGCCTGCCGACCTGGGGCGCGGTGAAGGCCAACGCCCACGCGCTGGCGCGCTACGCGGCGCTCTGCCAGGCGCACGACATCGTGCCGATCGTCGAGCCTGAGGTGCTGATGGACGGCGCCCACGGCATCGTCCGCTGCGAGGACGTCACCCGGCTGACGCTGAAGACCGTCTTCCAGGAGCTCTTCGAGCAGCGGGTGGCGCTCGAGGGCATGGTTCTGAAGCCCAACATGGTGGTGTGCGGCGCCGAGAGCGGCGAGCAGGCCTCGGTCGAGGAAGTGGCGGAGCGGACGCTGGCGGTGCTGAAGGACTGCGTGCCGGCGAGCGTGCCCGGCATCGCGTTCCTCTCCGGCGGCCAGAGCGACGGCGACGCCACCGCGCATCTCGACGCCATGAACCGCATGGGCCCGCTGCCCTGGAAGCTGACCTTCTCGTATGGGCGCGCGCTGCAGCACGCCCCCCTGACCGCCTGGGCCGGCCGCCACGAGAACGTCGCCAAGGCGCAGCGCGCCTTCGCGCACCGCGCGCGGATGAACAGCCTGGCAAGCCTCGGCAAGTGGGAAGGCGCGCTGGAGAAGGCCGCTTAAGGCGCTCGCCTACCAGAGCCGCTTCACGCCGGCGGCCTCGAAGACCTGTTCGTTCGAGACGAGCATGAAGTTTTCCGAGATCGCCTGCGCCATAAGCAGACGATCGAACGGATCCTTGTGCTGAATCGACATCGAACCGGCGAGCTGACCATGCCGCACCGTTATGGGCAGACCCGCGAATCCCTCTTCCGCGACTTGATCTTCGAAACTGCGCGCTAGCAGGCCGACGTGCGGCAGTTTGCCGAGTCTGTACTTTGTCGTGACCTCAATTGCGGAAACGGCGCTGACGAACACTTCGTTATCAGCGTCGGCAATGGCGGCGTGCGCCGCACGCGAGAGACGGTCCAAATCGACCAGCCACCAGATCAGGGCATGTGTGTCCAGAAGCAGTCTCAATCGCCCTCGCTGTTCCATAAGGCGAGTTCATCGTCGGGAAGCGGATCGAAGAAGGAATCGCTGAAGGCGATCTTTCCCTTCAGCCGACCGGCGACGCGCCTTCTCTTCACCGGCGCCACGGGGGTCAGCCTGACCAGCGGTTCGGCGCCGCGCGCGATCACCACCTCCTCGCCGGCGAGGGCGGCGGCGACCAGCTTCGAGAGCTGCGTCTTGGCTTCGTGCATCTTGACGATCATGCGAGTTAGCTAATCACTTGGCTAAGCAACGTCAACGGCCCGGCCCCTTGCCTTCGACCGGCGCGCGCGGCTTCTGGCGGGCATGGCCCCACCCAACTGCCGCCTCTACCTGATCACCCCGCCGGCGATCATCGACCTGGCCGGGTTCGGGCGGGCGCTCGGCGAGGCGCTGGAGGGCGGCGACGTCGGCGCGGTGCAACTGCGACTGAAGGGTGTCCCCGACGAGATCGTCGAAGCGGCGGTGCACGTGCTGAAACCAATCGTGGGCGCCCGCGGCGCGCCGCTGATCCTCAACGACCGGCCGGACCTGGCCGCGAGGCTCGACTGCGACGGCGTGCACATCGGCCAGGACGATGCGCCCTACGCCGAGGCGCGCCGCATCGTGGGGCCGGACCGGATCGTCGGCGTCACCTGCCACGACAGCCGCCATCTCGCCATGCAGGCGGCCGAAGCAGGGGCGGACTACGTGGCGTTCGGCGCCTTCTTTGCGACGGCGACCAAGGAGGCCAAGACACGCGCCGATCCGGAGATCCTGGAGATCTGGCAGGAAAGCATGCTGACGCCGTGCGTGGCGATCGGCGGCATCACGCCCGGCAACTGCGCCGCGCTGGTCGCCGCCGGCGCGGACTTCGTCGCCGCATCGGCGTCGGTTTGGACGCATCCCCAGGGTCCGCGCGCCGCGGTGGCGGCGTTCAATGCGGCGATCGCGGAGGGATTGGCGGCTCGGCGCGCTGCGGCTGGCGGCTGACTTCGCTGCGGCGACGCGCGCGGGGGCTCACGCGGCCTTCAGCAGCCCGGCGCGGTCGCACTCGGCGAGCACCCAGTCGGAGAAGCGGCGGATAGCGTCGATCCGCGGGCTGTCCTCGCGCCAGACCAGGTAGCAGGAATACGGGTCCTTGATCCGCACGCTGGACATCCGCACGAGGCGCCCGCCGTCCAGCGCTTCCTGCGCATGCAGGCGCCGCACCAGCGCGATGCCGAGCCCGGCCGCGGCCGCCTCCACGCAGAGCGCCGAGTCGTCGAACACCTGGCCGCGCAGCGGGATCGGCGCCCGCACGCCCGCCGCCTCGAACCAGGCCGGCCACAGGTTGACATCCTCGAGGATCAGCGGCCCGCGCGCGATCTCGTCGTCGATGCAGCCCTGCGCATGGTGGCGCGCCAGGAACTGAGGGCTGCAGACCGGGAAGACGTACTCCTCGAAGAGCAGCTCGGCCCGCAGGCCCGGCCACTGGCCGAGCCCGACGCGCAGCGCGACATCGACGCCGTCGGTCGTGAGGTTCGCAAGCTCGCGGCTGGTGCGCAGCTCGACCATGACGCCCGGCATCGCCTCCTGCAGCCGGCCGAGCTTCGGCCCCAGCCACAGCTTGGCGATGCTGGGCAGCGTCGAGAGCACCAGCGAGCCGCCGCCGTCCCTGGCCCTCAGCGTCTCCGCTGCGCGCACGATGACGCGCTCGGCCTCGCGGTAGGCCTCGGCCAGCGCCAGCGCCGCGGGGCTCGGCGACATTCCAGCGCCCTGCCGCCAGAACAGGCGCTGGCCGTAGGTCTGCTCGAGGCGCCGGACCGACTGGCTGACGGCGCTGTGGGTGACGCCCAGCTCCTCGCCGGCGAGGCTGTAGCTCTTCAGCCGGCAAGCCGCTTCGAGGGCGCGCAAGGCGGCGAACGGGAGCGCGCGATCGGCCATGCCCTCTACTCCCTGGCGATGCTTCCTTGCCCTGCGCGGGAACGCCGAACCTCCGCAACTTAGCCGAGGCGGGGGCGCGCCGGCGATTAACTGTCTGTAATTCGTCCGTGAGCCGCGCGCGGTTTCACGGCGCGCGCCGGCGCCCCGTTCGATCGGGCGAGCTTCGCGTCCTCCTGCTCGTCTGCTTGCCTCGCCCGGGGCGCGCCGCTAGGGTCCGCGCCCCTTCCGTAAGAAGAGAGGCCCGCGAGGCGTGACGACTCCGTCGGCGCTGCTGAAGGTGATGATCGAGTCGGTGCGAAAGGCCGCGCGCGGCCTGGCGCGCGACTTCGGCGAGGTCAGCGAGCTGCAGGTCTCCAAGAAAGGCGCGGCCGACTTCGTCAGCGCCGCCGACCTGAAGGCCGAGCAGACCCTGTTCGACGAGCTGACCCGCGTGCGGCCCGGCTACGGCTTCCTCGGCGAGGAGCGCGGCGAGGAAGCCGGCACCGACAAGACCCACCGCTGGATCGTCGACCCGCTCGACGGCACCACCAACTTCCTGCACGGCATCCCGCACTTCGCGATCAACGTGGCGCTCGAGCGCGAGAGCCAGGTGGTCGCCGCGGTCACCTACAATCCGGTCACCCACGAGCTGTTCTGGGCCGAGCGCGGCCGCGGCGCGTTCTTCAACGACAAGCGCCTGCGGGTGTCGGCGCGCACCCGCATGGACGAGGCGCTGATCGCCACCGGCATCCCGTTCCTCGGCCACGGCCAGCACGCGCGCTTCCTGAAGGAGCTGCACCAGATCGGCCAGCGCGTCGCCGGCGTGCGCCGCTTCGGCTCGGCGGCGCTCGACCTCGCCTGGGTCGCAGCCGGACGCTACGACGGGTACTGGGAGCGCGACCTGGGCGCTTGGGACATCGCGGCTGGGACCTTGCTGGTGAGCGAGGCCGGCGGCATGGTGACGGACGCCGACGGGGGCGACGCCATGCTGAGCGGAGGATCGATCTGCGCGGCCAATCCGAGCCTGCATTCCCTGGTGCTCGAGCGCCTGAAAGCGGCCGGCTGAGCGCGCCTCGATCGGCTTCAGTGGGCATGGGCTTCAATCGCCGGCAGCTCGGACTTGGCGCCGTCGCGGCGACGCTGATGGCCGCCGCCCCGGCCTTCGCGCAGGCGCGCCGGCCGGCGATCATCGCCGAGGGCGGCGCGGCGGCGGACCGCATCGTCGACACCCGCAGCGCGCTCGAGCTGGCGATCAAGCAGGACTGCGACTTCCTGCAGGTGACGCTGGTCCCGACCAAGGAGGGGTCGCTCGTCGCGCGCCGCGGGCCGGAGCTGTCGGCCACCACCGACGTCGCCACGCGCCCCGAGTTCGCGAGCCGGCGGGCGACGAAGACGATCGCCGGGCAGAGCGTCGACGGCTGGTTCGCCGAGGATTTCACGCTCGCCGAGATCGCGACGCTGCTGGCCCGCGAGCCCGATCCGGCCGCGCATCCGCAGAGCGTCCGGCTGAACGGCAAGGAGCCGGTGCTCTCGCTGCCCGACGTGCTGCAGATCGCCCGCGACGGCTGCGTGCGCACTGGCCGCACGATCGGCGTCTGCGCGCGCGTCGTCATGGTTCAGCGCTACGCCGACCTCGGGCTCGACGTCGTGCGCCGGCTGGCGGACGAGCTGAACACCGAAGGCTACGTCGCGCCGGCCGCGGCGATCTGGGCGCAGGCGTTCGAGCCCGACGCGCTCCGCGCGTTCGGCCGGCTTTCGCGCGTGCGGCGGATGCTGCTGATCGACACTGCCGGCCCGGGCGCGGCGCGGATGACCACCGCCGACGGGCTTGGCGACATCCGCGGGTTCGCCGAGGCGATCGGCCCGCAGCAGGATCTGCTGATCGACCCGACCGCGGCCACCTTCCCCGCCCCGACCACGCTGGCGCTCGACGCGCACAACGCCGGCCTCGGCGTCTTCTCCCACACCGTGCGCGCGCAAAACGCGACGCTGCCGCCGGCGCTGCGGCGCGGCTCGAATCCGAACGGCCGCGGCGACGTCGGCAAGCTGCTGACCGCGCTGTTCTCGGACGGGATCGACGGCGTCGCCACCGACCAGCCGGCTGACGCGGCGCGAGCGCGCAACCAGGTCATGCGGTCGATGCGGCGCTGAGGGGCCTGCACGACGTTGGAGACGGCCCCTATCGCCTTGCCCCCGCCGCGCCCGCTCCGGGTGTCGTTAGCTCGTAAAGATGTCCGGTTTTCGTAGCTCGTGATCTGTCCGCTGCTGTAGCTGTGGTTGGGCCTGTGTGGATG
>Ga0134125_10003047_pt1 | contig 19613 bp, 11 predicted proteins | sample KB31751_FD_96464 | JGI IMG/M metagenome (GOLD analysis project Ga0134125, IMG submission 96464) | Terrestrial soil microbial communities with excess Nitrogen fertilizer from Kellogg Biological Station, Michigan, USA - KB3-175-1 | ecosystem: Environmental > Terrestrial > Soil > Unclassified ... | reverse complement strand
TTGCGCATGTCCTGATTGACGACCCCGCCCAGCGAGCTGCCGAAGAGTTGCCGGTACAGCAGAGAGGGGCGCGACTCGACCGTGATAACTGCCGGAGCCGAAGGCGGCTGGCCTGTCTCCCAGTCGATGGTGTCGAGCGTGGAAGCAAAGGGTAGACGGAAGTCGCAGAAATTGACCGGCAACGGCTGAACACCGCCATAGACGGACACTTCGCTGTAAACCTTGCCTCCGATGTGCGGCGAGGTCCTCCTGCGCCGGCTCCCCGCTTCAGAACTGACGGTAGAGTTCACAATCGTTGCGTGCGTGGTTTCAGGCCGCAGTCCCGCCAGTTCTACCTGGCCCAACCCTCTTGCGAGCAGATCCATCAGCGCACCATCGACCGGCAGGCTCGTGACCGACGTGAGCGTCCCTTTTCCGTCAATGTGCCGCTGAGCGATCGCGACAAGATAAAGGTCCTCGCCATCGAGCACAAGGCCATGAAACTCCTTCCCATGAAGATCGGCTGCCCACACAGGTAGCCCCAGCAGGTCGCTCCCCTCAACAGTTGGAGCACCTGCAGGACGACTGCCCGGTGGATTCCAGGGCACTCCATTGAGGAATGTTCGCGTGCGCGGACGAAGACGCGCGCGAAGCACATCTGGCAATGCCTCGGTGGTTGGCGTCGCTTCCGCGAGCCCCTCCGCGGCAGTCTGGGCCTGTTCGACATCGCTCGCCGCTCCAGTGCGCTCTGCGCCGGGAGCGGTTGGGGTTTGCTGATCGCTCGCTGGACGGTTCTGGCGTCTCGATACGAAAGGCGGTCTGGGTCGTGGGGGCCCGATAACCCCTGACTCCATAAGCCTCATAATGCGTCCTGCTCCGGATACACGAGCCGCATTCTGCGCGCTCAGCTCATCCAGTTCCTGATGCATACGTGCGTCCGCCAGATGAATGGAGAACTGACCGGTCGCGAAATACGCCAGCACTACCGCGAGAGTCACCAGCATTACGACAGGCGCCAATCCGATCAACAGGTAGGTGAGAATCAGCTTGTTGCGAAGGCTCCAGAGGAAGTGACGCCGGATGAGGCGCACCGCGAGCAGCAGCGCCAGGGAAACGAGGGTCGCGCCAACCAGCACCTCCATCCACCCAAAGAACGTCTGGCCCGGCAGCGAGGTATGGCGCAGTAACCATAGCAGCGCAAACCAGAGCGCAAGCCAGAGCACGCCGCCTGCCAGCCCGGTGGGAATGCGGCGCCGGACGCGATCCAGCATGCCTGCTTGTCTTAGGTCAGGCACGGATGGTCTCCCCCTCCGCGGTTCGGCCATTCCGCTGCCTGCTCTCTTCGTCCCGTGCGACGGCAAGCGCGTGCCGCGTCGCGGAAAAGTGCGCGCCGGCCAGTAACAACAGACCCGAAAGAAACGCCCAGATCATCAATGTGACGGAGACATAGAAAGGGCCATATACCGCATAAAAGTCCAACCGCGGAAGCAGGAATATATAGAGAAGCCGCGCACCTTCCCACAGCACGCCAACCACGATCGCGGTCGGCAGCACCGCGCGGGCTGGGACCTTCCGGTTCGGCAGCGCCCAGTAAATGAGGAAGAAGATCAGAATGCTCGCGACGAGAGACAGAATCCGCAGCAGACCGCCATCGAGCACAATGTCCAGAAACCGGAAAACGGAGTTGTTGGTGTGCTCGAAAAATATCCATCCCAGTGCGCTGCGCTGCCATGCCGTCAGCGCGACCGAAGCCATCGCCAGCAAGCCAATCGCAAACGCCAGGCACAGCGCGACGAACTGGTTGTGCAAGTAGGACCGGTTCTTGCTGCTGCCCCATACCTGGTTCAATGCAACCTCGAGCGGCAGAAAAATTCCCGTAGAGCTGATGAGCAGCATCGCGATCGAATAAATCTCCGTCGTCTTATGCGGATGCGCCAGCAGATCCATATTGTGCAGGATGAAGTATTGGTTGGACGGCAGAAAATGCGTCATCATCTCGATCACAACATTGGCCATCGCCGTGGAATGAAACACCGATCGCGACAGCATCAGCATCATGACGATGAAGGGGAACAGCGAGAGGATTACGTTGGCCGCCACGCTGAAAGCGTATGTGTGCACCTCCGTGCGCGTCATATACTTCGCCAGCGCAATCACCTGCGCGCCGAACCCCGTGCCGCGCACCACTGGTTTTACCTGCGCGATCGGGACTGCGGACGCTTTCGGCTGATTCTCCTGCACGTCAAGTGCGGTCATGGCAGTTCACTCTAGGCTAGCAGACGGATTCAGGCTCCCCGGAGCCGCAATTTGGGCCGCTTTCCTGCGCGGGCTGCCGCCCCCTGACATCCTGGCGCGCAAGAATCTGCTCTCGCGCCCACAGGACAGCATTACGGATAGCAAGGTCATTGGGATGCGCCGCTCTGTGTTCTTCAGTCAGTTTGTCCAGGATTGGAAGAAAGCGCGCCTCGCCGCTGTTACCCATGGCGATCGCGATATTGCGCAGCAGGCGTTTGCGCCCGGTACGCTCAAGCGGAGAACCACGGAACCACCGGCGAAATTCACGTGAATTCATCCGGACAAGCCACTCGAACTCAGGATTGACAAGCTCGTCCCGCGGTCGCATCGCCGGCAACTTCATCGTCTCAGAGCGTGATGATTGTGCGATGGCATTTACCGCAGGCCTCGCTGCAGCCTTCGCATTCCATGGACAAACCTCCTGGCAGATATCGCAGCCAAATATGTTACGGCCAATCGGCGCACGAAGTTCCTCCGCTATCTCCCCTTTCTTCTCAATGGTCAGATAAGCGATGCAGCGAGACGCGTCCATCTCGCGTGCCGCCATAGCTGAATGAGAGCCAAGCAGCGCGCCCGTCGGGCAGGCATCGATGCAACGCGTGCAGCTGCCGCAGCGATCGGCCGCCGGAACCGCGAACAGAGAGGCTGCTCCTTCAGCATTCATACTCTCCGCCTGCACCGGCAGTGACGTGAGAATCACCCCAAGCAACAGCCATGAGCCGAGTTGCTGGTTGATCAAGCACGTATTCTTGCCAATCCAGCCGATTCCCGCATCGCTGGCGACCGCCCGCTCCACCAGAGGTCCGGTATCCACATAGCAGCGTGTCTCGCAGGCGGCTTGCCCCAACAGCCCCGATTCGATGCGGCGTAGTCGCGAAATCATGTCCTCGTGATAATCCGCTGGATCGGTTTCTCCATTTTCTGTCGCATATCCCGACCACGCATAGCGTGCGATCCAGCCGGCCGTGGACGGAGCCGAATCGATCGAGCGGGCTGAAACGGAACTGTAGTCGATCGCGCAGACAATGACAGACCGCGCCCACGGGAAGGCTGTGGAGACAGAACCGCGAACAAGTGCGCCCGACTCGTCTCGCCGCTTCAGATATTCCATCTCTCCGGCGCGGCCACGGTCGACCCAGTCGGAAAAGCGCTGCGCGGCGGCCCGATCCCGGAGATCAGGAACCGAAGCGATCCCCGCCACAACGAAGCCCGCCTCGCGCGAAGCCACGTCAAGCCATGAACGCAGCTCCGGCGTCCACCATGTGATCTCCGGCGATGCTGGAGTACTCATCTCTTCAAGGGTAAATCGCTAGAATCAAGCAAATGGATTCTCAAGCGAATGAACCAGCAAGTCACCGCAGCGCTTCCGGCGTGGACCTCGTGCTGTTCGACTACGGACAGGTCCTCTCCACGCCCCCGGACCCCGCAGCCTGGTCGCACATGCAAACCATCAGTCACATGAACGCCGACAAACTCCACGACGCCTACTGGGCCCTTCGCCACGACTACGATCGCGGCGTCTTCAACGGCCCCGATTACTGGCGGGCAGTCGCCCAACATGCAACGATCTCCTTCGATGATGCGCAGATCAACGCCCTTCTGTCGGCCGACATCGATCTCTGGGCACAACCGAATCGTCCGATGATTGCCTGGGCTGCGCGTCTGCAGCGCGCCGGCGTCCGTACTGCCATTCTCTCCAACATCGGCGACGCGATGGCCGAAGGTTTGACGAGGCGGCTCGCCTGGCTTCCATCGTTCGAGCGCTGCATCTGGTCTTACGAATTGCGCATGGCAAAACCCGAGCCGGCAATCTTCCGCGCCGCCTCAGAACTGTTGCGCATCGAACTCGATCGAATTCTGTTCATCGACGACAAGCAGGAGAACATTTCCGCGGCGCAATGTTTGGGCATGCAGGCAATTCGCTACGCAGACCACGCCACACTTGAGAGATCGATGCGCGACCGCGGCCTTGACTGGCTCTGGCATCCCCGTGTCGCCGCGGCGCAAATCCCACCGAAGCAATCGCCCTTTTAACCTCGCCACACATACGATCCCAGGACCGTCGACCAACACACAGGCATGAAGCATGCCATCCGTCGCGCGGAACTTCCCAAAGTAACAGTACCCATTCCCGAATCTGCACTGTATAGTTACCTTTCGCTGCTAATTCCCCGGCGAGAACGTTCAAGCACGCTGGTTTCCATGGATATTGAGGGCAGGCTGCTACCTCGAGCAACGCCGCAGCCAGATGACCATGAGGGACTTCCTACATACCGTGCGGTGCGCAGTCGCACAATGCTGCGCTCAATCTTTTTATCTTCCGCCCAAACCTGGTACACGCTTCGGCGCATATCGCGCATGGACTGTCGCGATCTTTGCCGTCATGTGGTCTGCCGGAATGGAGACACGCGCCCAGCAGCCGCCGCAAACCGGTCCGCAGACGCTTGCATTCGCTGGGCTGCGATCAGCGCTCTCGAATCAGAACGTCCCTGTCGGCCAGATCAACGCCGTGCAAGTGGACGCGCAGGGCGATCTTGTCTTACTGCTGGACCAGAAAGACGGCGTGCGCCTGCTGAAGACTGACGCGACCGCCGCGAATCTTCTGGCCCAGGCGCTCATCGGCGCGCAGGGCGACATCGGACTGGCGATGGCGCTCGATCCGGCCGGCAACATTTACGTCACAGGAACCAGCACGTCGGGCGCGATGATTGGAACGACGGGAACCCCATTTCCAGCCTCAATCGCAAATGCGACCAATGCCTTTGTCGCGAAGTTCGATAGCGGACTCAACCCGCAATGGATCTCTTTCGGGGGCGCCAGCGCAATTGCACCCGATGCAATTGCGGCCACCGGCGACAGTGTCTTCATTACCGGCAGTATTTTTTCGTCGACGCTCCCGGTCACGCCGTCTGCAATCGGTCAATTCCCTGCCACAGGCAGTACGCAAAACGGCTTCGTCGAGAATTTCTCGGCTGATGGAACCAACCTCAAGTACGCGACCTATCTCAGCGCCTTCAACGGCAATGTCATGCCGGCCGGGATCGCCGCCGATGCTTCAGACAACGCGTACGTCGTAGGTGCAACCACCTCGTCCGGTTTTCCCACCGTCGCTGCGCTCGTGCCTGCGATCCTCGGATCGACGTCGGGTTTTCTGACGCGGCTGAATTCCGCCGGCAGCGGCATCGTGTTTTCCACCTACGTGCCCGGCGCCGGCGTGACCTCCATCGCGATTGATGCTGGCACTGCCAACCTCTTACTCTCCGGCGCCATTTCGCTGGGACAGTTTGCTGTCACCACCGTCACCGAACCACTGGCCCCGACAACCTATCAAACGCTCATAAGGATGCCGCTCGACGGAAGCGCTGTACTGCAATCGACACTGCTTGCGCCCGGGACCCAATCCTATGTTGCGCCAGGACCTTCGGGCACAGCATGGGTCGTCGGCAATCTTACCCTGCCACTCTTCCCCCTTCAGCCACTGCAGGAGTTCGGCAGCAGTTTCGCCGTCCACGTAAATTCATCGGGGCTCATAGACGAGACCGCCCGCTTCGGCGGAACACCAACCACAAGCCCCTCCAACGCGAGCGCTCCCGTGACGCTCACCGGAGTAGCACCGGATGCAAGCGGCAACGCGGTTCTCGCCGGCAGCTTTCAGCCATCCTCCAGCGAGGCACTCCTCCCGGCCATAACTTACGATCTGCCCCTGGAAAACGCCCCGACAAACGCGTTTCCTTCCACCGTTCGCTCCGCGGTCATCTCGCCGGCGGCGTGCAATGGCGGCCTCTGCTCAGGATCGGCGGCATATCTTGCCAGGCTCACGGTGCCCGCCAACGCGAGCGCCGCCACCGCATCCCTCGCGCTCTCTATCGATGATTCGCCGAACCTTACCCTGCGCAACCTGGGCTCCGCCGAAGCCGCTGGCGTTCAGATTGCCGTAACCGGCTTCACCTCCGCCTCAAACTGCGAAACCACACTGCCCGCGGGAGCTGAATGTGCAATCGAACTGAGCGGCAGCGGCCCCGGCACCATCACCGTCTCCGCGGCAAACGCCTCCACCCAGACACAAAGCCTGCCCGCCCTGGCCTCCGGAATTACGCCACTCCCTGTTGTCTTTGCACCCAAAGAGCTCGACTTCGGAATCGTCAGTTCCGTCTCCGGACCTGTCACTCAAACCATCACCGTCACAAACCTCTCGCAGCAGGCGCAGACCTTCGCCTCCGCACTCGATGCCAATCCCAAAGCCACACTGCCCTACACCATCGCTGAAACGGCCAGCGATTGCGCCGCGGCTGGCGACGGACTTAAAACCCTTCCCGCGGGCGCAACCTGCCACATCACACTCGGGATCACGGCATCAAGCAGCCCCTCCAACGATGGGGCCGTCCACACAGACTGGCTCATCGGCACGCACGATGTCCTGCTCACCGCATACTCCCAGGCAGCGCAGCTCTCCGTATCCTCACCCCAGGTCGATTTCGGAACGCAATACGTCGGCGGTCTGAAACTGCAGCGTTATCTCTATCTCTCCAACAACTCCACCGAAACTGCCTTACACACCGCCGTAGAGCTCCCCTACAGCTCCCCCTTCTCGGTCACCGACGGATGTCCGGGCGTTCTGGAACCGCTCTCAGTGTGCCAGTTGAAGCTCGCATACCAGAGCGCGCAATCGCCGTCATCGGACTCGGTCACCCTAGCCCTGGATCAGGGACTCACCACGCTACTCACTGGCACAACTCTTCCGCAGCCATCGGCCAACGGGGCCAGCGCAAACCCCAACCTCAGCGTCTCGGCCGAAGCCCTCAATTTCCCAACTCCCGTAGTAGTGACCGGCATCTCTTCCACAACCCAGTCCATCACATTGACCAATACCGGCGCATCGCCTTTCTCGCTGGCGCTCACGCTTGCCGGAGACTTCACCGATACCACCAACTGCGGCGCCTCACTTTCCGGCCATACTTCCTGCAACGTGGTTCTCGCCTTCGCTCCATCGCAGCCGGGAACGCGGCAAGGCCTTCTCGCCGTCACCGCCGGCGCAAACACCACGCCGGCCTACGTAACGCTCTCAGGAGTCGGCACCGCGATTCTCTCGCCGCCAAATAACGGCAGCATCGCATTCGGCGAGGCGATCGTGGAACAGCCGATCGTCACCTGGATCAAAGTGACGCAACCATTTACGACGCTCACTGCAACCGTTACGGGCCCATCGTTCGGTCTTGTCCGCGTAGAAGACATCGGCTACGGCCATGGTCAGCCCTCCATCGCGTCCTTCGGAACCACCGCGACCGGCACCTGCTATAACTGCTGGCTCGGCGTCGTCTTCGAGCCGACAGCGATCGGCCTGCAAACGGGCACCCTGACCCTGACCTCGTCCGCAGGCGGCAACGCTTACGTTCTGTCATTGACCGGCACAGGCCTGCCGCAGACAGGCCTGCTGCTGACACCCGCAACTGTGGACTTCGGGCCGGTTCCACTGCACAGCAGCAGCGATGCGCAGTGGTTTACTGTGACGAACCTTGTCCAGGGCGGGGCCTCTGTCACTCTCAGTGCGCCGGCGACGACCGGCGATTTCACAATTTCGAACCCTGTCACCGGCGGTTCGGCCTGCGGCGGCTCACTGCCGTATACCGCTTCATGCGTAATTGCCGTCGCCTTCACTCCCACCACCCTGGGAACTCGTGCCGGAACGCTGACGCTCCAGACGGGATCAACAACCTCAACCGCCTCGCTGCTTGGCTATGGACAAGCGGACCCCGGCGTCGCCCTCAGTCCAACAGCCCTCACCTTCAGGAACGTTCCCGACGCCAGTGCAACTCGACAAACGGTCACGGTGACCAACACCTCCGCCGCAGCCGAGCAGATCGGCATCCCAGTCGCAACCACGGCCGGCACCGGCCCGCAAAGTTTCAGCGTGACAACGAACTGCAGCACGCTGGCGGTCGCGGCGAGTTGCACAGTCACGGCGATCTTCACCCCCGTAACCGGCCCTGCCTCCGGCACACTGACCATCCCGGTCACGCAGACCAGCAGCGGCGGCGACCAGTTGCTCACCAATCTGACTGTGCAGCTTACGGGCGCTTACACCACCCAGAACGCCGGCCTCGAAATCGTGCCCGGCACCGCCGAGTATGGCCCGCAAACGATCGGCTCTGCCGGCCTCACGCGACAATTCACCATCAATAATCTGACGACCAAAACGCTGGCGCTCAATGTCGCACTTCCACGCCAGTTCGCGCTCACCGGCGCTCCCTGCACTACCGTAATGCCGAACGGCAACTGCAGCTTCTCCGTCACCTTCCTGCCGCTCACTAACGGCGACATCACCGGCACCATCACCGCGCAAGGCACACCCACCGACAACAGCGCCGCGGTAAACGGTCTGGCATATGTCGAAGGCTACGGCGCCGGCACAGCAATGCTCGCGATCTCCGGAGGCCTCCAACCAGGCGAGGTGCTCAACTTCGGACAAGTGCCATCGGGACAATCGGCCACTCGCATACTGACACTGACCAACGCCGCCACCGCAACGCCGCTGACGGTACGCCGCGTCACCAGCAATTGGCCCTTCCTTTCAACAACTACCTGCGGCGCCACCATGCTCCCCGGCGGCAGTTGCACCGTCACGCTCAACTACACACCGGTGAACCAGGCCGCAACCGGATCAAATCCGCCGCCCACAAGCACGGACAACGGCTTGCTCACCATTGAGAGCGATGCGGTCTCCAGTCCAGATCTTGTAAATCTCACTGGAACATCCACACCGGTGCTTGTCGGATCGCCTTCAAACGCAGGTCCCGTGATGACGCTCACGGCGTCGCCTGCCTCCATCAGCTTCGCGGATACTGCCGTCGGCACCGCATCCGCACCGCAGGCCATCACGCTTACCAACACCGGCACCGCCTCCATAACCGTCTCAGGCGTCCAAAGTTCTCCCGATTTTGCCGCCACCACCAACTGCGCTACGCTCATCGCCGGTGCAACCTGCTCAATCTCCGTAGTCTTTACGCCTCAGCCGGACAGCGGCCGAAGCGTCCGCCCGGGTGCAATCGAAATCTCCTCAAACGCGAATACCTCCCTCGACTTCGCATCTCTCACCGGCTTGTCCAGCCCATCTACGATCTCTCTCAGTTCAGGCACGCTGGACTTCAGTACGGTGCTGGTCGGCGCCACTGCAATGTTGCCTGTCACCATCACCAACAATGCAACTTCCTCGGCATCGCTCAATTCGTATACCGCGACAGGAGATTATTCTGTCGCCGCAGGCACATGCCCTCAGCCCAGCGGCACGCTGGCTGCAGGCGCAAGCTGCACGCTGCAAGTGACCTTCGCGCCATCGCAGGGCGGCACACGCACCGGAACGCTGTCGATCGCAACCTCCGCAGCACCTCTGCCTCTGGGCGTCGCCCTCACCGGCGTGGGCGCGCAGTCGCAGTTGCAGATTACCCCCTCTGCGCTGGCATTCGGGTCAGTGAATCTTGGCTCCTCCGCAAGCCTTTCGTTGACGCTTAAGAACGCAGGAGCGACATCGATCACCGGCATCGCGCTCACCACAACCGGCGACTACGCAATCACCGCGCCCTGCGGCACAACCGTGCTCGCCGTCGGCGCAAGCTGTTCCGTCACGATCGCATTCACGCCGATCGCCCCGGGCGGCCGCCAGGGCACGCTCACCGTAACCAGTTCCGATCCAGGGTCGCCCGCCGCCATTCCCTTAAGCGGTACGGCACTGCCCGCCGGCAGCTTCACGCTTACCGTAAACGGCGCCAACACCGGCTCCGCGACGGTCGCGAGCGGCTCACCCGCAAGCTACAGCCTCGTTGTGACGCCTGCAAACGGATTCGCCGGGAACGTGGTCCTCAACTGCACACCCGTTACACCGGCACAATATGCCACCTGCTCTCTGCTGCCTTCCAGCGTCATGCTCACAACTGGTGCCCAGAACTCCGCCGCGACCATCAATACGGTTACTACGACAGCGACTAACGCACCGGGTCCACTGGATCGGCGTAACGTCAGTCAGACCGCGCTGGCGCTTCTCTTTCCTGCTCTCCTCTTTACATGGAAGGTGCGCCCCTCACAATCCCGCGCCAGGCGGCGGATCGGCCTCGCAATGTTGGCAATCTTCGCGACGGCATTGCTCATGACATCCAGCGCCTGCGGCGGACACCCATCGAGCCCCGGCATCAGCGGCCCAACCAATCTGCGCTACACGCCGGCCGGAAGCTATCAATACCAGGTAACAGCCAGCGGCACGAGCGGTGGCAACCAGATCACGCAGACGGTCACGCTGAACCTCATCGTGCACTAGCAGCGCGCTCGCGTCCGCTCAGCGGGATCGGCACCTGCGCCACGATCTCTATGCCGAAGCCCTGCAGCGCAGGCACATGTGTGGGCGTATTGGTCAGCAGCCGGATGTGGCGGATGCCCAGGTCGGAAAGTATCTGCCCGCCCAGTCCCACCTGCCGCAGCGTACGCTGGGTGCGATGTCCGCGCTCATCGCACGGCTCCGCGGCGCGCGGCACGCGGTTGGCATCGCGATGCAGAATCAGGCGGTGCGGCGCGGCAACGCTGGCAACGGTCCGGCCGGAGTGTTCGGATCGATCCGAATCTTCAGCCCTGCCGGACCGATCGATCCCGAATCCGCGGCTGCCGTTATGCAGATACACCAGCGCGCCCCGGCCGGCTTCCGCAATCATGCGCAATGAATTGTCCATCAGTGCATGGCAGTCGCATAGCGTCGTCCCGAACACGTCTCCCGCAAGGCAGTGCGTGTGGACTCGAACCAGCATCGGGTCGCCGGCAGTAGTCTCGCGCTGGCTCGCCTCTTCGCCCGGCGTCTCCCGGTTGTACACCAGCGCAACATGCGATTCCGCTCCGTCCACCTCGCTCTCATACGCGATCATGCGGAAATCCCCATAGCGCGTAGGCAGCACAGCCTCGGCCACCCGGTGGATGTATCGCTCGTTTTGCAGCCGATAGCGGATCAGCGAGGCCACGGTCAGCATCTTCAGGCCATGCTCGGCGCAGAAGTTCACCAGGTCCGGAATGCGCGCCATGGTGCCGTCTTCGTTCATCACCTCGCAGATGACGCCGGCCGGAACCACGCCCGCCAGCCGCGCGAGATCGACCGACGCCTCCGTCTGTCCCGCCCGCACCAGCACGCCGCCGCGTCGTGCGCGAAGCGGAAACACGTGCCCCGGCCGCGCGAGATCATTCGCAGTGGAGCGCGGATCGACCGCAACGCGGATCGTATGCGCACGGTCTGCCGCCGAGATCCCCGTCGTCACTCCTTCGCGTGCCTCAATGGTTTCTGTAAACGCCGTACCGAAACGCGAAGTGTTTTCCTGCGTCATCGGCGCAAGCCGCAGATAGTCCGCGCGCTCTTCGGTCAGGGTCAGGCAGATCAGGCCGCGGCCAAAGCGCGCCATAAAGTTGATCGCCTCGGGTGTAACGAACTCCGCCGCCAGCGTAAGATCACCCTCGTTCTCGCGGTCTTCATCGTCTACCACCACCACCATCCGCCCCGCACGAATCTCCGCCACAGCCTCTTCCACCGTGGCAAAGTTCGATGCAGCCTGCGAATTGACGTCGGAAGCCATCGCCCTATTCCTCGACCTCGCTCGGCGGGATCAGCCGCGTGAATCCGGCAGCGATAATCTCATATACGCCATAAGCCAGCACCGCCAGAATGATGCCGGCGATGATCATCGTCATGCTGGAGTGATACCTCGATACATTGTCGAACCACTGGGACTCCGCCGCCAGATAAGCGTCCCGTCCACGCCCAAGCCAGCGCATCTGGCGGAAATGAAGATAAATCCCCCCGATTACTCCGATGAAGAGTATCGCCAGCACGCGTCCAGTTCCTGAGGTCTTCATAATGCTCTCGATGATACTTGCGGCTCCGGCCGCGTGAACGGAATGAACTCTTGAGGCATCACGCTTGCAAAATGGAAACGCCGCCCTCATGGAGCGGCGCTCGAATCGGATTTGCTCACACCACTAGAGGGTCGATTCGATCTCGAAGCCCCAGGCCTCCAGCAGCGCCTCCGGAATGTACTTCGAGTTCTTGTTCCGCCGCGCCCATTCGCGCAGGCGTGTGGAGCGAACATACTGATCGGGTGTGAGCTTGTATTCCTTCACCACCTGCTCGAATGAGGTGACAGTAGGGACAACCGGCCCGATCGGCTCCGGCTTGCCCCAGTTGGGATTTCCACGACGCTTTGCCATCGGTCTCAATACCTCTTTAACAATTGATTCAGGATTCTGTGCGTTGGGATCGCTTCGTCGCGCCTGCCAGAACCGGCCAACGTCATCAACGATCCAGATGCGTTCAACTCATTCTAAGGGATTTAGCCGCGGAAATCAAGCCGGCGAACCCGCCCAAGCCCTGCATTTTGCGGTGTTTAGTAAGTCATTGCGAATCCGGCGGTCCATGGAGCGAAGCGGATGCGACGATGCCCAGGCGTCCATCGTCCAGGCGTGCAATGGTAGGCGAGTACGTCCCTAACTCCTTCCGTGTCCACCAGACGCCCTCCATACGTTTCTCCTCCCGGTTTGAGAACCAGTACTGCCATAGGACCGTCCGCACATACTTCGGCGGCGCATCCCCAAATGGATTTCCGTCAAACAGCCCCAAAACGTCTTGGTCATTCTTGAGCAGCAGCACCTGCGTGCGTGGCACAAGAGGATTCTCCATCCATGAACCCAGCGAGGCGAACCACAGGTTCCAGTCGAAGCGCGGCTGATAGGGCGCATAGATGCGCGGCCGCTCATGTGGATCCTGCGGCTTGTAGCGGAAAGGGTACGCAGTCCATGTGGCGCCGTCGTTCGATCCCTGAAACTCAATCTCGTAACGGTGCGGCGTCATCACCGCAAACAGCCCATACTGGTTCGCGATGCGAAAGGGCTCAAGCGCTGCAACCGGGGACGCGGGCAGCGGAACCTCGTGCACCACAATGCCGAGCATCTCTACCGTCGTAGCATAGAAAATCCAGATCATCGCCACCGCTGTGACAGCAATGCCGGCGGAGTGAAACATCCCCGGCCAACGGAATGCGCGTACTTCCCCGTCGGGCTCTACGCGATCCTCCGGCTGCTCATCCCTTGGCCGCTCCCCTCTTTCTTGCTGCGCTGCACCCAGATTCATGCTCACGAACTCGGGTTTCGGTCCCAATTCAAGCGGCGGCGAGATTCGTTCCTTGAGTCCTGACCTCCATCGTTGCGGCACAACCCTCCGGAGAAATTCGTCATCGAGCAGCAGGATCGCAAGGAAGAGCACAAGATAGTTGAGGAAGGCGTAGTTGGCCGTCAGGATCACGCCCACCTGCCAGACCGTAACGATAAAGAAGCATGCTATGCGCCAGCGACGCGGCAAAAATGCCATCCACACCAGAACAAGTTCCATGAAGAGCGTCGCGCCGGCGGTCCCGCGCTGGAACCAGTGGGGCAACTGCTCGGCATACCAGCCGATCCACGTAGGTAGCGGGCCGTTCTGGTAGTACTCGTACATCGCGGTCAGGTTGCGCCACGTTGGATCGCCACTCGCGAGCTTCACAACGCCGGATTCGAAGTAGATGCGAAACCATTCGTAAAGCAGCAGCAAAATGGCCGCTCGCGCGGGCGGATGCGTTGCGCCCCATCCCGGCAGAATCCCCGGCGGCGCGAGGAAGAGCGAGAGAAACCCGGCTTCCAGCAACATGCCATCGGACTGATAGCCGGAAAACTCCTGCGCTGCGCTGACGAACGACAAAAAGCACACGAAGCAAATCAGGAGCATCGCCCGCGGCCACACATTCGCGATCAGCAGAACGGACGCGATAAGACCAATCCACATCAACGCCATCAGCATGTGGTCTGACGATGAAATCCAGAGCAGCGATGGCACATACCAGAAGCGCAGCACACCGGCCCTCTGCGCCTGGTCAAGCAAATCGCCGGCAGGCAGGATGCCATCCGTCCCGATCAGGCCCTTCACCTGAAACAGCAGTGCAAAAAAGGCCGAGAAGTAAACGATGCCGAGCGCACGCAGAAACAGCCATCGCGCGATCAGGTGACCGCGCGCGCCATGCACAGAGTCGAAGAGGCACAGGTAGATGCGCCGGCCTGTGTCCATCGCTCGACTCCTTGCAAATCCCAATCTTAAGACGCTCGCTGGACGACGGCCGGTCAGCTTCTCCTTGACCTATCCGGGGCGCAAGACAAGAATGGCGAGATGCTCGCAATGCTGGTGCCGATGATCCTGTTTCTGTTCCTCATTATCGGAGCAGCGGTCTTTGTCGTCTGTGCCGCACTGCCGCCCCTTCGCAGATTCGCGCTCAGCTCGGCGCTCTGGTGTGCGATGTGGGGGCCGTCCATCGCGGGCCTGATCGTACTCGCCGGCTCCGCGCTTGTGGCCGGCGTATCGCTCGCGCAGCACAATGGCGTGAGCAATTTCCATTTGCCCCCTCTCTCCCATTCGATTGGGTGGACCTTGGCTCTGTGCGTGGTTCTAGCCATCGCAGTTCTCGCCTCATTCATTGCCTGGCTGCATCAGGCGGCAATCCATCGGCTCACCTTTGCGTTGTTTCGCCTGTATGCCGCAGTGGTTAGTGCCGGATTGGGCAGTGTAGTCGGCATATGGCTCGCATGGTGGCTCATCGGTCGGCAGATTGAATTTGCTCCCGTTCTCGCGCTCGCCTGCATCGTTGCCCTCACCATCGGCTTTGGTATGGCTGCCTTTCGCGGAGCTCGATCGCTGCGCGGCAACCCTCCCACAGCATTTACTTGGATCACCGAAGAGGAGTTCAACGGCATCTAGTCCGTTTAGCTCGCATGCGCTCATCTCACCCAGCGGCGAGAAGTGGCACAGCCTGCGTGATCGGCGCAGGGCCGAACGGCCTGGCCGCGGCCATCGTCCTCGCCCAGGCAGGAATGCGCGTCGAACTATTCGAAGCGCAGCCGACCCTTGGCGGCGCCGCGCGCACCATGGAGCTGACGCTGCCCGGTTTCCGGCATGACTTCGGCTCCGCCGTGCATCCCATGGCCGCGGGCTCCCCGTTCTTTAATTCCCTTCCCCTCCCTCAGTTTGGCGTGGAATGGATTCGCTGTCCCGCCCCGCTCGCACATCCGCTGGACAATGGACGCGCCGTCGTGCTGGAGCGTGACCTGGCTGCGGCTGAGGCTGCCCTGCGCGAAGACGGACGCGCGTGGCGGCGTATGATGCAGCCGCTGGTTTCGCGATGGAGCGACCTGACCGAAGACATCCTGCAGCCTGTTGTGCATCTGCCACGGCATCCGCTGCTGCTCGCGCGTTTCGGGATGAGGGCGCTGCTGCCCGCCACGATGCTGGCCAGACGATTTCGCGGCGAGCCCGCCAAAGCTCTCTTCGCCGGAATCGCGGCGCATTCCTTCCTCGCGCTCGACGCTCCCCTGAGCGCCTCGTTCGCACTCGTCCTGGCGGCAGCCGCGCACGCTGTCGGGTGGCCCATTCCACGCGGAGGCGCGCAGGCCATCACCGATGCACTCGCAGCCTATCTCGCCAGTCTTGGCGGCACCATCAGGACCTCGGCGCGAATCGACCGCCTCAGCGATCTGCCGGCGTACGACGTCATCCTGTGCGACGTAACCCCGCGTCAATTGCTCGCCATGACCGAACCATATCGCAGCCAGGTGAACGCACAACGCAACACGCTGTCCGACAGCTATCGACACAGCCTCAAGCAGTACAAATATGGTCCGGCCGCCTTCAAAGTCGACTATGCTCTCTCCCAGCCCGTTCCATGGAACTCGCCTGACTGCGCGCGGGCAGCGACGGTGCATCTCGGCGGCACACTCGAAGAGATCGTCGCGTCCGAGAAGGCCATGTCTTCCGGAGAAATTTCGCCGCGGCCCTTTGTCCTTCTCTCGCAGCCCACGCTGTTCGACCCCACGCGCGCTCCCCAGGGCAAACACATCGCATGGGCATACTGCCATGTGCCCAACGCAACAAATCGGCCGATCGAAGACATCCTGGACCGCATCGAGTCCCAGATCGAGCGCTTCGCCGCTGGTTTCCGCGCATGCGTGCTCGCGCGCCACGTTTCCACGCCGGCCGATCTGGAAGCGCACGACGCAAACCTCGTTGGCGGCGACATCATGGGCGGCGCCGCCGGCCCGATGCAACTTGCGTTGCGTCCGACCTCGCGCCTCTACCGCACCTCATCGCCTACCATCTATCTCTGCTCAGCCTCCACACCGCCGGGCGGAGGCGTGCACGGCATGTGCGGCTACAACGCGGCGCGGCTCGCCCTCCGAAACCTTCCATCTTGAACCAAAAAGAAAGGCCGCCGCTTGCCCGCGACGGCCCCGAGAGGTACGTTCGACCTTCGCTTACATTCCGCTCTGCGCGGACTCCGGGTGCACGACGCGATAGCTGTCGTTCCCCTTCGACCACACCAGCAGCAGGATGTCCTTCCCCGCCGGTGTGGCATGCACCGCGCTCACGAACTGGTCGGCCGATGTGACCGGCTTCCGGTTCACCTCGACCACCACATCGCCCGGCTGCAGGCCCGCATCGTCCGCGGGTGAGCCCGGCCGCACATTCGCGATCGCCGCGCCCTTCACATCCGCGGGGATCTGCAGTTGCTGTCGCGCGTCCTGGTCCAGATCGTCCACCGCGAGGCCCAGCTTGCCGGTGTTGCCCTGGCCGGATGCGCCGCTGTTGTTGTCGGCAACCTCCGTGCCCGGCTTGTGGTACTCGCCAACCTTCACGCTGATCTGCATCGGCGTGCCGTTCCGTACGATGCCGAGCTGGATCGTCTGGCCCGGCGCCTCTTCGCTCACCGCGATCTGCAGAGAGCCGCTGTCCTCCACCTTGTGGCCGTTCAACTCGGTAATTACGTCGCCGTGCTGCAGGCCGGCGCGAGCCGCGGGCGAATCCGGAGTGACCTGGGAAATGATCGCCCCGCTCGCGTCCTTCAGGTTGAAGAAGCTGACGTTCGCCGGCGTCACGCTCTCGATGTTTACGCCGAGATACCCATGCGCCACCTTTCCGTGAGCGATCAGCTGATCCGCAACCGTCTTGGCCATCTTCGACGGAATCGCGAAGCCGGCGCCGGCAAAGGACCCCGTCTCCGAGATGATGAACGTGTTGATGCCCACCAGCTCGCCGTGTGCGTTCACCAGCGCGCCGCCGGAGTTACCCGGATTGATCGCCGCATCGGTCTGGATATATCCGCCCGGCTTGCGCGCATCGTCACTATAGGGATTCTGACGGTTCACGGCGCTCACGATGCCGCGCGTCACCGAGTCCTGGAAGTAGCCGAACGGGCTGCCGAACGCGAGCACGGTCTGTCCCGGGTGCAGGGAGCTTGAGTCGCCCCAGTTGAGGTAGGGCAAATCATGTCCCTCAATCTTGATCACGGCCAGATCGGTCAGCTTGTCCGTGCCGATCACCTTCGCATCCAGCACGCGGCGGTCATGCAAAGTGACCTTCACATTGATCGCTCCATCCACCACATGATTGTTGGTAACGATGTAGCCGTCCGGCGAGATGATGACTCCGGAACCGATGCCGCGCTCCAGCGGCTGCTGCTGTTGACGCTGGAACCGGCGGAACTGCCCCTGCCCCTGGCCGTTGCCATCACCGACCCCCCCGAAGGGACCATCCGGGCCAAAGAACTGCGCAAACCCGGGAGGCAGTTGCTGCTCGCCGCCCTGCTGCGAGATCTCTTCCTGATTGCCTCGCGATGTCACCTGCACATTGACCACCGCTGGCTCTACCCACGCCGTCACCTGCTCCATGGCGCGATCCAACGCCGTAAGAGCCGCGATCGAGTTGTCGTCAATCGGAGACTGCACGCTCGCCGCATGGATCGGTCCATCGTGGAAAATCAGGCTGACCGCAAGCGCTCCAGTCAGCAAAAGGCCGGCCGAAAGGCTGAGCCGTTTCTTGCCCGCAGCCTTTGCCGCTTCTACTAAATGATTAGTTACTTGAGACATAAGTGCACCTCTTTGAGGGAGTTGAATTGAACATCTAAAGCTGGAAAATAAGCCAGCCGCCCGGAACTGCAACGGCTGCATACGGAGAAACTGTTTGCGAAATCTGGCGAACCTGCGTGCGCTGGGACGGAGTCCCCGGAGCTGTTGGATCGGCCCCAGTGGAACTCGAAATTCCGGAATCTGAGCTGACATTGCCGGCCGGCGCATTTGTGAATACAGCCCGGGTGCGGACGATGCGACCGCCATCATCGTATTGCCACGCCGTAACGGTCCACCGCGTGATGACGAGGCTCTCTTGCGGAACTGACTCCTGGACCGCACGATCTGCGATCATCCGCGGCGCCGGAGACTGCTGCGTATAGTCCCTGCGTACCGCGACGGCCTGGGCCTTGGCTGTAGCCTGCGCGATCACCGGAACACTGGCCAGATGCGCTGCGGAATCGCCGGACCGCACCTGCTGCCGGGCGGCGGGCAGGGTGACGCGAGTGGCCACCGCACGATATCCGGGAAGAATTGCCGCCTGTGCGCTCCCCGCGTCGGAAAGATTCGCAACCTGCGGTGCAGTCGCTTGCGAAATAAGATTCACGGGCGCGAAGGAAACAATCTGCGGGCAGCGCTCCAGTTGCGTTGCCGCGAAAAGCAGCGTCACCACCGAAGCCCCCACAGCCAGCCGCGCATGCGCCGGGCGCATACGCGCCGCCGGACGCAGAATGCGAGCGACGCGGCGGCCGAGTTGCGACTCGCGCCCCAGCGCTCCAAGCGCAAGTGCCAGGTTGCGGACCAGACCGCGGCGCTCCAGCCTGTACCCGGCGAGCGTCGCCAGGCAGGACGCATAATCGGTCGCGGCCCGGTCGCTGGCAGCGCGCGTATTCAGCACATGCTCGTCGCAGGCAAGCTCGCGTTCGAAGCACAGCCGCCGCTCCACCCACGCGAGCGCCGGGTTGAGCGGAAAGAGAACCAGGGCAACCTTCTGCAGTAAATTCAACCAATCGTCGGAACGGTTCAGATGACCCGCCTCGTGCAGCACAATCTGCTCCAGCTCAGCCGCTGTCAGCTTTTCCAGCAGCCACGCCGGAATCAGTATTCTCGGTGAGAAGAAGCCGATGACCGTAGGCCGGTCAACATCCGTGGACGAGCATATCTGTGCACGTCGTGAAATCGCGGCAGCTTCTAGACCGCTTGTGAGAGCAATCGGTGTGGCCCGGCGGGAAAGCGTGCGCACGCGCAACGCGGCCGCAATCAGCGTTATGCCACGGAGCAGCGACGCGGCAGCCCAGATCCCTGCGATGGCGAAGGTCCAGCGTGCGTCCACGTGGAACCACGCGCCGCGCACGGAACCCCCAATGCTATCGGCCATGCCATGCGATGCCAGCCCCAAAAAT
>Ga0134125_10003046_pt1 | contig 19620 bp, 17 predicted proteins | sample KB31751_FD_96464 | JGI IMG/M metagenome (GOLD analysis project Ga0134125, IMG submission 96464) | Terrestrial soil microbial communities with excess Nitrogen fertilizer from Kellogg Biological Station, Michigan, USA - KB3-175-1 | ecosystem: Environmental > Terrestrial > Soil > Unclassified ... | reverse complement strand
GGATGCGGTGATGTGGAGTTACCACGGCCGCGAGTTTCCGACCGCGACGTTCCAACTCGGCACCAGTTCCGCCGGCTGCATGTACTCCACGGTCATCGATCTCGCGAAGTTTACTTCGCGTCTGTTCGCCGGCGGCAAGGTCGGCGACAAGCAACTGCTTCAACCCGCGAGCATCGACAAAATGTTCGCGCCACAGTTCGCCAAGGAGGGGGCCAAGAGCGGTTTCGGGCTGGGATTCATGATCGGCCAACTCGATGGCCACAAGAGCGTTGGCCACGGCGGCGCAATCTACGGGTTCGCCACCGAATGGCTGGCCTTGCCCGATAAGAAACTCGCCGCGATCGTCGTCGTTTCCCGCGACGTGGCCAACCCCGTGGTCACGCGGATTGCCGAGGATTCGCTGCGGCTGATGCTAGCGGTGAACGAGGGAAAACCGCTGCCGAAACTGGAGCGAACCAAGCCGCTGGCGGCCGGGGAAGCCCGCCGCCTCGCCGGCCGCTACCGCGACGGCGACCGCTGGATCGACCTCGAGGAATCGTTTGGCAAACTCTACGCGACGCCCGATCGCTGCGGCTCGCGTTTCCGCATTCGCAAGACTGATGCCGGTTTCATTGCCGACGACATCCACGCCTGGGGCACGCGCTTCGCCATTGCCGACGGCAAGCTGACAATCGGCAAGCTGACCCTGACCAAGGAAGCGCCTTCCATCGAGCCGCCGCCCGCGCCGCCGGAAAAATGGCGCGGCCTCATCGGCGAGTACGGCTGGGATCACAATATGCTCTTCATTTACGAACGGGGCGGCAAACTTCACGCCCTCATCGAATGGACCGAAATCGACCCGCTCACCGAGGAATCCGAGAACGTCTTTGCTTTTCCGGCCGATCGCGGCATGTACCACGGCGAGAAGCTGATCTTCACGCGCGACAAGAACGGCCGAGCCGCGCAGGTCGAGGCGGCTCATGTCCTATTCAAGCGGCGAACCATCGACGGCGAAAACGGCGCGACGTTCAAGATTAAGCCGGTGCGGCCGCTGGATCAACTTCGCAAAGAAGCCCTGGCGGCGAAACCGCCCGCCGAACGCGGCCAATTTCTCAAGCCCGACCTGATCGATCTCGCCGCTATTCCCGGAATCAAGTTCGACATTCGCTACGCGACGGAGAACAACTTCCTCGGCACGAAGTTCTACAACTCGGCCAAGGCGTTCATGCAGCGGCCGGCGGCGGAGGCGCTGGCCCGGGTGAACGAGAAACTCGCCGCAAGCGGCTACGGCCTGCTCGTCCACGATTCCTACCGGCCCTGGTTCGTCACCAAGATGTTCTGGGACGCGACGCCAGCGAAGTTTCACGGCTTCGTGGCCAACCCGAGAACGGGCTCGCGGCACAATCGCGGCTGCGCCGTCGACCTGACGCTTTACGACTTGAAGAGCGGCAAGCCGATCGAAATGGTCAGCGGCTACGACGAGTTCTCGGATCGCGCGTTTCCCGATTATCCCGGCGGCACGTCGCGGCAGCGCTGGCATCGCGACCTGCTCCGCCGAACCATGAACTCCGAAGGCTTTACCATTTACGAAGAAGAATGGTGGCACTTCGATTTCAAGGACTGGCGCAAGTATCCGATCCTCAATTCGACCTTCGAGGAACTCGGACGGTAAGGGTGAATCGACGACTGTGCCGCTACCGAGCGAGTGCGGCTCGGTTGCGCGCATCACTTACCGGGATGTTGGTTTTCCCAGGCGAGGATGTGGTGCATGAGGTCGGGCGAGTCGATTTCGGAGGCGGGGAGCGGCCAAGAGAATCGTTCGGAGGCGGCGAGCTGGGCCGCGGCGCCGCGGCTTTTCGGCTCCGTCCACAGGTGCACGAAGCGGCCGATGGCCCGGCCGCGGCGGCTCAAGCGCTTCACGCACGACCAGGCGTCGTCTTCGGTTCGGGCCGCTTCGACGAGAAGTTCCGTCCAGTCGGCGACCCATTCCACGAGCATCCGCGCTTCGATGTCGCCGAGACCGCGGGTCAGCGCTTCGTCGCGCAGCACGTGCCGCAAAAGCGGATCGCACGAAATCGGCATGCCGGTTCCCCCACCTATTTCAAGCACCCCGGCGCGAATCGGCCCCCCGACCGATTGCGCGGACCGATCACCCATTTCCATCGTTTGTGCGTGTGATGCGAGCGGCGTATAACGTCGGTTCCCGGCGGTCGCAAGCGCATATTCATAATTCGAGTGACCCACTGGTGGCACAGGCATTCCTGCCTGTGCTCCGATTGCGTGCACAGGCAAGAATGCCCGTGCCACATTAAATATGCCCAGTTTGACATAACCGCCACAATCGCCCCGCCGGGCCATTTCCGCTCAACCTGCCACGTTCGCGCATCCGATACGGTAAGCAGATCGAGCGTACTCCGCACCGGCCGCGCGCGCCGGAGATTCCGCAGGACCAATCCCATGCGTTTCGCCACACTCGCATTGACCTTCGGTTGGCTGGCATCCGCCGCCGCACAGGCGCAAGACGCGCCAATAACCCTGGCGAGCGAGACCGCTCCGCCGGCGGCCCTTGCCGGGGCGGCCCCGCCGACGCCGTCGATCGTCGTGCCGCCGAGCGATCCGCTCCCCGCCACGGCCCTCGACGGCATCGCCAACTCCAACGCTTGGGCCATGAACGGCCCGCGGGCCTGGTTTAACGCCGAATACTTGCTCTGGTGGACGACGCCGATGAACACGCCGGGTTTGATCCAGACGGTGCCGACGGCCACCGCCCTGAGCGTGTTCGGCACGAACTCCTCGCTGCCGCCCGGCGCCGCGACGCAAGTGTTCCCCGATTCCAAGCTGAACTTCGGCGCCTTCAGCGGGGCGCGACTCTCCGCCGGCATGAACTTCGACGGCTTCGGCGTCGATGCCAGCGTCTTTTACCTGCCTCAGAAAACGAGCAGTGCCACGCTGTTCAACGACGGCACGCCGTACAGCATCGCCGCGACGTACATTCGGGCCGGCACGGGCCAACCGGTAACGCTTCTGGCGTCGCTGGCCGGGCAGGCCACCGGCGGCATCTCCAGCACCATCACTAGCCGCCTCTACGGCGCCGACGCCAATGTACGATTGCCGTTCTTCAACCTGTTCACCGACTACACCGACGCCCTGGTCGGCTTCCGCTACTTCAATCTGCAGGATTCAATTACCTCGAACCTACAATCGAACCTGGCTTCCGGGGCCAGCCTGCAAGTTCAAGATTCCATCCAGACGCACAACAACTTCTACGGCGCTCAGGTCGGTCTGAGCGGCGTGATCAATGGCTGCGACCGCGGCTTCGGGCTCAACGCCACCGGCAAGCTCGGCCTTGGCGACATGCGCGAGACGGCGATTCTCAACGGCTCGAACACAATCGCCTTGCCGGGGGCCCCGCCGAGCACGCAGAACGGCGGCCTGTACACCAGCGGCCTCAACAATGGCACTTTCAGCCGCGACCGCTTCGCCATGCTCTACGAGCAGAACGTGAACCTCACGTACAACTTCAATCGGTGGACGCAAGTTTACATCGGCTACTCGATCATCTGGGTGAGCAGCGTTCAACGGGCCGGCGAAGCGATCAACCCGGTGATCAACGATTCCAACTTGCGGTTCATCGCCAATGCCCCGGCGAACAACACGCCGCAACAGCCGTTCCAGTGGAAGGCCAACGACTTCTGGGCCCAGGGCATCACCTTCGGCCTGCGGTTGCAGTATTAAAGCATGAATGAAGCCCACCCGTTGCCACGGGTGGGCTTGCTAAACTTACATCATGGATATCGAACGCATCCTCGCCACAATTCCCCACCGCACCATTGGCCTCATCGGCGATCTCTTCCTCGACCGCTATCTCGACATCGATCCCGCTCGCGACGAACCGTCCGTGGAAACGGGCCTCACGGCTTACCAGGTCGTCGGCGTCCGTTCGTATCCCGGCGCGCTCGGGACCGTGCTCAATAACCTCGCGGCGCTCGGCGTGGGTCGCATCGTACCGATCGCGGCCATCGGAAACGACGGTGAAGGCTACGAACTGCGGCAGGCACTCTCGGCGATTCAGTGCGTGGAGATGAATGGCATCTTGGCCGTGCCCGACCGCCGCACGCCGACTTATACCAAGCCGATGTACGGGGCGAAGGAACTGAATCGCCTGGACATCAAGAACCGCACGCCGACGCCGCCGGAAATCGACGATGCCATCTTGAACCTTCTCGACGACGCCTGGCCGCGGCTCGACGCCTTAATCGTGCTCGACCAGGTGAGCGAGGAGAATTGCGGCGTGGTGACGAAGCGGGTCCGCGAGTACCTGGCGAACCTTGGTGAACGGCATTCGGGCAAGTTCATGCTCGCCGATAGTCGGGAGCGGATCGGCTGGTTCCGCAGCGTGTGCGTGAAGCCGAACCGAGAGGAATTGCAGCGGTGCGGTTTCTCGCCCGCCGATTTATCCACGAAGACCCAACGCACGGTTTTCTTGACGGACGGCGAAAAGGGCATCCAGGTCGTTTCCGCTTCCGGATCGGTGCTGGTTCCGGCCTATCCAGTTTCCGGGCCGGTCGACATTTGCGGCGCGGGGGATAGCTGCTCGGCGGGCATCGCCTCGGCGATGGTTTCCGGGGCAACGCACGAACAGGCCGCGGCCTTCGGCAACCTGGTCGCGTCGATCACGATCCAACAAATCGGCGCGACGGGAACAGCCACGCCGGCCCAAGTGAGAGCAAGGTGGAAGGAAGTCACTCGGCCTTAGGTGGCACCGGCTTCCAGCCAGTGCAAGTAAAAGCACACCGGCTGGAAGCCGGTGCCACCCAAGAATTGTCACTCAACGGTGACGCTCTTCGCCAGGTTCCGCGGCTTGTCCACGTCGCAGCCGCACAGCAAGGCAATCTCGTACGCCAGTAGCTGCAGCGGGATCGCCGCCACGATCGGCTGCAAATACTCCGGCACATCGGGAACCGCGATCACGTCGTCGGCCACCGCGGCAACCTCGGCGTCCCCTTCGCTGGCAATCGCGATCACCGGCCCGCCACGCGCCTTGATCTCTTGCATGTTGGACATCACCTTGTCGAAGGCCGAGCCGCGCGGCACCAGGAAAACACTCGGCGTCTCGTCATCCACGAGCGCAATCGGCCCGTGCTTCATCTCCGCGGCCGGGTATCCCTCCGCATGGATGTAGCTGATTTCTTTCAGTTTCAAGGCGCCTTCGAGGGCCGTCGGGTAGAGGTATTGCCGGCCGAGGTAAAGGACGTTGCGGGCGGCGGCGTACTTCGCGGCCACGCGCTTCACCCGGTCGTGGCAGCCGAGCGTGCGCCGCACCGTTTCCGGTAAGTTCCGCAATTCCTCGATGATTCGCGATCCCTGCGGGCTGGAGAGATGCCGGGTTCGGCCGAAGTATAGCGCGAGCATCGTCAGCACCGTGCACTGCGAAGTGAAGGCCTTGGTGCTGGCGACGCCGATCTCCGCCCCGGCGTGCAGGTACACCCCGCCATCCGCTTCGCGAGCGATGCTGCTCCCCACCGCGTTGCAAATGGCCAGTGTGGTGTGGCCCATGCGTTTCGATTCGCGGAGGGCCGCCAGCGTGTCGGCGGTTTCCCCCGATTGCGTGATCGCCAGCACCACGGTGTTGCGTTCGATCGGCGGATTGCGATAACGAAACTCGCTGGCGTACTCGACTTCCACCGGGATGCGGGCCAGTTCCTCGAACAGATATTCACCGACGAGGCCGGCGTGATAGCTGGTGCCGCAGGCCATCATGATGACGCGATCGATCTGCCGCAGTTGTTGCGCCGCGATATTAAGGCCGCCGAAGTGGGCGGTGGCATTGTCGTCGTCAAGGCGGCCGCGCATGGCATTGGCGATCGTTTCCGGCTGCTCGTAAATCTCCTTGAGCATGAAGTGGGGGAAGTCGCCGCGGTCGGCGTCGCCATCGGCCAGGAAGCTGCCGATGTCATGCAGCGATACCGATACGGGAGAGAGGTCCTGATCGCGGATTTCCCATTCGTCGCCGTTCAAGGCGCAAAGCTGGCGGTCGGTGAGATAGACGACCTTGTCGGCGAAGCCGGCGAGGGCGTTGGCGTCGCTGGCGAGGTAAGTGCCGCCGCCCCCGAGGCCGATGACGAGCGGGCTGCCGAGCCGGGCGCCGACGATGAGCCCCGGCTCGTGCCGCGACATGGCCGCGATGCCGTACGTTCCCTTGACGAGGGCGAGTGCTTGTCGCACGGCGGCGATCAGGTCGCCGTCGTAGAAGCGGCCGATGAGTTGCGCGAGCGCTTCGGTATCCGTATCGGAGCGGAACTGCACGCCGGACGTTTGCAATTGCTGCTTGAGGGAGGCGAAGTTCTCGATGACGCCGTTGTGAACGACGGCGATGGCGTTGGCGGCATCGAGGTGCGGGTGGGCGTTGCGATCGGTGGCCCCGCCGTGCGTGGCCCAGCGGGTGTGGCTGATGCCGTGGCAGCCGGGCGCGGGATGCGCGGCGAGGTGCTTGGCAAGCTCAACGAGCCGGCCGGCCTTCTTCCGCAGATGCAGTTCGTGGCCCGTGCCGGTGATGAGCCCGGCACTGTCGTAACCGCGGTATTCCAGCCGCCGCAGCCCTTCCAGCAGAATCGGCGACGCTTCCCGCTGACCCGTGAACCCGACAATCCCGCACATCCTCGGCTCCTTCCCATGCAGAGCGAATGGGGAATGTTGTAACCGAGGTAGCGGTGCGGGAGAAAGCTCATTTGCGAATGTTCACTTCGTAGACCCGGTTAAAGTGCGGGTCGTTCTTGCGGTCGGGGGGCGGCGTCGCGCGGAGAATCGCCTTGCCGTCCTTCACTTCGTACAGGAACGCCTTGCCGGTTACGGGGTCGACGGGCAGCGGCAACTTGATGGCATCCAGCGAAGGCGGCAACTTTCCCTCGTTCTCCGCCGCGTAGATGCGCACTGCCTCCACCGTCTGAATTAATCCCAATCGCTGCTGAAAGCGTGCGCGGGCCTGGATCACCTTGATCACCGCGGGGCTTAGCTCCGGGAGAATTCCCTCCGGCTGCTTCATGGCCGTGAAATCCGTCGGCAGCTGCCAGTACCGAAGGTTCGCCCACTTCATGTGGCTGTCGCGATACTCTTCGTACACGGCGAAGTCGTCCATCATCGCGATCTGCAAATTACTCAGCTGGTCGAGATCGGCGAGTTTGTGGCCGCGCTTGGCGAGGCGCTTTTTCATGGTGGTCACCGTCGCCGGGTCGTTCGCACGTTTGGTGAAATACTCGGTGGGCGTCAACGGTTTCTTTGCCGGACCGGATTCGTCGTCTTTGCCTGTCTTCTTCACAGGCGGCGGTTCAAACCGCAGCCATTCCGTCAATTCCTTCACCCGCTTTTTGAGAACCGCTTCCGGGATCGGCTCCGCCTTGCGAAGAAGCAGGTAATCATCGGGCAGCCAGAGCCGTTCCCCTTGCATTCCTTTGCGCAGATCGATGAACGGTGTCGGCAAGTCGGCGAAGGCCCAAAACAGATTCGGAGAGCCCGGCTGCTGTTGCAATTCCTCCAGAGTGCCGAGGGCCATATTGGCAATCGCCAGGCCGACCAGTTGACCGATGAGCGTGGGATGTTCGTTGAATGTCGCCGCCAGGCCGAGCATGGTTTGCAAGGTGCGAATCGCGGAATCGTACTCCTTGCGGGCGATTTCGCCGCGAATCCGCACCCGGAGCACCTGGGCCAGTTGCCGCATTTGTTGAACGTCGGGGAGCAGCAACGCGATCCCATCCGCCTTGAGTTGGTTGAGAATGGCCCAATCGACGGATGCCAGTCGGGCGGCATAATCGGCCTGGCGAACGCTATTGCCGCCGTAGTTGATGAGGCCTTTTTCGCCGGCCAACTCCGCGAGCGGAGCATTCCCCCACTTCTCGCGTTGGTCGGTGAGCGCCTTGTCGTGGTAGAAGTGCTGCTGCTCCATGAAGCACTTGTAAAAGGCTTGCACCTGGTTGCCCGGCTGCCGATCGCGCAGCTCGGGCAGCAGCATGTACTTGAGCGCGGGGACGGGGGCCGGGGCGGCACTCACTGTCGCGGCCATCACCAACTTGCCGTCCTTCGGCTGAATCACAGGTTGTGCCGAGGCCGGCGAAGCGGAAGCAACCAGCAACGCAATAGCAATCCAACGCATTGCAATCTCCGTAAGTCGGCGAGCCGGGAGCGTGAGCGACCGGAGTCTTGGAACCCTCCGGTCGCTTACGCTCCCGGCTCGCCAGGTGGTTAATCGATCATGCCGGGTGAATGCAGCGTCAGCGGTGGATCGGTGGGCGCGAAGTTCGCAATCGCGGGCATTTCCGGAAGCAATTCCAGATCGCCGGTGCGTTGCAACGCTCCCAGGCTCCAGAGCGATTCGCCGGAAGTCGGCGACGGGCCTCGTTCCACGGGCGGTTCCACCCCGGGAGCAACCTTTGTTTCGGGAACGGAGATAATCGGCGCGGCAACCGGCTCCCGCAACCATCGCTCCGCCAGCCAGCCACCATTCGCAAGAAGCAGAACGGCGACCGCAGCCTTCCAGCCCCACGGCGTCCGGGCCGAAGCTTGCCCCGCGCGAAAGAGCACTGCCGCCGCGTCCAGGCCGCTGCCATCCGGAGTGAACCGGCCCAGCTTGTCGATTGCGTTCATTTCGGACATTCCACACCGAGCCTTTCCCGCAATGCCGCGATGCCGGCCTCGTAGCGGCGGTGCGCCGTCGATATCGAGCAGCCGGCCATCTCCGCCAGCTGCTCCAGCGTCAATCCGCCCCATAAGCGGGCGACGATCGCTTCGCGCAACTCCGCCGGCAGCGATTCCAGGGCCGCGATGGCCGCTTCGGCGTCCAGGCCATCGATCTCGGGCTCGACGAACCAGCGGACCGAGCGGGCCGCGGTCCGCTCGCGAATGGCCCGCCGCCGTTGCGATCTGCCGGCATCGATGGCCGCATGGCGAACGACGCGATAAAGCCAGGCCGCGGGATCGTCCGGCACTGCCGCGGCCGCCAGCTTGCAGAACCCGTCCTGCACGGCATCCTCGGGGCAATCGCACCATTGCCGCGCGAACAGCACCAGGGCCGCGCCGTGATCTGCGATCAGGTTCGCCAGCAGGCGAGGCGTCATCTCAGCGATAAGACGACGCCGGCCGCGATTTTTTCCAGGGAAGTTCAGTTGCGAAGAAATGAGGGGGAAAGGGAATGGTCATGCCCCGCTTTCGCCGATCTCCTTGAGGAGGCCGCGGGCTTGCTTGTAAGCCACCCGCACGCTGATCACCCGGGCCTCGATTTGATCCGAATTGTACAGGCGATCCTCATTGGGGCGCGGCAAGCCCGCCAGTTCCAGCGTCAGCGGCAAGAGCTTCATAAACTCCGTCATGCGGGCCTGCTTCACATCGGGGGTGACTTCATTCATGACGAACTCCGGAAGTGGTTGCGAATGACCGTAGGGTATCGCGAAACCACCCCGGACTCAAGCATCACCACCAGAACAGCAGGCCGATCGACGAGCGATAGCGGCCGCCCACTCCCTGCGGATAGTAGCCGCCCAAACCGTAAGGGCGGAACCCATACGTGCGATACGGATAACCAACGTTGAAGAAGGGCCCGGTGCTGAGGTATGTCGGGCGGTACGTGGAGTAGGCCGACCAGCGGTTGTACCTCGGCGGCAGCGATTGCAGCAGTTCCATCGTCAGCCCGGCGCTGGGAATGTGCGTCTCCGAGCTACTCGATGTTGTTGCTGCATGGCTGGTCGCGGGTTGCGGCGCTTGTTCGGGTGTTTGGGCCGCTGCGAACTGGCTGCCGACGAACAGGGCCAGCGTTGCGGCAAATGCGCGGATCATGGAACGACACTCCTGAGGCGAAATGGCATGGCCACAGGGCGCGGTCGATTTGGAACGTGCGGGCGAATCGATGGAAGTGAATTTGCAAATGCGATACCAACCGCGGTGGTCGAAGTCAGGAGCCGCCCGCCGCCGCGGTTTCACTCGACAAACCGCTATACTGATCCGAGTAAGTGGTTGGACTATTTCGGAGCAAGCGCTCATGGCCGATGCCGTTGCGGACTTGAAGTCAATCGAAAGCGGGGGGCTCGCAAAACTCGGCGAGTGCCCGGATGAGGCCTCGCTGCGAAACTGGCACACGCACCACTTCGGCGACAAGGGCGTGATGAAGGCCGCGCTCGGGGCCATCGGCAAGATCGCCAAGGACGAGCGCGCCGCCTACGGCCAGGAAGCCAACCGCGTGAAAGTGGCCCTGGAAACCGCGTATGCCGCGGCGCTCGCCGAAGCCAAGGAAAAGGCCTTGCAGGCCAGCCTGAGCGCGAACCCCCTCGATGTCACGCTGCCGGGCCGACCGCGGACGCGCGGCCGACTCCACCCCGCCACCCAAATCCTCCGTCAAATCACCGCCATCTTCGCCGACATGGGTTTCCAGGTCTATCGGACCCGCGAAGTCGAAACTGACGAGATGAACTTCGAACGCCTCAATATGCCGGCCCACCATCCCGCCCGCGACATGTGGGATACCTTCTTCACCACCACGCCCGGCGTCGTCCTGCGCACGCACACTTCGCCGGGGCAAATCCACGTCATGCGCGAGATGCACCCGCGGCCGATCCGCGTCATTCTCCCCGGCATGTGCTACCGCAACGAGGCCATCAGCACCCGCAGCGAAATCCAGTTCCACCAGGTCGAGGGATTGGCCATCGGCGAAGGAATCACCATGGCGGATTTGAAAGGGACAATCGCGGCCTTCGCCCGGCGGATGTTCGGCCCGGAGCGGCAAGTCCGCATCCGCAGCAGCTACTTCCCGTTCACCGAGCCGTCGATCGAGGTGGACATCGACTGGCCGAAGGACGATCCGAACCGCGACCGCCTGACGAAGGGGACCGGCTGGCTGGAGATCATGGGGGCGGGGATGGTGCATCCGAGTGTCCTGGCGGCCGGCGGATACGATGCTTCGCGCGTCACCGGCTTTGCCTTCGGCATGGGCCCGCAACGGATGTTGATGCTCAAACATGCCATCGACGACATCCGCCTGTTCTGGCAGAACGACCTGCGCTTCCTGCGCCAGTTTTGAGCGCTCGGCTCCGCCTCGCGGCTAGCCGTTCGATGTTTAGACGCGAGGCGGAGTCCGCGGAGCCGAGCGCGCTGCATCTCAAATTGCGGTCAGATAGGGATACAGGTTGCGCCGCGATGGGTCGCAGAGGCCGCAGCGGTTGAACGGCGCCAGCGCTTCTCGCGCCGCGTCGGCGAATGCAACGGCCTCGCTGGCCGGCAACGTTCGCGCCGCTTCGAACAGCCGATCAGCCACGGCCCGGTATTCCGCGTGATCGGCCAGCAAGAACGCGTCGTCCGGGCCGGCTTCGCCCCTGCGCTCGCGCTCCTCACAGTACGTCGCTGCCGTGAAGTACAGCATCGCCGCCGTGGCCATGACCGGGAAGCGATCGAAGCAGGCGAAGCACGTCCCGGTGATCTCATCGACCCAGGCCAGTTCACGAAGCACGGTGCGGCCGTATTCTTCGAGCCGTTCGCCGCGAAATGGGTCGTTCCAGCCGTCGGCCAGAATGCCGGCGAGGCGGTTGACCGCGAAGAGCGACTGAGCGATGCCGGGGCTGAGCCAGGCGTCGAGGAAGCCGGCGGTGTGAGGAAGCATCGCCCAGTCGTGGCCGGCAGCGCGGGCCAGGCGCCGCTGCAACCGGCCCGTGCGCACGAACGGCCGCACCGGCTGCGCATCGCGAAATTGCCGCGCCAGGGAAGGATATGTGTTAAGCAAGCGATGCCATTCCTGTTCCGCCGTTTCCTCGGGATACAAGGGATGCGTCCCGGGGTCGAGCGAAAAGCCGGCGCTGGTGATGCCATTGTCGAAGCGCAATAGCCACATCCAACCGCGATCGATGACCTGATGCAGAGCGGCCGCATCGCACGGATATGGATGCTCGGCGGTCGCCGCGGCATTTCGCTCTTCCAGCAGGTCTTGCCACCTGGCGACGCCGGTGAAGTGCGAGAAGAGGCCGCGCGATCGCACCAGCAGACCGTCCGGATCGAGCATGGGAATGTTCAACACCCGCGCGAGCGCCTGCCCCGTACCGCTGGCATCGACCAGGAAGCGGGCGCGAATCTTCACTTCCCCATCGGGATGCCGGCCGAGCAACTCCCATCCGGAACCGAGGTGCCGCAAAATCGTCGTTTCGAATCGGTCGAGGTATGGAACCCCCATAGCAACGGCGCGATCCACCAAGTGGGCGTCGAAATCAGCGCGATACCAGTGAGTGTCGGAGTCGTTATCGTCCGGGCTGGCGGCGACCAAGAGCGCGTTGGAATTGTCCAGGGTACTGGCGAACGGCTGCCCCGCTTCGTGGCGGAAGAAACTGAAGCCGCGCTTGAGGCCGCAAGCGATGTTCGGATACTCGGCTTTCCACGTGCCATACCTCGCGAATGGCTTGAGCCAGTCGAGGCCGAAGCGATCGGCGATGCGGGCGAGCTTGAAATTGGAGAGCGGCGTGGACGATTCGCCGATGGCAAATCGCGGGTGTGTGCCGCGTTCGAGCAGGGCAACCGAGTAACCGAGTTTCTGGGCGATGATGGTGAGCAGGGTACCGCCGAACCCGGAACCGAGGACGACCAGATCGACTGAGTGTGAGTGCATTTCGGTTATCCCGGTTTTTCCTCACACTCCTGAGAAAGATTCATGCGGCCAAGGCAGTCGATGCGGGCGGCCCGGTTCGGCGCATCGGGCGACACTTTGTCGATATCCCACAGGTCAAGGAATACCCGGCCAGCGCGGAGCGACAGGCCGTATTCCAGGGCGGCTTCCAGCGATTCCAGCGACGGCGGCGCGAACTGATCGTTGGCTGCCAGTTCTTCCATCGCGCCGTTGCCGCCGCGCGTCGGGATCAAGCTGCAGCATTCGACGCCGACGGAGAATGCGAAGTCGAGCGAGCGCTGCGCCCAGTCGAGCCCCTCGGCGTCGGAAAGGAACGGCGGCCGCACCATGATGAACGCCCGCACGGCGATCCCCGCGTCGCGCAGTCGCCGCGCCGCCTGGGCGAAGTCGTCGAGCGTCATTTGCTTGTTGAGCCGCGCGAGCACTTCCGGGTGCACGGTTTCGAGCCCCATGGCAACTTCGAGCGCGGGCCCGTTTAGCCGCGACACGGAGCCTGCGGAGCGGAGCGCGCCGCGCAATAGCTCATGGAACTCGAAGCACCTGCGGCCGACCAGCCGCGGATGGCATTCCACGATGAGCCGCTCGAACGGGGCGGCCAACTCGGCGATCGTCGGAAAATCGTCCGGGGGAATCGCGCGGGGATCGAAAAAGCTTCCCGCGTTGTAGAGCTTCAGATGCTGCGCGCTCCCCGCTGGGTTGCGGCTACGCAGTTCACCAAGCGCCCAGCGAAGTTGCTCGGCGATTTGACCCGGCCGCACGGATTCTTCGAGCGTGTTCTTCCACAGGTCGCACATCACGCAGCGGAACGGGCACTCGCGATTGGTCAAGAAGATGGTCGCGACATCGACGAGCCGGCCATCGGCGGAGCGTTCCGGTTCCACGAGGAACGCATAGGGCCGGTCGGCCGAGACCGCATTTCGCGGCCCGCGCAGCGCCAGCACCCAGTCATCCGCCAACAGCGGCGCCAGCGGCTTCATAGGTCCTCTGGAAAATGCGGCGATACTCATCCGCCCGGGCCGGGAAGAGCGATCCGCCGCGCTCGGCGGCCCCGTGCTGGAAGCGCCGCTTCGGGAAGATCGGCATCTCCAACCCCGTTACCACCTTGATTCCCTCGGCCACGACTTCCCCCTTGAGCGCATAGAGGCGGTCATGACTCCACTCGGTCATTTCGATGAACGGAATCGCCTCGGCCACGGCAATGACGGCGGGGCAAACGAACGGACTGAGGCCGGTGAATCCCGTCGTCGCCAGTGGCGCATAGGTGCGGGCGTAGCCGCGGCTCTGACCGCCGGAGTACGTCAGCGAGTGCTTGATCGCCCCGACGCCCCACCCTTCCTGGTACAGCATCGAGTTGTTCAGAACGCTGCGGATCGTCAGTTCGGGGTTCTCTTCGATGGGGTAATCCTTGAGGTTCTCGTCGCCGCCGTCGCCATCGAGCAGGTACTTCCACTCCGGATAGCATTGGCGGATGCCGCGGCACAGGGCCAGGGCCATCGCCCCGGCTTGCACGTCGAGCGGCTTGTAATCCTCGATGGTGCGGATGGCATCGGCGATGTCAATCGCGCTCGCCGTTGTGGGAATGGCTTCGAGAAAGAATTCGAGATCGAGGCGGCGGAGGAACTCGCGGGCCTGATCGAGGTCCGGGCCGCGGCCATCGACGGCGAGCGTGAACGCCTTGAGGCGGGCCGGGCTGTCGCCGCGGCGCAGCAGGGCATGATAGGTGAGCAGGAAGACGGCGCCGCTGTCGATGCCGCCGGAGAAGCAGACGCCGAGCGGCTCATTGGGCGGCACGCGATCCAGCCAGCGCTTGATTTCGCGGAGGGCGGCGCCGATGTAGCGTTCGCCGATCGTTGGGATGCTGGCCGGAAGATCATTTCGCGGCGGGGCGAAGAAGCGCGTGTATGTGGGGTTCGGGTCGGGGCAGCCGATGAGTTCGAGACGCACCACGTGATGCGCCGGGACCATGCGGGTGTACGATGGATGGAATTGCCCATCGAGGCCGAGTTCTTCCAGTTGCCGGCGAATGGCATCGATGCGGTCGGCGACGATGAGAATCGGTCCATCGTGCCACTTGGCGATGAAGTAGCGGAGCAACCGGCCAATGGTGCGGGCGAGGAAGATGCTCTTGCCGCGCTGGGCAATCAAGGCGAACTCGCCGTCGATGTTGGCGGCATCCCCGGAGGCAATCACGTCTCGCGCTTCGTCGACGGACATGTTGTAGATGCGGTTGCCGGAGGGATCGGTCAGGTCGATCACGCGGGAGACGGGAATGCTGCGCTGCATGGGACTCGCCTTAAATGTTAACTGGCGAGCGGGGGGCGTAAGCCCCCTGATTCTTCCGAGCGATAAGAATCAGGGGGCTTACGCCCTCCGCTCGCAGCATTTGACCGCCTAAGGCTTGCAATCGCCCCGGCCGTCGGGTAATTGTGAATGAACGGCTAAGTCTGTTACGTACTCGCGAGCCGTTTGTTCTTCGGGCCTCGCTCGTGCTGAGTTCGTTGTACAGGAATGGCATTCGCTTTCCGCGCTCGGCGGGGTTCGTCCTCGTTGCGCTGGCGTGGGCGATTTTCCCCACGACGGCCCGGGCCGAGTGCGGCGACTACGTTCACTTTCCGACGATGGGTAATGAGTCGGCATCGCAACCGAAATCCGACCACCGGGTGCCGTGCCACGGGCCGAACTGCTCGAAGCTGCCCGAACGCGCCCCACTGCTCCCGGCCAGCGCGCCGACGGTTTCCGTCCAGGAATTCGCCTGCCTTTTCGCCGGGGCAATTGCGCCGGAAACCGACCGTGGCCAACACGCGACCTATCTCGATCCATTGACCGGCGAAAGCCACACCTCTCGACTGGAACGCCCGCCGCGGGCCTGAATCTCTTGGGTGGCACCGGCTTCCAGCCGGTGCCAGGAAGTGCACACCGGCTAGAAGCCGGTGCCACCCAAAGAACGCCTTCCAATTAATTGTCTCTCGTTGCGCAGCAGCGCCGCTGTGCGTGGTTCCTCCGATTCATACCGGATGCGGTGCCTCCGCATACCGCATCATTCATTCGCATGGAGTCCCATCATGTCCTCCGCGGCTATGACCTGTGCGCTTCCCGGAGCACACCGTACGTTCCTGCAAAAGATCAACGCCGAGTGGCACAAGCCGGCCCTCCTGATTTACACGGCCATCGTGCTCGCCCACTGGGGCGAACACCTGTTCCAGGCCTTCCAGGTGTACGTTCTCAACTGGCCGCTTAACAAATCCTACGGCATGGTCGGCATGGTCTGGCCGGAACTGGTCAAGACCGAAACGCTGCATTACGGCTACGCCCTGTTCATGATCGTCGCGTTCTGGGTGCTCCGCAAAGGCTTCGTCGGCCGCTCGTATTACTGGTGGATGGCCGCGTTCTGGATTCAGTTCTGGCACCACGTCGAGCACGGCTTGCTGCAATACCAGGTGCTGGCGGGGCACAACTTCTTCGGCGCCCCCGGCCCGATCAGCACCATCCAGATGCTCGGGTTCTTGGAAGGGACGCCGGAATCGGGGTTCAGCGGCTTGCTAGCCGGCCCGCCCAAACATGCCTTCTCGGCGCTAATGATGGCAGTGCGCCGGCTCGAAGTGCATCTCTTCTACAATGGCATCGTGACGATTCCAATGGTGGTCGCAATGTATTACCACATGTTCCCGTCGCCGAAGGAAGAGTCGCAGATGCACTGCAGTTGCACCTGGCACAAGCGGCGCGTTCCGGAGACCGTCGGATGATGGTTCCGCGATGGCTTGCGGCGGGGCTGCTTGCTGTCCTGGCCGGTTGTTCTGGCCCCGGAAGCGACGCGGCCCCGGATGTGAAAGTGGACCTGTCGTTTCAGCCGAACCCGCCGAAGGTGGGAGCGGCCGAGGTGCTCGTTACGCTCGCGGATGCCGGCGGGCAGCCGCTGCGCGGGGCGGCCGTTAAGCTCGAAGGGAACATGAACCACGCCGGCATGGCCCCGTCCTTCGCCGACGCGAAGGAAGCCGAGCCGGGGCATTACAAGGGCGAATTGAACTTCACAATGGGCGGCGACTGGTTCGTTCTGGTGAACGCGACGCTGGCCGACGGCCGCAAGATCACTCGCAAGGTCGACGTGCGCGGCGTGAAGAGGTAAGCCGTCACCATCTCGTGATCCGTTAATGATGGTCGGAGATGGAATGACGTAGACGAGACACCGGCTACTCTTCTTACCCTCTCCCCGCTGGGGAGAGGGTGGTTTGCGAGCGCAGCGAGCAAACCGGGTGAGGGGCTGAATTCGCACGACAAGACCCCTCACCCGCCATCTCGCTGGCGCGAGATGGCGGCCTCTCCCCAGCGGGGAGAGGCGGGGGCTGGTCGGCGATGTCTCAAAGGGCCAGAGAACGATGGTCGGCTGAACCGTTAAAGGTGAGCAATGGGCGAGGCGGCGAATGCGGCGAAGCGCCAGGCAGCTTACGCCGCCCGGCGTCCGTCGCTGGACCGCCCGGCCGTCGACCTGCTCCGCTGGCCAATCGTCGGCCCCTTGCTCCGCTGGCGACACGTCCGCCTCGCGGCTCAGTTGCCACTTTTCGCCCTATCAGCTGTCCTGATTCTGCACGGGTTGTTCGGGCCGGACATGGCCCCGAAGAACCTCGCCACGCTGCTCACTTGGGTGCACTACCGCGGCGTGCTGGTACTGGTGCTCCTGGCGGCGGGGAACTTCTTCTGCTTCGCCTGCCCGTTCCTGGTGGCCCGCGATTTCGCCCGGCGATTCTTCCATCCCGTTTGGAACTGGCCGGTGCGGCTCCGCAACAAGTGGCTGGCGGTCGTCCTCTTCGCGGGCATCCTGTTCGCTTATGAACTGTTCGGTTTGTGGAATGCTCCGCGATGGACGGCGCTTCTGATTGCCGGATACTTCGTTGCCGCGCTCGTCGTCGATCTGCTCTTCAAGCATGCGTCGTTTTGCAAATGGGTCTGCCCGATCGGTCAGTTCAATTTCCTGGCGTCGGCGCTGTCGCCGCTCGAGGTGCGCATCCGCGATGCGGCGGTCTGTGCGAGTTGCCGGACCAAGGATTGCATCCGCGGCCGCGATGCGAAACCGCTCCCTGACGGTCGCGGCTCGGATGGGCGAATCGCGCTTGACGTCATCGCGCAGCGCGGTTGCGAACTCGCACTGTTCCAGCCGATGAAGGTCGGCAACCAGGACTGCACCTTTTGCATGGATTGCGTGCATGCTTGCCCGCACGACAACATCGGCGTCATGAGCCGGTTGCCCGCCGCGGAGCTTTTTGAAGAGGGGCCGCGCTCCGGCGTCGGGCGAATCCACGACCGCCCCGATCTCGCAGCTCTCGTTGTTGTCTTTACCTTCGGGGCGCTTCTGAACGCCTTTGGCATGGTGAGCCCGGTCTATGCATTGCAATCGTGGCTCAGCGGCGTACTGGGAACGGAGGAACGGGCCCCGGTGCTCGGCGTCATGTTCGCAGCAATCTTGATCGTGGAACCGGTGATCCTTCTCGGCGCCGCCGCCTGGTTAACGAGGCGCTTGATCCCACCCCCCACCCGCCATCCCGCTGCGCGGGATGGCGACCTCCCCCACAAGGGGGGAGGTGAAGCCATAACCTCCCCCCTTGTGGGGGAGGTCGACGACGAGCGCAGCGAGTCGTCGGGTGGGGGGTTGTTTTCTCAAAGGCAGAGCCTGCTGGCCATCGCGACGCGCTATGCTTTCAGCCTCGTGCCGCTCGGCTTCGGAATCTGGCTCGCCCACTATGCCTTCCACTTTTTCACCGGATTCCTCACCGCGATCCCCGTGGTGCAGTATTCGCTGGGCGAACTCGGCGGCGCGCCGTTGTGGCACCTGACGGGCTTGCGGCCGGGGGCGGTGTACCCCATGGAACTCGGCTTCCTCGGCCTCGGCCTCATCGGCTCGTGGATCGTCGCGATCCGTCTCGGCCGCCGCGATTGCCCCGAAACCCCGTGGCGAGCGTACTTGCCCTGGCTCGTGCTGCACGCCCTGCTGTTCGCCGCCGGGGTGTGGCTGATGGGGCAACCGATGGAAATGCGCGGGACTTTTCTCGGAGCGTGACGATGCGGCGCGGCTGGGCCATCCTGGTTTGCCTGTTGGTTGCGTCTTCGGCCGCGGCGCACGAGGGGCCGCCGTTCCCTATCATCATGGATCAACGGACCGGCGCGTATGTCGTTTCCGTCTGGACCGATCCGGACGTGGGAACGGGCAAGTTCTTCGTGATCCTGGCGGCCGCGACGGGAACGACCTTGCCGGACCAATTGCAGGTGCAGGTGTGCGTGGCCCCGGCGAGCGGCCGGTTGCCCGAGATCTGTTACCCCGCCGAGCGGCAGGACATTCGCGACAAGGTGCAACACTTCGCGGTAGTGCCCTTGGATCAGCAAGAACTCTGGAAAGTGCGGGTGCGGATCGAAGCGGGTGGAAGCGTGGAGGAGCTGTTCGCCGAGGTGGAGGCCACACCCCCCGGTTACGGCCGCTGGGATCTTCTCATTTATGGCTTCCCATTCGTGCTCTTCGGCGGCCTCTGGCTCTACGCCGCACTCCGAAGGCGATTCAACAAGCACTCACCTGACCCGGAGAATGGAAAAACGTAATCGCGTCGATCAATGTTCCGGGTTGGAAAGCATGGAGCGAACTCACCAGAGTCCCTCGATCAAAGTCTCCAAATGCCGCCACGACTCGGCCGCTTGCTTGTAACATAACTGCCTTGCTCCTTCCTGGATTTCTCCATGCGTTGGTCCATCGTTCGACTCATCGCGTTCCGCGAGGCCCGAGATCAGCTGCGCGATCGCCGCACCATGTTCCTCATCCTCGGCCTGCCGCTCCTGATGTATCCGCTGTTCATCGGGGTGGGGACGGTGTTCGTCGCCATGCTGAAGGACAAGCGTCTGGTGGTCGGGGTGGTCGGGGCGGAGCAGTTGCCGAAATCGGGGGTGAGCATCGCGCCCTTGGCGGGCGGGGCCGCCGAGGCCGCCTTGCAAATGAAGCAATTCCCGCCACTGGTCGT